>ENA-UZXB01001394-UZXB01001394.1-metagenome-genome-assembly--contig:-Day-2-1m-contig-1394_pt1 | contig 20887 bp, 19 predicted proteins | sample MGYA00260339_ERZ794899 | MGnify/ENA metagenome assembly ERZ794899 | reverse complement strand
AGTGGTTTGCAGATTAGAATGAAAATATTTAAAAACAGATATACCGTAGAGTATAACGGAAGTTTTGTAACTTCTTCTGGTTCTGGTGATACTGGGCAAATTACATTTAACTTGACTTCCTCAGATACTTCTTTTTCTGCTGGAGATGTTGTTGGAATAGGTTTTAATACTACGGGTAATATGGGAGGTATTATTGGAACTCCTATATTTGAGTTAACATAAAAAAAATAAAAATGAACACATATAAATGGAATTGCAGAGACGTAGAGGTTTATACTTCATACACAGATGAAGAAGGAAATACCGAACCTTTGGTTATTTTTAAAGTAAATTGGAAATTGATTGTTTCTGATGGATTAGGAAATGGAGCAACAACTGAGGGTTTACAAACATTAAACGTAGATGACTTAAGCAATTTTCAAGGTTTTGATACTATAACAAATGCTGAAGTTACAGAATGGGTTAAAACTTCAATGGGAGCAAGTCAAGTTGAAATGGAAAAATTGTCAGCAGATAATCTTCTTCAATCTATAATCAATCCCGTTACTCAAGTTTTAACTTTGAATAGCTAAAATACTAAAAACAAGATAGCGGAATAGGATGCTATTAAATAATTTACTATCTTTATAAAAAATCAAATAAAATGAATAAATTAACTAAAAAAGAATTAGAAAGAATACAGGAATTAGTAAACTCTTTCAACAAACTAAAAATCTCATTGGGAGATACGGTTATTCAGCAGAACGCTTTAATGTCTGACATTTCAGAAATGAAAGCTGAGTATGCTTTAGAGGAGCAAAAACTAATTAAAAAATATGGCGAAGACGCTGTAATCAATATACAAACAGGAGAAATAAAAAAAGAAAATGGGTAAGATAAGCACTTATAGTTTTGACAATGTAGTAACTGTAAATGATTTCCTTGTAGGAACTGATGTAGACGATTCCAACGCAACAAAGAGTTATTTGATTGGAGATATTATATCTTTAGTTCCTAATATAACAGCTCAATATGTTTTTCAAATAAAGGGAACTTCTTATGATGTTCAAAGTCCATTAACAACAGATACAGCCTTACAGGTTGAGTTTGGAGCTGATAATCAGTCTGTAAATGTAGAGATATTATCAAGTGGTAATATTTCGTTTGTTACAGCAGGTAACTACCTTGTAAACACTTTTATTTCTGTCTCAAAAGAAACAAACCCAGGGATTTATTCTGTTTTTGCTTTTAGAGCTTTAATTAATGGGGTTCAGGTAGGCGACCCTAAAGTTTTTAAAATCTCAGAGGAAAATTTATTAATTCCTTACGAATTAACAGTTCCTATAGTCGCTGCACAAGGTGATATTTTAACCTATGAAATTATTAGGGATTCTTCAGGTGATAACTCTGGAAGATTAGAGGGTGCAACTTTACTAGGATGGGTAGGTAATACTCCATCTGCTCAAATTGAAGTCTGGAAAAACGTATAATATGAATATTAGAAAAATCTCAATAGGTCCTGACTACAAGGGAGGGGCGATGCACTACATAGTGGGGCAGGAGGTATTAGGAGGTAGCTATACTATTCATCTTATACAAAATGATTATAAGTTTGAAGGTATAAAGATATGGATTAAAGGAGAGGATGGAATAGTTATGTGGAAGAGTTTTACTTCTACCATGCCTATTTCTATTGAGTACAATATAAATTTTTAAGTATGACTGAAGCAGAAAGAAGATTACTACAATTAAAAATAGAAGAGTTGGAGTCTCAAAAGGAGGGGAAGACTTGGATGGAAAGGTTAGAGTTATCTGATGACATACACAATATTAAAATGAAATTAAATGGAGTCAAGCCAACAGATAGTCAAATAGATTGTATTGGTTGTGGCTCGTAAGCACAACTATGAAAGCACCATTCCAATTTATCGTAAAGCCATTTAATGGCAAGAGATACAATAACACAAAAGAAATATCAGGTACTGAGTTTATAACAAGTACCTCAGAAGAAGACCATAATTTTTCAAATCGTTACGCAGAAGTAATAGAAACACCACTAGGATATGAAGGTAAAATTAAAATTGGTGACACTTTACTTGTTCATCATAATGTTTTTAAGTTTTACTTCGATATGGCTGGCAGGCAAAAGAGTGGTAAAAGCTTTTTTAAGGACGATTTATTCTTCATAGACCAGGAGCAATTCTTCATGTACAAGCAGGATGGAGAATGGCATGCACACGATAGGTATTGCTTTATAAAGCCAGTTAAAACTGAGGAGTCTTTTATTTATAAAGATGTAAAGGAAGAGCCGTTAGTTGGTATAATGAAGTATCCAAATAAATACTTACTTAGCAAGGGAATTAATTCAGGAGATAAGGTTTCGTTTAAACCAGAAAGTGAATATGAGTTTTTGGTTGATAACGAAAAACTTTATAGAATTTATGACCATCAAATAACAATGAAGTTGTAACATGGATAACTCTAAAGAAATAAAGTTAAAGATTATTGAAGCTGGTCATAGAGCTGTCGAGCAGCTTATAAAGGTTGCTAGGGAAGAAATTATAAAGCCAGATGTGGAAGATGAGATTTCAGCAGATAGGCTTAAGAATGCTGCTGCCACTAAGAAGTTAGCTATATTCGATGCTTTTGAAATTTTAAGTAGATTAGAGTTAGAGAAAGAAGCTTTGGTTACGATAGAAAAAGGGGTTAGTAAAACAGATACAAAACAAGGATTTGCAGAACGAAGGTCAAAAAAATAATAACTTATATAGAACACTAGAGGATTTCATTCCTAAGTCTGTGCTTACAAATAAAAACAAAGGTAAGTCTTGGGAGTATGGATATAACTCAAAGTACGATGTTGTAATTATATCAAAGGACGGAACTCTTGGTGACGTTATAAGTATAAGTGGTTTAGTTATTGGTCTGCCTGCCACTCCAAAGTCATACTGGTCAAGGTCTAAGAAAAAAGAAGAGCAGCATTGGGAGAGGCAAGAGCTTCCAAAGGAATTGTCTAAGATAAAGTCTATATTCCAATGGAATGATATGCCGTCAGAGTTTAAGGACAGGTGGGTTGATTACATTGAGCAGGAGTTTGATTACAGAGAGAGTGGGATGTTTTTTAAGAATAACGGAGCACCTTCTTACATAACAGGCTCTCATTACATGTATCTTCAGTGGGCATCTATTGATGTTGGTTATCCTGACTTTAGAGAGGCTAATAGAATTTTTTGGATTTACTGGGAGGCATGCAGGGCTGATAAAAGAAGCTTTGGAATGGACTACTTAAAGATAAGGCGTTCAGGATTTTCATTTATGGGTTCTTCTGAGTGCGTAAACGTAGGTACTCTAGCTAACGATTCAAGAGTTGGTATACTATCCAAGACTGGTAGTGATGCTAAGAAGATGTTTACAGATAAGGTTGTCCCTATAAATAGCAGACTTCCTTTCTTCTTTAAGCCAATTATGGATGGTATGGATAAGCCTAAGACTGAATTAGCATTTAGAGTTCCTGCGTCTAAGATTACAAAGAAAAATATGTTTTCTGTTTTGAATGACGACATGGAAGGTCTTGATACGACAGTCGATTGGAAGAACACGGATGACAACAGTTATGATGGAGAAAAATTACTTTTATTGGTTCACGATGAAAGTGGGAAATGGATTAAGCCAAATAATATACTAAACAACTGGAGGGTTACAAAAACTTGTTTACGTTTGGGTAGTAAGATTATAGGTAAATGCATGATGGGTTCTACTTCAAATGCTTTAAGCAAGGGAGGTGGAAATTTCAAAAAATTATACGAGGATTCAGACACTACTAAAAGGAACAGGAACGGTCAGACAAAGAGTGGGATGTATTCGTTGTTTATTCCAATGGAGTGGAACATGGAGGGGTTTATTGACATGTATGGAATGCCTGTTTTTGATACTCCAGAAAAACCTGTGCTTGGAATTGACGGTGAGATGATTTCAGAGGGAGCGATTGACTATTGGCAGGCAGAGGTAGACTCATTAAAGAATGACGCTGACGCATTGAATGAATTTTATAGACAGTTTCCTAGAACGGAATCTCATGCTTTTAGGGATGAGAGTAAGCAATCAATATTTAATCTTACAAAGATATATCAGCAGATAGATTATAACGATACTTTAATATCAGAACATCACGTAACAAGAGGTTCTTTTCATTGGAAAGATGGTTTAAAAGATACTAAGGTTATATTTAGTCCTGACCAGAGGGGTCGTTTTTATGTTAACTGGACTCCTAATAAGGGACTGCAGAACAATGTAATATCAAAGAACGGTATTAAGTATCCTGGGAACGAACATATTGGAGCGTTTGGCTGTGATAGTTATGACATATCGGGTACTGTTGGTGGTGGAGGTTCTAATGGTTCTCTTCATGGACTGACAAAGTTTAACATGGATGAAGCACCTAGCAATGAATTTTTCTTAGAGTACATAGCTAGACCTCAGACGGCAGAGATATTCTTTGAGGATGTTTTGATGGCTTGTGTTTTTTATGGTATGCCTATTCTTGTGGAGAACAATAAGCCGAGGCTTTTATATCACTTAAAAAATAGAGGGTACAGAGGCTTTTCCACTAATAGACCTGACAAGGTGTATAACAAGCTTTCTAAGACAGAGAAAGAACTTGGAGGGATACCTAACTCATCTGAAGATATAAAGCAAGCTCACGCAGCAGCTATTGAGTCTTACATAGAAAAGCATGTTGGATTCGATATGGACGGAGCTTTTAGAAATTCTGAAGATATAGGGTCTATGCCATTTAATAGAACACTTCAGGATTGGGCTAAATTTGATATCAACAACAGAACGAAACATGATGCGTCTATTAGCTCTGGATTAGCAATAATGGCTTGTCAAAAAAACCTTTATCAGACTGAAAAAACACAATCAAAAATAAGTATTAACTTTGCAAGGTATAGTAATGATGGAAATCGAAGCCAAATAATTAGATGAAAGAAATAAACGTAAATATAAAGTCAACAAGTTTTCCTAATCAATTTGCATCTGATGCAGAGAAAAAAACAGAAGAATTTGGTTTGCAGATTGGTCAAGCTATTCAGTATGAGTGGTTTAAAAAGGATAGCAATAACTGTAGATTCTATGAGCAATCAAGAGAATTTAATAGGTTAAGGTTGTATGCTAGGGGGGAACAGTCTGTAGGTAAGTACAAGAACGAGATTTCGGTTGATGGAGACTTGTCTTATTTAAACCTTGACTGGACACCAGTTCCAATACTACCTAAGTTTGTAGATATTGTTGTTAACGGAATGTCTGACAGATTATTTAAAGTTAAGGCTTACTCTCAGGACGCACTATCTCAATCTAACAGGAACAAGTATCAGAAGACTCTTGAAAAGCAAATGATTGCAAAGCCTATTCTTGACATCATTCAGGAGAAGACTGGAGCTAATCCTTTTGTTGTAGACCCAGAAACTTTACCTAAGACAGACGAAGAACTATCTCTTTATATGCAACTTAATTTCAAGCCTGCTATAGAAATAGCAGAGGAAGAGGCTATTAACACTATACTAGAGGAGAACAAATACATTGACTTAAGAAAAAGGCTTGATTACGATTTAACCGTATTAGGAGTGTCTATTGCAAAGCACGAATTTTTACCAGGTTCAGGAGTAGAGATTAAGTACGTAGACCCAGCAAATGTGGTTTATAGTTACACAGAAGACCCTCACTTTAAAGATTGTTTTTATTGGGGAGAAATTAAATCTGTTCACGTTAATGAGATAAGAAAGATTGACCCTACGATAACTAACGAACAGTTAGAGACTATATCTAAAAGCGGTCAGAGTTGGTACGATTACTATAACGTAGCTCAGAATTATGACAATGATGTCTTTAGTCAAGACACGGCTACTCTTCTTTACTTCAACTACAAGACCACTAAAAAAATAGTATACAAGAAGAAGGTTTCTGATAACGGAAACATAAAAATGATAGAGAAGGATGATGGGTTTAATCCTCCTGATGAAATGATGGAAGAAGCTAAGTTTCAAAAAGTTTCAAAAACTATTGACGTTTGGTACGATGGCGTTATGGTTATGGGGACAAATATCATTCTTAAGTGGGAAATGGCTGAAAATATGGTGAGACCAAAGTCTTCATCTCAGCACGCTATTCCTAACTACGTGGCTTGTGCTCCAAGAATGTACAAGGGTAACATTGAGTCTTTAGTTAGAAGGATGATTCCTTTTGCAGATTTAATACAAATTACTCATTTAAAAATACAGCAGGTAATTGCTAAGGTTGTCCCTGATGGTGTCTTTATTGATGCAGATGGATTAAACGAGGTAGACCTGGGAACAGGTGCTGCATACAATCCAGAGGATGCTTTAAAGTTATACTTCCAAACAGGTTCTGTTATTGGTAGGTCGTATACTCAAGATGGAGAGTTTAATAACGCAAGAGTTCCAATTCAGCAACTTACATCTAATTCTGGTGCAAGTAAGATGCAGATGCTTATAGGTAACTATAATCATTACTTAAACATGATTCGTTCTGTAACTGGTCTTAATGAAGCTAGAGATGGTTCAACACCTGACTCTAATGCTTTAGTAGGTGTCCAGAAGTTAGCAGCATTAAACTCTAACACAGCTACGAGGCATATATTAGATGGAAGTCTTTATATTTATAGAGCACTATCTGAAGGTATATCATATAGGGTTGCAGATATATTACAGTATTCTGATTTTAAGGAGGACTTTATAAATAAGATAGGGAAGTACAATGTAGGGATATTAAATGAGATTTCAGATTTATATATTTATGACTTTGGTATTTTTATTGAAATAGCTCCAGACGAAGAGCAAAAAGCAATGCTTGAGCAGAATATACAAGTTGCTTTATCTAATGCAGATATTAACCTTGAAGATGCTATTGATATTAGAGAGATAAAGAATCTTAAGTTAGCTAATCAGCTTCTAAAAATGAAGCGTATTAATAAGCAAGAGAGAGAAGAAAAGATGGCTATGCAGAAACAGGCTATGCAGTCACAACAGCAACAGCAATCACAACAACTTGCTGCTCAAACAGCTATGCAGAAGATACAGGCTGAGACTCAATCTAAGATGCAGATTAATCAAGCTGAGATAGATGGGATGATGATGAAGATGGAGAGAGAGGCTCAATTAAAAGTTCAGCTAATGGATAAAGAATTTTCTTTACAGATGCAGCTTAAGGGAGTAGAAGTTAATGCTATAAAAGATAAAGAGGTTATGAAGGAGGATGCTAAATCCAAAAGAATAAGCCAACAGAGTACACAACAATCAAAATTAATCGAGCAAAGAAAAAATAATTTACCACCTGTCAATTTTGAATCTAACGAAGACAGCCTTGATGGTTTTGACTTCGCTGAGTTCAATCCTAGATAACGTGTCGTAAAAATTATGTATCTTTGCAAATAAAATCAAATAAAAATGGAAATTAAAGTAAGAGAAGTCGTACAAGGAGAAGAGAAGTCTACTCAAGAAATTGAAAGAGACCTTTTAGTTAAACACGAAGAGAAGCTTAACGGTGAGCCAGAGGTTTCAAACGTGACAGAAAATGTTAACGCTCCTGTAGAAGAAGTTGCACCAATAGAAGATGCAGCAGAAAAAAATATAGTTACAGATACTGAATTAAGGGAGGAGGATATCCTTTCATTTATTAAGAATAAATACGGAAGGGAGTTATCTTCATTAGAGGAGATTACTGCTGAAAAAGAAAGTTCTGAAGTTAATTTACCCGAAGATGTTGCTGCTTATTATAAGTACAAACAAGAAACAGGTAGAGATATTAATGACTTTGTTAAGTTAAATAGAGATATTGATTCGCAAGACCCTGACAATTTGTTAAGGGATTACTTGACAGCTACAGAGAAAGGGCTAGATAGCGAAGACATTGATTCGTTGATGGAGGAATACCAGTACGATGAATACGATGATGAGTCAGATATTAAGAAGATTAAAATAAATAAAAAGAAAACTATTGCCAAGGCTAAAGAATACTTTGAGTCTGAAAAAGAAAAATACAGGATTCCTCTTGAGTCAAGTGGGAGTTCTATTTCTGAAGAAGACGCAAGGGGTTTAGAGGAGTATAAGCAGTATGTTCAACAGGCGACCACTTATGAGGAGGAAGCAAATCGTAAATCTGAATGGTTTATGAAGAAGACTGACGAAGTTTTCGGAGGAGAGTTCAAAGGTTTTGAGTTTTCCCTTGATGATAACAAGAAGGTTTCATTCTCTCCTGGTGATGCAGCAGAATTAAAGTCAATTCAAGAGACTCCACAGAATTTCATTAAGAAGTTCTTGGATGATGATGGGTTACTTAAAGACGCTGTCGGATACCACAAGTCATTAGCCGTAGCGATGAACCCTGAAAAATTTGCTAAGTTCTTTTACGAGCAAGGTAAATCGGAGGCAGTAGATGATGTAATGCGAAAGACTAAGAACGTGAATATGTCTGAGCGTGCAACACCTAACTTCAACTCTAAAGGGGGGACTCAATTTAAAGCTTTAAACCCAGGAGCTGGGAAAGGCTTAAAAATAAGAAGTAAAAAATAAACATTAAAAAACAAAAAAATGGCAGGACAAGTAAACGCAACGCCAGGATTTGATTTACAGCCAAGTGCTCAACAAATCCCTACGGCAACAAACTACATTACCAACTTTGATTTCTTGAATCAGTATCTTCCAGATACTTACGAGAAAGAATTCGAAAGATATGGTAACAGAACAGTATCTTCATTCTTAAGAATGGTAGGAGCTGAAATGCCTTCTAACTCAGACCTTATCAAATGGTCAGAGCAAGGAAGACTACACACAAAATACACTAACGTAACTACAACTGCATTAGTAGGAGATGACGTGGCTACATTTACAGTAGCAGACGCAGGCGTACCAGGAACTAATCCTTTAGTTGCTAACGCTGATGTTTCTATCGCAATCAGAGTAGGACAGACTGTAATGATTTCAGGAGCGACAGGTTCTAATAAAGCTATCGTTACTGCAGTACCAACAGCAAGTTCTTTTACAGTAGCTTACTATGAAGCAGCAGGACAAGCTTTTGCAGCAGCAGAGGTTTTAAGCGTATTCATTTACGGTTCTGAATTCAAAAAAGGAACAAATGGAATGCAAGGTTCTTTAGAGGCTGATAGTTCAATCTTTGAAAACTCTCCAATTATCTTAAAAGATAAGTATGCAGTATCAGGTTCTGATATGGCTCAAATTGGATGGGTTGAGGTTACTACTGAAAACGGAGCTAACGGATACTTATGGTACTTGAAGTCTGAGCATGAAACTCGTTTGAGATTCGATGACTACTTGGAAACTTCAATGATTGAAGCTGTACCAATGGCTAACACAAATGCTATAAACGCAGCAGCAGCTAAAGGTTCTGAAGGTATCTTTTATTCTGTTGAAAACAGAGGAAACGTATGGGGAGGTGGTTTTCCAACTTCTTTATTAGAGTGGGATTCTGTTGTATCTAGATTAGACAAGCAGGGTGCTATCGAAGAAAATGTATTGTTTGTAGACAGAGACTTTGGTTTCGGTATTGACGATATGTTAGCAGAGCAAAACTCTTACGGTTCAGGAGGTTCATCTTACGGTCTTTTCGATAATGACAAAGATATGGCTCTTAACTTAGGATTCACAGGATTCAGAAGAGGATACGATTTCTACAAGTCAGATTGGAAGTACTTAAACGACCCAACAATGAGAGGTGGATTAGCAACAGGAGCTGTAAGCGGACTATTAGTTCCAGCAGGTTCTACATCTGTTTATGACCAAGTTATGGGGAAAAACGCTAAGAGACCATTCTTACACGTTAGATACAGAGCTTCTGAAACTGAAGACAGACGTTACAAGACATGGATTACAGGTTCAGCAGGTGGTGCACAGACTAGCGATTTAGATGCTATGGAAGTGAACTTCTTGTCTGAGAGAGCTGTATGTACTTTAGGTGCAAACAACTTCTTCTTATTCCAAGACTAAGTATAAAAACTAAAGGTAGGGGTCGCAAATTGCGACCTCTATTTTTTATTATAAATCAAATAACAATTATATCAAATGACAAAGAAAAAAACAAAAAGTGTAGATAAGTTCTACAAACTAACAAGAGAAGCAGCTCCTCTTTCTTACATGCTGCCTACAAGGAACTCAAGAAAGTTTCCTTTAATGTATTTTGACGAAGACACCAACTCTAACAGAGTACTTCGTTACTCATCAAACCAAAAGACACCATTTGAAGATGAACAGGATGATAATGCAATATTACAGCCTGTGATATTTGAAGACGGAATGTTAAGCGTTCCAAGAACAAATCCAGTGCTTCAAGAGTTTTTACACTACCACCCACTTAATGGGGTTAAGTTCGTAGAGATTGACAATGAAAAAGATGCCTCAATAGATGTTGAAATACTCAACCTAGAAATTGATGCACTTATAGCTGCAAAAGAACTTGACGTTAATATGCTTGAAAATATAAGCAGAGTACTATTTGGAAGAGACACATCAAAAATGTCTACTGCTGAGGTAAGGCGTGATATATTGGTTTTTGCAAAAAGAGAACCTGAATATTTCTTAGACACACTGACAGACCCTAATTTACAATTACAGGGTAATGTTCAGTTGTTTTTTGATAAAGGTTTAATATCTTTCAGAAAAAATAATACAGAGGTGTGGTACAACACATCCTCAAACAAAACAAGAATGTTAACAGTTCCTTATGGAAATGATTCCAAGGAGACGGTAGCTTCTTACTTATCAAGTGACGATGGTCTAGAATCATTGAAAATGCTTGAAAATTTATTATAAGAATAATAATTAAAAATATACACAGTAGAGAGAGGGGCATTTTTATGCTCCTCTTTTTTTTTGCTTATCTTTGTAAAAAAGCAAAGGATGATAAACACAGTTAGAAATACGGTACTGTCTGTACTAAACAAAAATAACTACGGATATTTATCTCCATCAGATTTTAACTTGTTTTCAAAGCAAGCTCAGATGGATATATTTGAAAGTTATTTTTATCAGTATAACTACCAGATAAACAAGGAAAATAAACGCTCTTCAGGAACAGGATATGCGGATATTACAAAGGGATTAGAGGAAGTAATTGATGAGTTTAGTAAAACAGACTACCTTAGATATAGTAACGCTAATAAATTTTTCTTACCATCGTCAACTACAACGGGAGAGGATTACTATTTAATTAATAAAATATTAGCCTACCAGACGTTTAGAGTTAACGGAACTATCACATCAGTTTCTGCAAATCAATTAGTAGACTTAACAGCTACTTTTACGGCTACTGTAGCTATTGGAGATGTTGTGGTTAACACCACCACTTATTCGTCAGCAGAAGTAACTGCAATAGTGAGCGACACGGTTCTATCCTTAGATGGTGATATATTTACATCTTTACCAGGAGATTATTCTATATTCTCATCGGTTCAGAACGAAGCAGAGAGGGTAGGTCATAGCAAAATAACAATGCTTAATAGTAGTCCGTTTACAGCACCATCTGAAATATTCCCTGTTTACACAGAGGAGTCAGGAGCAGCTACAATCTTTCCTAAGAATATGAAAAACGATGGGCAGGTATTGGCTCAGTACATTAGGTATCCAAAAGAACCAAAGTGGACTTATATTGTTTTAGCAAATGGTGAGCCTGCATTTGATGCAAGTCAATCTGACTATCAAGACTTCGAGCTTCCATTGGATGACGAGGTTACACTGGTGACTAAGATATTGCAGTACGCAGGTATTTCAATAAGAGAAGCAAGCGTATCACAATTCGCAAATGGAGAAGAACAAAAAGAAAATCAAACACAAGCATAATGGCATATATATCGCAATATGAATACTACGAGAACGGAGGAGCAAACCCAGAAAATGAAAACTGGGGTTCTTATCAGTACGTTACACTTAAGGACATAGTAAACAACTTCATGCTGATGTACGCAGGAAACCATTCATTAATAAATAATGAAGAGAGGTATAAGGTTTTGTTTCACGCTAAAAGGGGTGTGCAAGAGCTGAATTACGATGCGTTTAAGGAAATAAAAGCGTTAGAGCTTAATGTGTCTGACTTACTTAGATTTGTTTTACCGCCTGATTACGTTAACTGGGTAAGAATTTCTTTATATAAGGATGGCGTATTGAGACCACTTACAGAAAATATTCAAGCAACATCTTCTGACGCTTATCTTCAGGATAACGACTACAGAATACTTTTTGACATTGACGGAAATGTTTTAAAGCCAGAATTTTCTTTCTTAGACACAGATAGGATAGCAGGAACTAAAAAAAGTATTTACTTGGGTGACGGTGCTTATAATGGGAAAGATGGTTACAATATTGACGGTGCTTGGTATTTTGATTACAGCATAGGTGCTAGATATGGTTTAAATACTGAGACTGCGAATTCAAACCCTACGTTTAGGATAGATAAAAAGTCTGGAGTAATAAACTTTAGCTCTAGCATGGCAGGTGAACTATGTGTATTGGAATATGTTTCGGATGGTATGGAGAACGGAGACGAATCAAGTATTAGTGTAAACAAGATGTTTGAGGAGTTTATTTATGCGTATATCAGGTACTCTATACTTAATTCTAAGTTAGGAGTTCAAGAGTATGTTGTAAATAGGGCTAAGAAGGACAAATCATCACTTCTAAGGAACGCAAAAATTAGAATCAGCAATATACACCCAGGGAGACTTTTAATGAACATGAGAGGTCAGAATAAGATTATAAAATAATATGGCAAATATAACTAGAAGTTTTACCAAGGGTAGGATGAATAAGTCTACCGATGTGCGTCTTATGCAAGACGGTGAATATATTGATGCATTAAACGTAAGGGTTAACTCTACGGAGGGGAACAATGTTGGTTCTATAGAAAACTCATTAGGAAACCTATCACTAACTAATTTAACTTATACTGACGGAACTCCGTTAAGTGTTGATGCTAGATGTATTGGAGCTTTTGAGGATGGTTCAAACGAGAGATTATTTTGGTTTGTTCACGACCCATCATTTACGGTTGGAGCTACTGGAAAGCTTGATTTGATACTATCATTTGATACCAAGACTAATTTTTTAAATTATCACGTTATAAGCATTGATGATGGAGGTGGTGTAGATACCACATTAAATTTTAATCCTGAGTATTTAATAACAGGTATTGATTTGATTGAAAACTTATTATTTTTTACTGATGACTATAACGCTCCGAGAAAGATTGATGTAGATATTAGCTATGCGTTTCCTACCCTAAACATTGACACTGATTCTCTTGTTTTTGCTGAGTCTATCCTTGTAATAAGAAAACCTCCAGTTACTTCTCCTACTATTCAGATGTTAGATATAGTTCAGGATGTAAACTATATGGAAGACAGGTTTGTTTGCTTTGCGTACAGGTATAGATATTCGAATAACGAATACTCTGCAACGTCACAGTTTTCAGGACCTGCATTTTTTCCGAAAAACTTTCTTTTAAGTAACGAGAACTATCTTAATGAAGGTATGGAGAATAGGTATAATGCAGCCGTAATAACTATTGATACAGGAGGACCTTTAGTTGTTGGAATAGACTTGTTATTTAAAGATGCTGATGACCCTATTATTAGAGTTATAGAGAAAATAGACAAGAAACAAAAAGGATGGGGAAATAATCAATCAAAAACTTATACTTTTGATAACAGTAAGATTTACACAATACTTCCTGATTCAGAAATACTAAGGTTATACGACAACGTACCTAGGTTTGCGAAAGCTCAAACTAGAATGAGTAATAGACTTATTTATGGAAATTACATAGATGGTTACGACTTAAAAGATATTAACGGTCAAGATTTGAATCTAAAGTATTCTACCAAGTTACTTTCTGAAGATGTGGTTTCTGACGGTATGCCTGTCACAAAAACTTCTACCACGTATAACATACCTTCTGCATTACCAACAGTTACTGTAGCAGACGGAGTAGTTAATTTTGATTTAACATCTTTAGCAGCCATAGACCCCTTGACAGGGAACACTAAGTTAGTATCAGGGTCTTCAATCAATTTTAATATTGATTTTTTAAATTCCACTTATGCAGGAACTCCTGTTCTACCTACTACAAGAAACTCTTTTTCTGTCAGTTTTTTATTTAACTTAAACAGGAATTATACTTCAGTTATTGATTTAGCTACAAGCACAGAGTTTTTAGATAGAGTAGGAACTAGTTTAAATATACTGCCTGTATATGACCTTGGTAATCCTACGTCATGTTCAGGAAACACCTTTACAGATGCATACAACTGTGCCGTACCTAATATGCTTCACAATAGTGTAGCGTATACAAAATATCAAAGTGGAGTAAACACACCAGGAGACCCTATAGAAATATCTATACCTTCTACTAATGTAATAGGAATGAAGTTTCCTGCTATGAATTATGTTCAAGACCCATTAAATCCAACAGTAGATTATTTTTGGAATTATTTTTATGTTTATTCAGCATCTTCTACATTTTTTAAATTTAGTGCTAACAAAAGCTTACATAGTGACAGGGGATATGAAATAGGTATCGCTTACATGGATGATTTTAATAGGTCAACTACAGCGTTAGTAAGTAATAGAAATACAGAACACGTTCCTTGCTCTGCTTCAGATTTAAAAAACAGCATACAAGTTAACATACCACCAAGCCAAAAACCGCCAGGGTGGGCTACTAGATATAAGTTTTTAATAAAGCCTGATAAAAAAGGATACGAAACTATATACACTCAGCTTTATTTTAATGAGTCAGGAACTGCATTTACTTATTTTTTACTAGAAGGAGAGAACGCTAGAAAAGTAGAGGAAGGAGATACGTACACTATAAAAACTGACGCAGGAGGACCTTTGGATACATGTGGTAGTGCAACTGTATTAGAAAAAAAAGCACAGCAAGAAGGTTTTATAACTACAAAGTCAGGAATCGACCCTCCTTCAGGAGTTTATATGAAAATAAATTCATCAGATTTAAGCACTATAAATTCTTCAAGTGTTGTTTGGCAAGATAAAGATACCGAACAAGCAACAGTAAAGTATGCAGGAACTGTTATTAGCTTATCTACTAATAACTTAGCTATTCCTGTAAACACTAAGATAAAAATTAAGTTTCAATATACTAGAGTAGGAGAAGGATTCTTAAATAATAGCTGTGAATACAGGTCTTACACATTTGACGAAACTTTTACATCAAGTGCTAACTATGCAGATGTTGAGGCGTGGTTTATTGGTGATGGGATTCAGTCTAGTATTAATAGAGGAACAGGAGTTCCTGCGAATTCGTCTGGAGGTACTTGTGCAGTAAATAATGTGTACAAATCCCTTCCAACTGCTCCTAATCTTTGTGCTAACTACTGGTATTTTAGCACTAATCCTGGAGGAACTCTATACCTTAATATTACAACCACTACAGCTTGCGGAAGCAATACAAAAAATCAAGTAAACGCAAGTGGAGAGATTACTATATATCAAGCTAATAGTGGAATAATATTTGAAACTCAGCCTTTAGACGCTTTACCAGATGTTTTTTACGAATCAAGTCAATCATTTCCAATCACAGGAGGTTTTCATGAGGGTAATTTACAAAATCAAAGCAATATACAGTCTGCAATTATAAATACAGATTTTTTTAACTGCTACACTTTCGGTAACGGAGCTGAGAGTTATAAGATTTTAGATTCTATAACAGGCAGAACTTTTAGTTTAGGGAACAGAGTACTGTCTGTTTCTGCAGAAGATTATAAGGAGGCTGACAGATTTGCTGACCTTACTTATAGTGGGGTTTATAACGATGAAACTAACGTCAATAAACTAAACGAGTTTAACTTAGGTCTTCTTAACTTTAAACCATTAGAGGATTCTTTTGGAGAAATTCAAATTCTTGATGGTAAGAAAACTAATGTCTTGGTATTACAAGAAGATAAAATCTCCTATGTACTAGCAGGGAAGAATATTCTTTCTGATGCAGGCGGTGGAAGTGCTTTAACTTCTGTTCCACAGGTATTAGGGCAACAAGTCACAAAGACTGAGGAGTATGGTATAAGCAATAACCCTGAGAGCTACGTGAAGTGGGGATTAGATAAATTCTTTACTGACGCAAAAAGAGGAGCTGTACTACAAATGAAAGGTGTAGACGAGACTGCTGGAGACCAACTAAAAGTAATATCTGAACAAGGTATGCGTTCTTGGTTTAGAGACTTGTTTATCAATGAATTTAATACTCAAAAGCTAGGAGGGTTTGACCCTTATATGAATGAGTATGTATTGTCTTCAAACGATATATTATTGCCTGCTGAGGTAGGATGCTCTGATTGTAATGACTTTAGAGTTATTGATGTTCAGTCAACTAATGATTATACATACTGCGTAGATGTAGGGAATATAGTTGGATTCACTGAAGTTAGGTGGAATATCCCTGGGTTAATTGAAGATGTTACTATTGATGTTGTTTACAACTCGATAACTTACACATCAGGTGCTGTTACTGTACCAGGAAGTATAAGTATACCTAAAAGTCTTGCTGGGCAAACTCAATTTGATATAACTATAAGCACTACAGGTTCAGTACTTGGTTTAGAGGTTTTTGTAGGATGCCCAGACCCTAACAACGTGAGTATAACGTGGGCTATTATCACTAGTAGTAATCAGGCAGGTACTTTAGCAAATGTTGGAGTTGGCTATGTTGACGGAACTTTTCAGTCACCACTAACCTCAACAGACGTTCCTTTTATTGTTTCGGATGGTATTCCAGGTGCAAGTTTATTTGATACGTTCTCAGGACCTCAAGGGAGTCCTTCTATACCAACGGATGATTCAGAGGTTACTATGTTTGTACAGAACACGAATAACACTTCTTTTAATTTCGATGTAAACACGAATAGGTTTATGTATTTCAGAAGTCCTAATGTGTACGAAAACAATCCGACTGATATAAACTATCTTTTGACGAATGCTACGGAAGCTTTAAACCCTGTTGAGACAGAGGATGGTGTTTCGGTTACATTCGGAATGCCACAGAATGAAGCAAACAATGTCTACCTAATATGGGATTTAAGAGAGAAGACTCCATTGTTTTTATCTTACTCTACGGTTGATGCTGCTGACGCTTGTTGCGGATACTTGTGTGATGAAGTTTGCTCTGAGTATCAGATAGTAAATACCACTTCAAACATAGTGTTTTACAGCTACCAAGACTGCGATACAGGGGTAACGGTAGAAGAAACTATTGCAACTGGAGAAATTAAGACTGTATGCTCAAGGGTACTACCTTACACTGAAGAGGTTATAGAGGGAGTGAATATTACTTACACAAGATGCGGATGCTCATCATAAAAAAATAAACATGTCAACAAACGCAACATACTACATAAACGCTGAGACTTTTACTGAAGCCTCGGCTGTTTTTACCGATTCAGAGCTAACAGTATTAGCTGCTGATGGATTTTACTCAGACAGTAATGTCTCAAGAGAGCAATTAAATGGTGTATTATTACCAGCTCTAGAATGTCAAACCTGTCCTTAACAAAAATATATGCCAAATTACACATTAACATACGCTGATAGCGTACAAGGATTTCCTTCATTTTATTCCTTTTCTCCAGACTGGATGATTGGTATGAATAACTACTTCTATACTTTTAAGGGTGGAAACCTTTACAGGCATAATGTAAATCCTGTTAGGAATAACTTTTACGGGATACAATACACCACTACGATGAAGAGTGTGTTTAACAAATCTCCTTTAGAAAATAAGTTATTTAAAACTATAAACTTAGAGGGAGATACGTCTTGGGGTGTTACTCTATCAACAGACTTACAAAACTCAGGTTTTATTGAGTCGCCTTGGTTTGAAAAAAAGGAATCTTCTTGGTATGCTTTCGTTAGAAACTCAGGAGGAAATCCTGCTACACTAGACCAATACTCTTTACGTTCATTGAATGGTATCGGTACTTCGTCAAATGTTTCAGGTACTGCGTTAGCTACCGTAATAGACTTTTCAATATCTCCATTAATATCAATAGGAGGAACACTAAGTGTTGGAGATTTCTTTTACTTCGTAACAGGGGCTTCGCCAACAGTTCCAGGAACACCAGCGTATGCAGGAAAAGTAACTGCTGTAAACATAGATTTACCTGCAGGAATTAATCAGGTTATTATTGACACTACAGTTCCAGGTACTACCCTTATACCAAGCACAACGGAGTACTTTATGTCGTTAAAGGATTCTGTCGCTGAATCTCACGGGGTTCTAGGGCATTATTGTTTATTTGATATGACAAACAATGAAACAGATAAGATTAGTTTGTTTGCTGTTGAGAGTGAGATAATGAAGAGTTATCCATAAAAAATGTTATATTTGTAGTGTGAATTTTAAATGCAAAAAAATAGAGGAATCAGACTACGAAAACATTTTAACAAAGTGGTGGTCTGACTGGGGTTTTGAAGCTCCACCTAAAGATTTTTTGTCTGACTACGGTTTAATCGTGTACGATGGAGATACTCCTGTTTGTGCAGGATATATATACTTAACTAATTCTTCATCAGCAATAATTAATTGGGTTGTGTCTAACAAGGACTATAGAAAAAAACCACATAGAGATAACGCACTTGATGAACTAATCATAAATTTAACGTATCTTTGTGAAAAAGGAGGTTATAAGTATATTTTTATTCAGAACAATAATAATAGCCTTATATCTAGATTTAAAAAACACGGATTTATAACTGGGGTTACTAACTCCACCGAATTAATAAAAAATATATTATGGCATTAGGCACAGCAGCAGCAATAGCAGGTATAGCAAGCACAGCAGTAGGAACAGGTTTGTCTTTCGCTCAGGCTAACTCTCAAAAGAAGGCAATGAAAGCTGCAGACGCAAAGGCAGCTCAGTATATGGCTGACGCAAGAAAAAGACTTGAGGTTAACTACATGGATGAGTTAGCCATTAATAAAGAACCTTACCAAAGACAAAGGGAAGCTATGTTGGCTGCAGGGGCACAGGCACAGCAAGCTTCGGTTGAGGGTTCTGAAAGAGGTTCAGCAGCTAATACGGGAAGAATATTAGCAGCTCAACAGCAGGCTCAGGGAGACATTAGAGACCAGATGAATAGAGACATGTTTAACCTTGAGGCGGCAAGTGCCGAGGAAGATTCAAGGCTTAGAGACATAAACACTCAGTTAGATATGGGTGAAATCTCAGGTGCTCAGCAGCAATCTGCTCAAGCTTCTGCGGCTAGACAGGCTGCTTTGTCTCAAGGTATACAGGGAGCTGTAAACACTATAGAAGGAGCTATAGCACTTCCTGATTTGTATAAAAAAGACAAAGACGCAAGAACGATGTTTGGACCTACTCTTTCTAAAGTAGAAAGTAAAGGACTAGAAAACGGTATCAGGCAAGACTTTACTCCGATACAGACAAGAGAATATATGGATATAGGTTTAAGTCCAATTAAAAGACCAGTAAACGGTATTAGGCAAGACTTTACTCCGATAACAGGAGAGTATTCATATAATGATATAGTTAGAGACCAATTAAGTTATCCTAATCAATTTTATGGTACACTAGGAATGCCTAACAGAAGAAATCCTAATCAAATGTTACAGAACGACCCTTTTAATATTGGAGCTTTTTCTCCTTACGGAATAAATAAAATTTAGATAAACATTTATGGAAAATACCAGTTTTAACTACCAACCAAGAGACCCTCAAGCACAAATAAATTGGGCAGAGGCTACCTCTAATTTAAGCAATGTATTTAAGGAAGAGGCTAGGGTAAGAACCGAGAAGAAGGCTGCTATTGATGAGGCTACTAGGCAGTATCAAAAAGAGCTTGCAAAGGGAGTTCCTGGAGAAAGCACGAGCATTAGAGAGTGGGGATTGAACTACGCAGGAGAGGCTCAGGAGCAGATGGCTATGCTTACAACATTGCTGAAGAGTGGTCAGATGAGTGTCTCAGACTATACAAGAAACAAACAGAATTTAGTAGACGGAACAGAGGAGGCTTTTTCTTTAATGGATGACTATCAAAAGGAGTACGCTATAAAGATGGAAAGGCTTAAAAGCGAAGACCCTGCCAATGCTTCTCAGAGATTAGAGGCTTGGGTTATGGAGAACGTAGAAGGGTTTGGAAACTTTAATAAGACTCAGCTAACCATTGACCCTTCAACAGGTAAGGTAATGGCGGCAAAGAAGGTTTTGAATGAAGAAACTGGGTTAATGGAGATATCAAAAGACCCTAACGATTTAGTGCCAGTTAGTGCGTTAAAGAACAACATTATAAGTCAGTTTGATAAGTATGACGTAGAAAAATCTACAAAGGCGTGGACTGCGAACTTAGGTCTTCTTCAAAGTGTATCTAGGACAACTGGAGGCAGAACAAGGGCAGGACAGATTTTAACGGTTATCGGAAAAATACCTGCACAGTATGACAAGGAAGGTAGGAGGATAATGAAAAAGCTTACTTTGGATGATGCCAAGAAGCTGGGATTTCCTGAAAAAGCTATTGGACCTCTTAACGATTATATAGAGGCTGAGGATTCATGGATTGATGGTCAGCTATCTAATCCTTACAACATGACATCTATACTTACTGACTACGTTAACGAATTAGACGGCAAAGGAATAAGCTTTACATTCAATCAAGAGGAGGCAAAAGAGAATCCTAACCTTATTCTAATGAAGAGGGATGCAGGAGGAACGCTAATACCTGTGTTTGATGAAAGTATAAACCCTAACGCAGAAAAGCAGAAGGAGGAAATTAGACAGTACATGAAGTACGCAATTAGAACGAAGACTAGTGAATCGTCTACTATCCAAACCTATAAAGATTATACAGCTCCAACG
>ENA-UZXB01020879-UZXB01020879.1-metagenome-genome-assembly--contig:-Day-2-1m-contig-20879_pt1 | contig 21270 bp, 19 predicted proteins | sample MGYA00260339_ERZ794899 | MGnify/ENA metagenome assembly ERZ794899 | reverse complement strand
CGCAATCTTCATTGCTTTTTGCATGAAGTATGTCTGGCCGCCTATTATGCAGGCGCTAGAAGAACGTACTAAGAAAATTGCAGAAGGTTTGGCAGCTGCAGAACGTGGTCGCCATGAGCAAGAATTAGCTGAAAAACGTGCACAACAAGTTATTCATGAAGCAAAAGAGCAAGCGAATGAAATTATTTCGCAGGCACAGCGTCGTGGTAATGACATTGTGGATGAGTCAAAAGAATCCGCTCGCGTTGAAGGCGAACGTATTTTGACAACAGCACAAGCTGAAATCGAACAAGAAGCCAATCGTGCGAAAGATGAGCTTCGTGGTCAAGTGAGCACTATTGCATTAGCAGGTGCGGCGAAGATTCTTGATCGTGAGATTGATGATAAGGCACATACTGATTTGTTAGATGAATTAGTAAGCCGGATCTAGGGGAATAGAGGAATGGCTGAAGCAATAACAATCGCTCGACCTTATGCGAATGCAGTGTTCAACATTGCGAATGACAAAGTTGAGTTGAAAGCTTGGTCTGAGTTGTTGGCTGTTTTTGCACAATTTGTAGAAGATGGTGAGATAGCTCAAATGATCGCCAGCCCATCTGTAACGGATGAGCAAGTGATCGATTTGATGGCCAATGTTACCGGTGAGACTGTGAATGATGAGGCGCGTCATTTATTGATGTTGCTGGCAGAAAATAACCGTTTATCATTGCTGGGCGATATTGCCGTAATTTATGAAGAATTACGTGCAGAAGCTGAGCAAGTCATGACGGCTGATGTAAGTGCAGCAAAACCATTAACAGAAGAACAAGAAGCCAATATTTCAGCGGCGTTGAAAAAACGTACAGGCAGAGATGTCACATTAAACGTTGAGGTTGATGAAAGTTTATTAGGCGGCGCGGTTATTCGTGCAGGCGACCTGATTATTGACGGATCAGCCTTGGGTAAATTGAACAGACTGGCCAACGTTATTAACTAACGGCCCGTATAGAGGAATTAAGATGCAACTCAATTCAGCAGAGATCAGTGACCTAATCAAAAAGCGCATTGAAAGCTTTGATGGGGCAACTGAAGCACGTACCGAAGGTACTGTTGTTGGTGTAACAGATGGTATTGTCCGTATTCACGGTCTAGCCGATGTTATGGCAGGGGAAATGTTAGAGTTTCCTGGTAATACTTATGGTATGGCACTTAACTTAGAGCGTGACTCAGTCGGTGCCGTTGTATTAGGCAACTACCAACATATTACAGAAGGCGACAGTGTTAAATGTACTGGTCGCATTTTGGAAGTACCGGTAGGCGAAGGTTTATTAGGTCGCGTTGTTGACGCCCTAGGTAATCCAATCGATGGTAAAGGTGAAATCACTAGTGAAGCGACATCTCCAATCGAGAAGATCGCACCAGGTGTTATCTCGCGTCAATCGGTTGACCAACCCCTTCAGTTAGGTTTGAAATCAGTTGATGCGATGATTCCAGTTGGTCGTGGTCAACGTGAGTTGATTATCGGTGACCGTCAAACAGGTAAAACAGCTATCGCGATTGATGCGATTATCAATCAAAAAGATACCGGTGTTAAATGTATCTATGTTGCGATTGGTCAAAAAGCCTCTTCAATTGCAAACGTTGTTCGTAAACTTGAAGAACATGGTGCATTAGGCCATACAACAATTGTTGCTGCGGCGGCATCGGATTCAGCGGCACTTCAATTCATTGCACCCTATGCCGGTTGTTCAATGGGTGAGTATTTTCGTGATAAAGGTGAAGATGCACTGATTATTTATGATGATTTGACCAAACAAGCTTGGGCTTACCGTCAAGTATCATTGTTACTACGTCGTCCACCGGGTCGTGAAGCCTACCCTGGTGATGTTTTCTACATTCACTCTCGTTTATTAGAGCGTGCATCACGTGTTAGTGCTGACTATGTAGAGAAGCAAACTGATGGTGCTGTAACAGGTAAAACAGGTTCATTAACAGCATTACCGATTATCGAGACACAAGCGGGTGACGTATCTGCATTCGTACCAACGAATGTGATTTCGATTACCGATGGTCAAATCTTCTTAGAAACAGATTTATTTAACTCAGGTATTCGTCCTGCGATTAACGCGGGTTTATCAGTATCACGTGTTGGTGGTGCTGCTCAAACTAAGATTGTTAAGAAGCTCGGTGGTGGTACCCGTCTTGATTTGGCGCAATACCGCGAGTTAGCAGCCTTTGCCCAGTTCGCTTCGGATCTTGATGAAGCAACACGTGGTCAAATTGAACGTGGTCAACGTGTCACAGAGTTAATGAAGCAACCACAATATCAGCCATTATCAATTGCTGAAATGTCGGTGTCTTTGTTTGCGGCTAACGAAGGTTTTATAGATGATGTTGAAGTCGATAAGGTCGGTTCTTTCGAAGCGTCATTGTTGTCTTACATGAAGTCTAATGAAGCTGACTTAATGGCTATGATTAATGAAACGGGTGGTTTTGATGATGAGATCTCTGGCGGTATGCGCTCAGCGATTGAGAACTTCAAAACGACTGGTAGCTGGTAATCGGAGCATAAGCCATGGCTAGCGGTAAAGAGATACGGACTCAAATAGGCAGCATCAAAAACACGCAGAAAATTACGCGTGCGATGGAGATGGTAGCTGCGAGTAAGATGCGTAAAGCGCAAGAGCGTATGGCAGCAACACGTCCTTATTCGAATAAAATCCATAATGTGATTCAACATTTGGCTTTTGCTCATCCTGAATACAAACATACCTACCTACAAGAAAGAGAAGAAAAAACACGCGTTGGTTACATTGTCGTGTCTTCAGATCGTGGTTTGTGTGGCGGTTTGAATAACAATTTATTCAGAACCCTACTGAAAGATATTCAGGAAAAAACGGATAGTGGTATCGAGATTGATGTCTGTGCAATTGGTAAAAAAGCGACGAGTTTCTTTAGCCGCTTGCCAGTGACATTGACAGCACAAGTTACGCAATTGGGTGAAGAACCCAGTGCCGAAGAGTTAGTCGGTGCCGTTAAAGTGATGCTAGATGCCTTCGAAGAAGGTCGAATTGATAGCCTGTACTTAGTATTCAATGAGTTCGTCAATACCATGACGCAAGAAAACAAAGTCATGAAGCTATTGCCGAATGTGCAAGCTGAACTAAGTGAGGGTATGTCACATCACTGGGATTACATTTACGAACCGGATGCGAAAGAAGTATTAGATAGCTTATTGGTTCGTTACATTGAGTCTTTGGTTTATCAAGGTGTGGTTGAAAACGCGGCCTGTGAACAAGCATCGCGGATGGTTGCGATGAAAAGTGCATCGGACAATGCGGGTGATCTTATTGATGACTTGCAACTGGTGTACAACAAGGCGCGCCAAGCTGCTATTACACAAGAAATATCTGAAATTGTTGCTGGCGCCGCGGCGGTATAAAGCAAATAACACGGGCGTTTTAATCGCCCAAATGTATTGAAAGAGGAAGCGAGATGAGCTCTGGAAAGATTGTACAAATTATCGGTGCGGTCGTTGATGTGGAATTCCCACGCGACAGTATCCCTAAAGTTTATGATGCCTTAACGGTTGATGAAGCAGGTTTAACGCTTGAAGTTCAGCAACAATTAGGTGATGGCGTTGTTCGCGCGATTGCAATGGGTGTCACTGACGGCCTTAAGCGTGACTTAGGCGTGTCGAATACGGGTGAAACAATCCAAGTCCCTGTTGGCCAAAAAACATTGGGTCGTATCATGGACGTCTTGGGTAACCCTATCGATGAGAAAGGCGATATCGGTCAAGAAGAGAGCTGGGGTATACACCGTAAAGCACCAAGCTTTGATGAACTCGCTGCGAGTAACGAATTGTTAGAAACGGGTATCAAAGTTATCGACTTGGTTTGCCCATTCGCTAAAGGTGGTAAGGTCGGTCTGTTCGGTGGTGCCGGTGTTGGTAAAACCGTTAACATGATGGAGCTGATTCGTAATATCGCGATCGAACACAGCGGTTTCTCTGTATTCGCTGGTGTGGGTGAGCGTACTCGTGAAGGTAATGACTTCTACCACGAAATGACAGACTCTAACGTTATCGATAAAGTATCGTTGGTTTACGGTCAAATGAACGAGCCACCAGGTAACCGTTTGCGTGTTGCGTTAACGGGTTTAACCATGGCGGAATACTTCCGTGATGAAGGTCGTGACGTGTTATTCTTCGTTGATAACATTTACCGTTACACTTTGGCCGGTACTGAAGTATCAGCGCTATTGGGTCGTATGCCATCTGCGGTAGGTTACCAACCAACATTGGCCGAAGAGATGGGTGTATTACAAGAGCGAATTACCTCAACTAAGACAGGTTCTATCACCTCTATACAAGCGGTTTATGTACCTGCGGATGATTTAACAGATCCATCACCAGCAACGACGTTTGCTCACTTAGATGCAACGGTTGTATTGTCTCGTTCAATTGCGGAATTAGGTATTTATCCTGCGATTGACCCACTTGATTCTACCAGTCGTCAGTTAGATCCATTAGTGATCGGTAGCGAGCATTATGAAGTGGCTCGTGGCGTTCAAGGTACATTACAACGTTACAAAGAATTGAAAGATATCATTGCGATTTTGGGTATGGACGAATTATCTGAAGAAGATAAATTAACTGTCACCCGTGCTCGTAAGATTCAACGTTTCTTATCACAACCTTTCTTTGTTGCCGAAGTTTTCACAGGTAGCCCTGGTAAATATGTATCATTGAAAGATACGATTTCAGGCTTCCAAGGCATTTTGAATGGTGAATATGATGCACTACCAGAACAAGCGTTCTACATGGTAGGTAGCATTGATGAAGCTGTTGAGAAAGCGACTAAGCTTTAAGGGGATTCAATCATGGCGATGACTATTCATGTTGACGTAGTAAGTGCTGAAAAAGAGATTTACTCTGGCTTAGTTGAGGCTGTTTTCGCAACAGCTACAATGGGTGAAATCGGTATTTATCCTCGACATACGCCTTTATTAACTAGCTTAAAGGCTGGTGAAGTACGTGTTCTTGTCAATGGACAAGAAGAGCAATTCTACGTGTCTGGCGGCATGTTGGAAGTGCAACCTCATGTTGTAACAGTTTTGGCTGACACGGCGATGCGTGCTGATGATGTTGATGAAGCGGCAGCGATAGCAGCGAAAGAAGCAGCAGAGAAGTCTTTAGCTGAAAGTGCTGAAAAATTAGACTATGCTGAGGTACAGGCACAGTTAGCTGAAGCGTCAGCTCAGTTACGTGTTGTTCAACGTGCGAGAAAATCAGCAGGTCGTTAATCTGCATAGCAAAATAACAAAAGAGGCTGTTCTTTGGAACGGCCTTTTTTTTGACTTAAACAAAAGGGTTAGCCATTGGCAAAGTTGGGTGTTTGTTCTCGAATTACCCGAATAAACTTTGTTAGAATGCACCTTTCACTCACTTACTTACCATGATGGAACACAATTATGTCACTGAGCATCGTTATTCTTGCCGCTGGTAAAGGCACGCGAATGAAGTCAGCACAAGCCAAGGTTATGCATGGCCTTGCAGGTCGACCTTTACTACAACATGTGATTGATACAGCCAAGCAACTCCAGCCTACGCAACTCGTGGTGGTGGCCGGTAATGGTGCTGTGCAAGTCTTACCCTTTCTAGAAGGCAACCAAGTTGATGCGGTGATGCAAACCGAGCAATTGGGTACAGGCCATGCCGTGATGCAAGCGAAAGACGCCATCGCAGCCTCTGAGCAAGTTTTAGTGCTCTATGGTGATGTGCCATTAACACAAGTAGTGACGTTAGAAGCCTTGATTGATTGTGTAGCAGAAGGTGGTGTGGGTATTTTAACCACTAAGCTTGATGATCCAACGGGCTATGGGCGGATTGTACGAGACTTTGATGGACGCATTAGATGTATTACCGAACAGAAAGATGCTAACCCAGAAATACTATTAATTGATGAAGTGAACAGTGGCATTATGCTATTGCCGAGCCAGTGGCTACTGGCTTCCTTAGATATGTTGGGGAATAACAATGCCCAAGGGGAATATTACTTGACCGATATGATTGCCTTAGCCGTAGCAGATGGCCTTGCGATCGATACGGTTTGTGTTGATGATGAAACTGAAGTAGCAGGGGTGAATAACCGTAGTCAGTTAGCAGCACTAGAGCGTCATCATCAATTAGCACAGGCGGAAGCTTTGATGACAGCAGGGGTGACTTTTGCTGATCCAGCACGCGTTGATGTCCGTGGTGATGTCACGATCGGCAACGATAGCTTTGTTGATGTGAATGTGATTTTTGAAGGTACGGTTTCTGTTGGTTCGAATGTAGAAATTGGTGCTAATTGTATTCTTAAAAATTGCGAAATAGGCGAAGGCAGTGTGATTTTACCAAATAGTATGATCGATTCGTCTGTGATTGGTGCTAATGCGAATATTGGTCCTTTTGCTCGATTAAGACCAGGTACGGCTTTAGCGGATAAGGCGAAGATTGGTAACTTTGTTGAAACCAAAAATGCCAATATTGGCTTAGGCTCGAAAGTGAATCACCTGAGTTATATTGGTGATACGGATATGGGTGCTGGGGTGAATATTGGGGCTGGTACGATCACGTGTAATTATGATGGTGCTAATAAGCATCGTACGGTAATTGGCGATAATGCGTTTGTTGGATCTGATACGCAATTGGTTGCGCCTGTTACAGTTGGAGAGGGGGCTACGATTGGTGCTGGGACAACGTTGAGGAAGGATGCGGGTGATGGGCAGTTGACGCTAACTAAGAGTCGTCAAATAACGGTTGAGGGATGGGTTCGGCCCCAAAAAACTAAATAAGGGAATATTTAATGGAAGGTATTGAATGCATATGGGAGTGGTTGATTAACTTTTTTTGAGTCATCTAGTGACTTTTCTTAACACAAATTTTGTAGTTGCATTGCTAGCATCAATGGCTAGTGCCTATTTCGGAGCGACAGTAGCTCAGAAAGTAATTCTGCGGAACAAGAAAAAGGAAGAGCTTGAGGTACAATTGAGAAATACCAATTCTGCAATAACGATGGCCGTTACGATATGTAATATGGGGTTAGCGCTTAAGAAGCAATTAATAAAACCTCTCTATGATGCTTACATCCTTGATCAAGAAAAATTTATTGATTTTGAAGCAAACAAAGCTGAAAACGTAGGAAAGACTTTTCATTTTGAGGCCGATCTCCAGTATTTTGGTACAACAGCACTTCGAATAAAAAATTGGAAAATATTTTATTCGATAAAGTCAATACACCTAGTCGAGCATTGTCAGCAGTAGCTTTTGTAGAGCTATCACATTCTAGCTTGATAGGAAGGTTAAATAATACAAGAGCTTTGATTAGTAAGTTTTCGTAAAGAGAGCATTCTACGGAAGAGTTTGCATACCATTATTTTGGTTTAAAAATGCTCTCGGGGAATACACATAGTGAGTATTCAGATGTGATTAACGGGATTATGAGTTACATTGATGATGTTATTTTCTTTAGCAAGGTAATAAGTGAAGATCTTGAGAAGTATGGAAAAGGCCTTAGAGAAAGAGAAAAACTAATACCTTCGAATTTTTCAATACAGTCTAGTGATTTTAGTTCTGCTGAAGCGCAGGAATTAATGCCAGATCAAGAAAAATATTCTCCATGGCTAGCAGGGTTTAAAGGATAGTTAGATTTAAACCAGATGAAAAAGAGCCCGATCTATTTTCCTCTATTTCGAATTCGCTGCCGCTGGGTGTTCATTTATTTTGCGTGGCCAAAAGAGACGAACCAAACAAAAGGCCAGCCCATACTTGTCCTTCGGATTCCCTCGTTTCGATAAATGATTTGGGCGTGATAGAAACTCGCTACGCTGAACAGCTATCACACTATTCCAAATAATTTTCCGAATCTCTGCTTCGCATCTAGGGCAATTTGGACTCTTCCCAAGGCCTTATTTATTTCCCCAAATCCCCTTTTTGTACTGATGAGGAATAGATTTAAATAAGCGATAAGTGAGTTCAGTGTTTGAGCATAGCGAGTTTTGAACGAGCCGCTTATTTGAATCTATGACGAATGAAGTCGTAGGTCAGTACAAGGGGTTGCCTTGGGTTGTTAGGGGAATGGCCACGCATTTCCCTGACTCGGCCTTAGTCGAAATAAGTTAAATTAGGACACGGTGTGTTGCTACAGCATCATAAAACTTAAATTTAATACATTTCATCCTTAACCAAATCCTGATACGCATTCCATGTTGCATGGCCCATAACCAAAACTAGCCGTTGGGTGGTAGCTTTGATCCAACCAACCTTCTTTTAGCCAAGAAAAGGGCTTTAGAACGGTATTTTTGAGGTCGTTTGGGTGGGTGGGTTTTAGGTGATGTAAAGGATGCATTGTATTCATGACACTCTCCTTTATTGGTGTATGAAGAGAGGTTTTACAAAGTTATAAAATATACACTGCGTTTGAGTCAGATAGTTTTGTTTTTAGATAAAAATAAACCCGTGGTGGAGGGTTTATGGATGTTTACGACATATTTGATGTTTAACGCAGGATTAAAAACATGGCTCGGCGGTTGCGGGTGAGGTTAAACAAGAGTGTCCCGTTGTTACGAACTCGTTTTTTAAAGTCTTCTAGTGAGATGACTTTGCCCTTATTGACCGAGGTAATGATGTCATTGGTTTTTAGGCCGGCATTCCATGCAGGACTGCTGCGTTTTACATCGTAGACAACAACGCCATTGATTTTGCCGTAGTGAGGCGAGCCGGGCTCAATATCACCAAATGAGGCGCCTGACAGTTTAGGGTGAACGGGTGCTTGTTGGGTTTGTTTTTTAATTTCCTTTACGGTGGCCTTGAGTGTTTTATTTTGGCCATTGCGTAGGATATCCATATTAATGGTTTGAGCGACCATGAGCAGACCGACGGTATTACGTAAGCTATCAGCACTGCGTAGTTTCTGGCCATCAACGCTGGTAATGACATCACCAACTTGTAGACCGGCTTCATCAGCAGCTGATCCTTTTTGGATGCTGGTAATCACGGCACCTTGGCCTGGCGGAATATTGAATGCACTTGCTAATTCATCAGTGATGTCTTGCGTTTGAACGCCGAGATAAGCGCGTTTGACTTCACCATATTCAATGAGTTGATCGCTGATTTGCTTGACCATATTGCTGGGGATGGCAAAACCGATACCGATGTTGCCGGCACGTTGACCGGGTGAAAAAATCGCGGTGTTAATCCCCACGAGTTCTCCTCTTAAGTTCACTAAGGCACCACCCGAGTTACCGGGATTGATTGAGGCATCGGTTTGGATAAAGTTTTCATAACCTTCGATTCCAAGGCCACTTCGGCCTAGGGCACTGACAATACCGGAAGTGACAGTTTGGCCCAAGCCGAAAGGATTACCAATGGCGACAACAAAGTCGCCGACGCGAAGCTGATCAGAGTTAGCAAGTGTTAAAGCCGTTAGATCTTCTGCCGGGATTTTAATTAGGGCAACATCAGTTGCTGGATCACTACCGACAAGTTCAGCTTGGAAGCTACGGCCATCGGTGAGAGAGACGGTGATTTGATCAGCCCGTTGAATCACGTGGCTGTTGGTTAGGACAAGGCCTTTTTTAGCATCGAAAATAACACCAGAGCCTAGACTTTGCTTTGTTCTATGGCGTGGTTGCTGTTGTTGTGGAATATTGAGGAAACGACGAAAGAAAGGGTCATCCATTAAGGGATTATTTCTAACGCGAATATGACTTAGGGTGGCAATATTAACGACTGCAGGCTTCGATTGGTCGAGCATGGGCGCTAATGTTGGCATTTCGCCATTATTACTAAACCATGCGCTAGGTAAGGCGGCATGGGCAACTTGAAAAATAAGGCTTAATGCCGCCAGCCAAATTAAACTGGTCTTTAATTTAGTCATTAGCTTTTCCTATTCTTTAACTTAGACGTTCTCTAGTGTTTCACGTGGGTTGAAGTTTAATTCTTCTGCCATTTGTTGGTAAAGTTGTTTGGCTTCGGGTGTGTCTGCTGGTGGCGTCATAATTTGTAATACGACGATTTGATCACCGGCTTGTTTACCCGGTAATCCTCTGCCTTTAAGACGCATTTTCTGTCCGCTTTTAGCACTAGTTGGGATAGTGAGGCTGATTTTGCCTGCTAGTGTTGGCACGGTGATTTTAGCGCCTAATGCTGCTTCCCATGGTGAAATAGGTAGATTAATAATTACGTCTTTGTCTTCTACTTGATAATACGCGTGATTGGCGATATTTATTTCTAAAAAGAGATCGCCGGCTTCAACGCCTGCACCTGCTTTACCTTGACCAGCGAGACGAATTTTTTTACCACTGGTGATACCGGCTGGAATTTTGACATTGATGGTGCCTGTTTGATTGGCGCCACCAGGACGACGGATACTTTTCTTGGCACCGTTAAAAGCGTCTTCTAATGACACCGTAATTTTAGCATTAACGTCTTCCCCTTGAGCGAAGAATTGATCATTACCGCCCATGCCACCACCACTGAACATGCTTTCGAAGAAGCTGCTGAAGTTGCCACCGCCCATGCCTGCCCCACCTTGCCCGCCCCAGCCGGGAGGAGGATTGAAAGATTGGCCATGCTGATAGCTGCTACCGAATTGGTCGTATTGCGCTCTTTTTTCTGGATCTTTAAGCGCTTCATAAGCCTCACCGACTTCTTTGAATTTGGCTTCGGCATTGGCTTCTTTACTGACATCTGGGTGATATTTACGCGCCAGCTTGCGATACGCTTTTTTTAGTTCGTCTTGTGGGACGTCACGAGAGACGCCAAGAATTTTGTAATAATCTTTATATTCCATAACGGTATGAATTTAATGCTGAAGATGAATGATGCCCTATAGGTGGGGGCATGAAGATGTGTTTTCAATAGAAAATATCATTCAGATAAATTCAGCTTCTGTTCAGTTTGATTTCCGTATCTTAACCCTTAAGGTAGCGACAAGACTGCCGTCAGTTCACTTAAGGATGGCTGAGGTATTGAAATAGAGCTCTTGTGCTGACCTTTCAGTTTGTACTTTTCAATTTTCATTTACTGAATAGTTTTACACCGCAGGGAAAGGCTTAATCTAAGATCTTACGTGCTTTAGCAACGGCAGCTCGGACTTGATTTGGTGCTGTACCGCCGAGATGATCACGGGCAGCAACAGATCCTTCTAGTGTTAAAACTTCAAAAACATCTTCTGCAATATGGCTAGAGAAGTTTTGTAGTTCTGCCAAAGAAAGCTCAGATAGATCTTTTTGATGTTCAATACCGTAAGCAACTGATAGGCCCACGACTTCATGGGCATCGCGGAAAGGCACGCCTTTACGGACAAGATAATCAGCAAGATCGGTTGCCGTGGCATAACCACGTAGTGCGGCTTGACGCATATTGTCTGGCTTGACCGTCATCACGCCCATCATATCGGCGTAAACGCGTAATGACCCGAGCAAGGTATCAATGGTGTCGAATAACGGTTCTTTGTCTTCTTGATTGTCTTTGTTATAGGCTAAAGGCTGATTTTTCATTAATGTTAATAGGTTAAAAAGATTGCCATAAACGCGGCTGGTTTTACCGCGAATGAGTTCAGGCACATCAGGGTTTTTCTTTTGCGGCATGATCGATGAGCCGGTGCAGAAAGCATCACCTAAGTCGACAAAGTCGAATTGCGCGGATGACCAAATAATTAGTTCCTCAGAGAAACGAGATAAGTGCATCATAAGCACAGAGGCAAAACTGTTAAATTCAATGGCAAAATCACGATCACTAACGGCATCAAGTGAATTCTGGCACATACGATCAAAGCCTAATAATTCGGCAGCTTGTTCACGATCGATAGCAAAGGTAGTACCTGCTAACGCGGCAGCACCTAAAGGCATTGTGTTGATACGTTTAACACAGTCGTTAAGACGTTCAGCATCTCGGCTAAGCATTTCGAACCAAGCCATCATATGATGACCAAAGGTGACGGGCTGTGCTATTTGTAAGTGGGTAAAGCCAGGCAGGATTGTGTCGGCTTCTCTTTCTGCTACATTTAACAAAGCTGTTTGAAGCCGAGAGAGTTGCTCAGCAATAGGCCTTGCCATATCACGGAGATAGAGTCGAATATCCGTTGCGACTTGGTCATTACGTGAGCGGCCGGTATGGAGTTTTTTCCCAACCTCACCAATAAGGCTGATGAGTCTGGCCTCAATATTCATATGAACATCTTCTTGGGGGATAGACCATTCAAATTGGTCGGCTTCGATTTCATCGCGAATGGTATTAAGCCCAGAGATAATTTGGTCACGTTCTGATTCAGTGAGAATGCCGACGCTGCTCAGCATGGTGGCGTGTGCGATAGAACCATTAATGTCTTGTTGGTATAAACGTTGGTCAAACTGGACCGACGCCGTGAATTCTTCTACAAAGGCATTTGTCGGTTGTGTGAGGCGCGCTGATGAGAGTTTTCTGCTGGGTGTGGTCATGGTTTTAGTCTTTAGACATTTAAACAAAAAACCCTATTATAGCGCGTAATGGCAGGGGGACTGGCGATTGACGTTTTGGTCAGTAGAAATAACAGTCTATGACGGATTCCTTGTGGCTGTTAGACTGGTCTAAATACTAATCATGAGCATGAATGATAGATGACAAAAAGAATTATAAAGATTGCCACACGAAAGAGTCCTTTGGCGATGTGGCAAGCTGAGTTTGTTCGCGATAGTCTACTTGAATTGCATCCAGACTTAGAGATTGAGTTGGTTAAGATGACAACGCAAGGGGATAAAATTCTTGATACCCCGTTGGCAAAAGTCGGTGGTAAAGGCCTATTTGTTAAGGAATTAGAGCAAGGTATGTTGGCAGGTGATGCTGATATTGCTGTGCATTCAATGAAAGATGTGCCTATGGCCTTTCCTGAAGGATTGCATTTGCCGGTAATCTGTCAGCGTGAAGATCCACGTGATGCTTTTGTTTCAAATACTTATGCATCGCTCGCAGATTTGCCTGCAGGTTCGAAAGTGGGCACATCGAGTTTACGTCGTGAGTGCCAATTGCGAACTAATCAACCGGATCTTGAGGTTTTGCCATTGCGTGGCAATGTGAATACCCGGTTGGCTAAACTGGATGACGGACAATTCGATGCGATTATTTTGGCATCAGCTGGATTAAAGCGCCTGGGCTTTGAAGATCGTATTCGTGAGGCGATTGCACCTGAACAGAGTTTGCCTGCCGTCGGACAAGGTGCTGTTGGTATTGAAACACGGATTGATGATGACGAAATTAATGCTTTATTGGCGCCGTTACGTTGTCCACGTACTTGGATTGTCGTCTCAGCTGAGCGTGCAATGAACCGTCGTTTGGCGGGTGGTTGTCAGGTGCCGATTGCTGGCTTTGCATTGATTGATGGTAACGATGTTTGGTTGCGTGGTTTGGTGGGCATGCCTGACGGAAGTCAGATGTTGACGGCGGATGCTCGGGCACGTGTAGAGGATGCTGAGGCATTAGGCGAGGCCATTGCTGAAAATTTGTTAGCGCAAGGTGCGGATAAAATTTTGGCTGAGGTATATGGCGATGGACCAACCGCTTAATGGTATTGGGGTCTTAGTTACTAGGCCTGAAGCTCAAGCCAAATCGTTGTCAGCGGGGTTGTCGGATTTGGGTGCTCATGTTGTGTCATTGCCCGTTATTGAGGTTTTGCCCATTGCATCGGAATCATGGGCAGATGTTGATATCTCGACGCAGGATATAGTGATATTTGTTAGCCGTAATGCGGTCACATCATTTATGGCTGGCTTTGATGGCGCAATGGTAGCTGATACACAGTGTGTTGCTGTAGGGGCTGCTACAGCACAATGTATGTTTGAACACGGTTTGTCTGTTGATATTCAAGCACCGCCGCCGGCGGGCAGTGAGTCTCTGCTTGCGATGCCAGAGATGCAAGATGTGGCTGGCAAGCAGGTATTAATCGTGCGTGGTGAAACAGGTAGGGAGTTATTGGCAGAAACCCTGATTGTCAGAGGTGCTACTATTCACTATTTAGAAGTTTATCGTCGCTGCCTACCCACTTATGATACAGACCGTATCGATGCGGCATTACGGGCTGATTGGGTGCTTGTGACCAGTGTTGCCGGTTTGGAGAACTTGTGCCAGATAGTGAATAACGACGTAATAAAGCTTAAAACGTTACTGGTTGTGAGTACGCGAATTGAGCAGGTTGCTAAAGAATTAGGTTTTCAGCATGTTGTTGTGTCGGATGATGTCAATGATGGTGCTGTGATAAATAGGATAGTGGAGATAGGACAAAATAATGGCTAATAATGCGGAACAAAAGAAAAAGGCACCGGTAACGGTTGAGAATTCGGCAGTGCAAGAAAAGAAGCCGTCGAAGCCTATTCTGTTATGGATTGCAATATTGGTTTTGTTGATTTTAGCGGGCGGCTTGTTCTGGCTAATAGAACAACAAAAGGTCGCGATAGCGTCTATGGCTGAAGAAGTTGAAGCCACACAACAAGCGCTAGAGCGGCGTTTATCAAAACTCGATACGAATATGGCTTCTGGTTCAGCGAATACAACAAAGTTGCTCGAGAATTTAAACTCGACTGATGTTGGTTTAGCAGAGAAAATTGCTGAAGTGGTCAAAATTCAAGATATGACCAATGATGATGTTAAACGTGTTTGGGCGATGGCCGAAGTTGAGTTTTTACTGCAAACAGCGAGTCAACGCGTGTTATTGGCAGCTGATAATGAAGGCGCAAAAACCGCTTTAGTATTGGCAGATGAAAAACTAAAAGACTTAGCGGACCCCCGTTTATATCTTTTGCGTGCTTTATTAGCAGATGAACAATTGGCTTTATCTTCAGTGGCCAAAGTGGATATTGATGGTTTAGCAGTACGTTTGCAGAGTGTGTTAGATCAAGTGGATAGTTTACAAGTTGTTTTATCACAAAATATTTTAGAAGAAGAACCCAGCTCAGAGGAAATAGTTGAGGGTGCTTCGAGCTTGGAAAATATTCCTAGTCAGGTCCTTGATGCTATCTTATCAACAGTGAAAATTCGTAAACCGGAAGATGGTGCTGCAGCAGTTTTGGTGCCAGAAGAGCGTTATTTTCTATACCAAAATTTAAGGCTCAAACTAGAAACAGCTCGATTAGCATTATTGCAACGACGTGAACAGGTTTATCACCAAAGTTTGGCCGTCGCTGAAAGCTGGTTGCAGCAGTATTTTGAAGGTAATGAACGTGACAGTGCTTTGGCAACGGTACAGGCACTGAAAAAGGAAAACATTACAGTCGCGATGCCCGATATTTCAGGCTCATTAGTATGGTTGAAAGAGAAAGGTGACCAATAATGAAACTATTGATCATTATCGCAATAGCATTACTTTTTGGTGGTGGACTAATTTGGATGGCCAACTACGATTCTGGGTTCGTATTGTTTCAGTATGACGGTTGGAGTGTTGAAACGTCATTGGTTGCCTTTTTGGTTGCATTTGTTGTTTTGGTATTAGTTGCTTATTGGGCTTTGAAAAGCGTAGTCTTGATTAAACAAACACCAGGCAAGCTCTCACGTTGGCAATCGGCTAAGCGTTTAACGCGGGCAAATAAAACATTAACGCGTGGCTTGATTACCTTAGAAGAAGGCCGTTGGTCTGAGGCTGAACGTTTATTGATGCGTTATGCGGGGCACAGTGAGACGCCATTGTTGCATTATTTGGCGGCAGCGCGTGCAGCACAAAAACAAGATGCAGCTGAGCGCCGTGACAATTATTTGCGATTGGCACATGAAACAACCGATGGCGCGGACATTGCGGTTGGTGTTGTGCAGGCAGAGCTGCAATTAGAATCAGATCAAAAAGAGCAGGCTTTAGCCACTTTGCAACATTTGCGTGAAATGTCACCTAAACACCCTTACGTTTTGCAACAATTGCAAAAGTTATATTCAGAAATGAACGAATGGCAAGGTGTACATGATGTGTTGCCAGATCTGAAAAAGCGTCATGTTTTACCTTCGTCTGATGTGAAATCATTATCGACAGATGCAACAGTGGGTCAGTTAGAATCTGCCATTGCGAGACGTGACTGGAATAGGGTGGGCGAGCTTTGGCAAGAAGCCCCTACGAAAATTCGTCATTCAGAGGCGATGTTGCATGCTTATACTTCTGCTTTGATACAGCAAGATAGGGGTAAGGAAGCAGGTCCACTTATTGAAGCTTATATGAATAATGAGTGGAGTGATCGTTTAGCTTATCAATATGGTTTAATTAAGCTTGATAACCTGAAGGGTCAAATAGAACGCGCTGAGCGTTGGGAGAAAAAACATCCCAATAACCCTTGGTTATTATTGACCTTGGGCCGGCTAATGAAAGCAAATAATCAAGCTGAGAAAGCCGAAAGTATTTTGCGTGAGAGTTTGGCTCATGGAGAGAGAGGTGAAACTTACCAAGCTTTAGCTGAAGTATTAGAGATGACACTGGGCAATGAGGCTGGGGTAGTGGAGGCATATCAAAAGGGATTAGCGTTGATGTTGTCACAAGGTGATGCATCAATATAGAGATAGAGTGTTAATGATTTATGGGTGAAACTGAAGCACATTATTTAGTTGATATATTGGCTCTGTTATTGGCAACAGTTGTTGTTGTTCCTTTTTTCCATGCGATCCGCTTAGGTGCGATTCTTGGTTACTTGGCAGCAGGAGTTTTGCTCGGCCCATGGGGCTTTGGTTTAATTTCTGAAGTAGAAGAAATTCGCCATTTGGGTGAATTTGGCGTTATTTTCTTATTATTTGTCCTTGGGATAGAGCTTAAGCCAGATAAGTTATGGCAGATGCGCAAGATGGTCGTTGGTTTGGGTTTAGGTCAATTACTACTGACTGCTGGCGTACTTTATGGTGTGGCTTTATTTTTTGGTGTTGCACAAAGTGCCGCTATTATTATTGGCTTTGGTTTGGCATTGTCATCGACGGCTTTTTGTCTTAAGTTGCTTTCAGAACGCGGTGGTATTTCCACAAAAATGGGCCAGATGTCCTTCTCGGTTCTGTTATTACAAGATCTCTCTGTCGTACCATTGCTAGCCTTAGTATCGATGTTTGCTGGTGGTGTCGCTACAGCATCTGATCCAAGTATTGGGTTTGGTTATGCTGTGTTGATTATTATTGCTTTGCTGGTGGCAGGTCATTATTTATTGAACCCTGTCCTAGGCAAAATCGTAGCAAGTCAGGATCCTGATGTATTTGTTGCCTTAGCGGTATTACTGGTCTTAGGTATGGCTTGGATCATGGAGAGTATTGGTTTCTCGATGGCGCTGGGGGCTTTCCTTGCTGGCACGATGTTAGCCGAGTCGCATTATCGTCACCAGATAGAAGCTGATATTTTGCCGTTCAGGGGGATATTACTCGGACTGTTCTTTATGACGGTGGGGATGGGCATTGATTTTGCTCTGTTATGGAACCAGTTTTTTGTGGTTATAGGTCTTACGATTGGTCTCATGGCGGTGAAAGGGCTGATTGTATACTTCTTAGCGCGGTTATCAGGTGCGCGTCATAATGTTTCTATTCAAACAGCAGCATTGTTGTCTCAAAGTGGTGAATTTGGTTTTGTGATGTTTGGTTTTGCCACGGTGTCAGGTGTTTTGGATACCCATTTGAGCAATATGATGACATTGGTGATTGCGTTGACCATGGTATTAACGCCATTTGTTGTGAAATGGGCTAATTATTTAACAAGTTGCTTTTATGTGGCGGACGGGAATGAAGAAGGTGATTTTTGTCCGTTATTTGATGAGACAGAGGGTCACGTTATTTTGGCTGGTTTTGGCCGTGTTGGGGCACGTATTGGTGCGATTCTGAATGCGGCAAATGTCTCTTATGTCGCGATTGATATGAGTCAAGAAAGGGTTAAAGCTGCTAGAGCACAGGGTTTTAGTGTTTTTTATGGTGATGCTAGTAATGTGAAAGTGCTACAAGCAGCAGGGGCAGCGAAAGCGAAAATGGTCGTTGTGGCAATGGATGATCCAGCCCATTTTGATCGGTTGGTTCCTTTAGTGAAGCAATATTACCCAAATTTGCCTGTGCATGCGCGTGCAAAAGATCGACGCCATTGTGCTGACTTGATTACCCAAGGTGCGAGTACAGCCATTTCAGAAACGCTTGAAACAAGTCTACGTTTGTCGGAAGAAATCCTACAAGGTAATGGCGTTGCTGAAGAAGATATCGAAAGTGTCATTGAAGCGTTCAGGAATGACTACTACTTGGATGTGGTACAGAAAGTGTCAGATAATCGTGTAGTAATGGGTGAGCTTAAGCATTAGGACCTGTTGATCTTATACTCCCTAGCGGCGTTAAAAAACGACTCACTCCGTGTATCTTTGTCTTGCTATAGAATCGGTTGTTGCTCTTATCTGTCTCTTAGAGACGCATTGGCATTACAACATATTGGCGGTCTAGTTTCTCATCAAAAGGTGTAATCAGTACGCTGCTATTATCATCGCTGAATGTCATTCTGACTTTTTGGTCTGGCATGGCATTCAATAGATCGAGTAGATAGGCATTATTAAAAGCAATTTCAAGTAGGCTACCTGTATATTCGACAGCCATTTCTTCTTCTGCAGATTCTTGTTCTTGGTTGACGACCGTCGCTTTAAATAAGTTGGTTTCTAAGTTAATTCTTACGCTACGGTGTTTATCACTGGATAAGATAGCTGCACGTGATAGCGCTTGTTTAAGCATATCACGTTCTGCAAGCACTTCTTTGTCGCCGCCAACAGGAATAACGCGTTGGTAGTTTGGAAACTGACCATCGATTAGTTTGGAGGTGAAGTGTAGGTCAGGTAATTCCACTTTAATTTGTTGGGTACTGAATGCAACGGTGACATTGTCTTCGCTATCATTGAGTAAGCGGCCTAGTTCTAGTATTGCTTTGCGTGGAACGATGACACTGTTTTTTTCATCCGCCTTTTTTGCGGTGGTCAAACTGCCTAATGCTAGGCGGTGGCCATCCGTTGCGACAGCACGTAAGAAAGCACCTTCACGTTCCAAGAGTAAGCCATTAAGATAGTAGCGAACATCCTGGCTGGCCATGGCAAAACTGGTTTCATCCAATAGCGATTTCAATGCAGACTGCGGCAAGCTAATTTCATCGATGTAGTTAGCACCTTCACTATCTGGAAAATCCTCACTCGGCAGTGTGGATAATGAGAAACGGCTTTTACCTGCTTTGACGAGGACTTTGTTGTCTTCAGCTTGGAAACTGATGGTTGCGTTAGCGGGTAGCGCACGGCAAATATCTAAGAACTTTCGGGCTGATACGGTTGTTTTGCCTTCTTGTTCAACCGCAACAGGTAGAGTTGCAATCATTTCTAGTTCCATATCGGTACTGGTCATGGTGAGTTGTGTGCCATATGCTTTCAGTAAGATGGTCGACAAAATGGGTAATGTCGCACGTCGTTCAACGATGCTGCATACTAATTGCAATGGTCGGACAATGGTTTCTTGGCTGACGGTAAACTGCATGGTCATTCTCTCGTTTTAACTGGATAAGGTTCTAAATAAATTACGGTGATCTTCGGCGATACGGCTATCTGTTTCAAGTAATTCCGCTACTTTTCTACAAGCATGTAGTACCGTGGTGTGATCTCGGCCGCCAAATGCTTCACCAATCTCGGGCAAACTGTGGTTGGTTAGTACCTTTGCTAATGCCATGGCAATTTGTCTTGGGCGGGCAATTGAGCGGGTACGTTTCTTTGACAATAGGTCGGAGACACGGATTTTGAAATACTCTGCGACGGTTTTTTGAATGCTTTCTAAGGTGACTAGTTTTTGATGTAATGCGATTAGGTCTTTTAATGCTTCTTGCGCCATATCAATCGATAAGGGTTGGCGTGTAAATCGAGAGTAGGCCAATACGCGTTGTAATGCGCCTTCTAAATCTCGGACGTTGGAACGAATACGTTTGGCAATGAAGAAAGCGACGTCTTCTGGTAGTTCGATTAAATTTTGTTGTGACTTTTTGATTAGGATGGCAACACGGGTTTCAAGCTCAGGTGGCTCAATAGCAACGGTTAGACCCCAACCGAGTCGTGATTGTAGTCTCTCATCTAAGTTTTCGACTTCTTTCGGGAAGCGATCACAGGTGAGAATGATTTGGCGTTGACCTTCTAAAAGGTTATTGAAAGTGTAGAAGAATTCTTCTTGGGAACGCTCTTTTTTGGCAAAAAATTGGATGTCATCAATGAGTAGGGCATCGACATTGCGATAATGGGCTTTGAATTGGTCGATGACGTTATTACGTAATGAGGTGATCATATCTTGCACAAAACGTTCGGAAGACAGATACATCACACGCGCTTTAGGATTATTTTTCTTAATTTGGTTACCAACAGCCAGCATTAAATGGGTTTTACCTAGGCCTGTACCACCATATAGAAAGAGAGGGTTGTAACCAGAGGTGCCGGGCGCTTCTGCTACATGAAGGGAGCCTGCCCGTGCAATTTGGTTTGATTTACCTTCAACAAAAGAGTCGAAAGTGAACAGGGGATTCATTGGGCTACCAAGAGCGGGCTCTGCTTTACTGGTATTTGAATTTGGTCTTGGTGCTCTTGCTGTTGTCTTTTCAGGTTCAGTTGTTTCTTCGACACTATGGGTACCGACTTCGATTTGGATTCGATGGACTTTACCTTGACTTAAATTACCAAGTAGATCGTTGATGGTGTGTTCGAGTTGTTCTTGTACCCAAGCTTGTACATAGGCATTGGGGGCAAGTAGCCTAAGGGTGTTATCAGTCTCAATGGCTTGTAGAGGGCGTAGCCACGTGTTCAGTTGTTGAACTGACAATTCACCTTCAAGATGGGATAAACATTTTTCCCATAGGGATGAAGACACAGAGACTCCTTAAAGACCAAAGATGAGATGGCTCATCAATAAAAATAAGTACGATTTACTATTAGTAGTATAATGCCACAGCAAGACAAGTAACGTTATCGCCAATGCATTTTTTTAGCAAGTAAAATTAGGGCTTGCTGTGCTTTTATAGATAATTCTGCAGAGGGTTGTTTTTCCTCTCAACAAGACGGAATAAGCGCTATGTAGTCATTCCACACATGCGCATGACAACGATGTGGAGGGGGGGGGATAAGCTCTGTTCTCCGGGTTGGATCTAAAATGACGCCACTTTGCGTTACTCGTCGTTTATTTGGAACAACCAAATTGCTCTCCTCGTGCCTCGATTGACACCAATCTAGGCCCAACAGGTTTGTCTACGAAAGCGCAACAGGTCCTACTCTGTTTGTTCATATGATGTT
>ENA-UZXB01009683-UZXB01009683.1-metagenome-genome-assembly--contig:-Day-2-1m-contig-9683_pt1 | contig 21551 bp, 31 predicted proteins | sample MGYA00260339_ERZ794899 | MGnify/ENA metagenome assembly ERZ794899 | reverse complement strand
GATTATAGTTACTAGCAGAATTTTTAATTTAAAATAATTATACACTATTTTTCTCCTTCTGTATACCATATAGGTGTTTTAGTTTTCCATGTAGCAAAACTTTTCTTATACTTGATGTAGTAATTACGATAGGCAGTGATACTGTCTTCGTTCTTTACATCATCAGGCATTGCTTGTATGGGCTGAGTAAACGGAACATCGGGAATATTCTCCGGCGTGTCTTTGAGTATACTCTTCAGCTTTACATATGACTTGTGGTCTTTGTCATAACGAATCTTAAACTCTTCGTGTAGATAACACCACATATCATACAACCACTTGTAGTTTTCTTTGCTTTGTCTCACCCATATGTTGCTTGGGTGATTGACATGACAAGACTTGTATAGATAATGGTCTCGTCTTGGGTGGTCGTAAGTTGTAAGCAGACGATTTGATTTACTCAACCGCTTGACTTTCTTACCGTCTAATACCCTGTGAGCAGTAGACATTAACTGAGCGTACTCAACCAACATCTTACTGCTGTGCTTGTCTATGTGCATTTCTGCACAAGACTTTGGGTTATGGTCTAGATAAAATATATTCATTTTAGTTTTGCATCCATCCGTTATCTCCTTTTATGTTTAAGACATCGAGTTTCTTCTTTAATGTTTCTAAAGAGTCTATCTCGGCTATGCTTTTGACAAGCACATCTATCTTTTGGTTCAGCTTTGTTATTTCAACGCTGTGTTTTTGCATATAATGTTCATGGTTTGCTGATACAGACAGGCTATTGTCTATATGAAGTTTTAATTTGTCTATATCATCATCAATATCTACAACATTAGAGCGCAAGTCTTTAATGTCTTGTCGAACAGAGCCGTCTTCACACCAATCTCTGCCTTCATAAGCACAAGATAGTGTGTCATTAACTTCTTGACGAACATCTTTCTCATCTAGCATGTGTATGGTTTTCAATGGTCTTCTCCTTCTGCATATTCACAATTACATAAAGCATATTCTGCTTGAAAGGTAGTATCTGGACCTCTATGTATATTACAATTGTACCAACTGACTGCCGCGGTTGCGTTGTCACAGTCTAAGACTTCTTCTAGAAATTGACCTCTATTGTTGAACACAGCATAATCTCCAAGACCAGTTTCATTGTCACTTCTTTTACTCCACATTGGTGACGCTATATAGTGGGGGTTTTTCCTATCTTCTTGTTGTTTTCTTTCCATAGCATCAAGAATTTCTTGTCTTATTTCCATTTACTTACCCTCCACTTTATATTTAACAGGCAATTGTTTGTCAGGTACTTTGTAATCGCTATAGTAAGTCTTGTTAGCTTTTTCAAAGCCTAGATTATTAATGATATACCATCGTAAGTAATCCATCGCTTGCAACTCACTCAAACGAAAGTCTAATGTCTCTCCGAAATCATTCATAGCTTCGTTAAAAACATTAAGATACCTACATATCTTTACATAGTTATCAAAAGGCATAGTGATTACTACCTTATCTTTTTTGTATTTCACGCTGACTAGTTTTTTATTCATACTAACCACCCTTTCCTTAGTGCTTCAAGCCACATCACTATATATACAAGTGAACCTACAGTCACTATTTCTGCTAGTAGTATACAAAGAACTACTGTTATTTTTAGTTTTAAATACTTGGTCATTATAGTCTCCTATTCTTAACCTCGGTTAACTTAGCGCCCAAATCTTTGATTTAAGCGCACTCTTTCTTACTGTCTTACTACTAATATCACCAGTTTTGGGCAATATTAGGACTAAAACAGCAAAAGTGACCTCGAAATCTTCGATATAAGCAGACATCAGAGGTCACCCCTACCCTTACTATGTGGTTTTTAAAGCAAATCTTGTTAAAAAGTCTTCTATTCCATCAGACCTATAATGCTTTTTAGGTATTCCACTACTCTTCCAAGAATTCCATCTTCCCGTTGTAGGATAATAGGCATATTGCCTATGTGTTCCTAATTTCTCATCGTCAATAAATATCCACATCATTGAACCACCGCGCCTAGACTCAAAATAAATACCTTTATCTTTTAAATACTTTTCTACATATTCAAAAGTTTCGTTAGTATCTTTTCTAAAAATCTTCTCACCTTTAGAATTGGTACGCACATATTCCCATTGACTGCTCATTTATTTGTCTCCTCTTTTATTAGCCCAATATCTTCAAACCAAGCAGTCTTGGTTATTACATGTTCATCTTCATCACCCACATGTAAGAACACATCAAGCACAAGACCTTGGTCTTCTACTTTGACTTGAAAGGTATATATACCCTCTTCAAGTTCTGTCTTCATAGTTATGTATTGATTGTTAGTATAATCAACACCGTGGAATTTAGCCATGCTATCTCCTTGATTGTATTACAACATCATCGTACCCTTGATTTGTATAGCCTTCAAGAATATTCTTAGCTGTTGTATAGGTTACAAAATGGTCGGTGACTTCTGTGCCACCAACCCACACAGTATACTTACGGACTTCCTTGCCCATAAGCATACTTTTCCAGTTAGTTTTCTTTTTAATCATCATCTCTATCCTTTATCCACCAACCCACAGTATAGCCATACTTCATGGCAAACTGCCGAGCATCGGATTCTAAAACAAAAGTACCCATCTGATTGCCAAAACCATCTGTGGCAAACCATATGTATTCAACCTCGGTTGATTTGCTATCTACTTGGCTCATAGGTCTCCTCTATGTGTAAACCGCTAACCATTAACTTATCAGATACAAACACATGCTCTGCGCTATCTAACTCCGTATCAATCAAAATCATTTGTTCGGCTTTGTTATAATATTTAGAGGTGGGATTAACATACTCCTTCAATCGTACCAAGTAATCATTTTTCAATTCTTCATTGGTAACAGTGCTGGGTATTTTAAACACAGCAGTGAATGTGATTTCTGCAACCACACCTCTACTCTTAGACGCTCTGCGCCTTTCTTTTCTTATGTTGCTAGTTGCCAACTTTCTTCTCCTTCTTGAGTCTTATCCAAGCTTCCCATGTTACTGATTGCAAGTAGCTTGGTATTATTCCTAGTTCATCAGCAGTTCGTTTGTAGCAATCCTCAAAGAACTGATAATGATTGTCGGTCATAGACATCTCTTTATCTGTTGCCACTCTTCCAAGGGCAACACTTAATGAGTGCCTATCAACAACGACATATTTACGCGACAATGGGTATTTAATACACCAGTAAAACCTTTGTGTTTTATTACCGTTGAGTATATCCCATATCTGCTTGTCGGCAGAGTCGGAATATAGTTCTTTGACATTCTTGATTTGTCGCGCTTTGTTAACACACGATGTCATATGTCCGCACTTGTCGAACAAAGCAAACTCTTTCGCAAGTTGTTTGTTTTGTTCCCAAAGCTTTTGTGGAGAAAGACCTGAGAGAAAGCCACTAGTATGCGACACACTTAGCTTGTGAGTTGTTATACTAACGGCATACTCTCTTGCGGACTTGTACCAAATGTGGGCTTTTTCTTGCTTGTTTGCAAGATACCATATTTTCTTGATATGGTTGCCCACCTTGGTTCGTGAGTATGTGTTGCCTTTAAAGTCTAATTTAGTTTTCATTAAACTCTAAACGCAACTGAACGCCTGTAAAAGGTGCAGAGTCCAAAGCATGTACTTCGGGCATCTCGTTCAGCATTTGGTCAACTTCTCGTTGATGATTTTCCACGCTATCACCATTAAGAATTTGACTGTCTTGGTTGTTTGTATCATAGTCATCTATAGACATAATATACTCCCAAAAAACTATATTTAAAATAGGTTATAGTTTAAGACCTTAGTTTTCATACAAGACATATCCTTTTTTGTCTTCTACTTTGAAAACTTCAGAACCGCTAAAAGTAGTATCGCTCAAACTCCAACTGTCTTGATAAGCAAGTGTTTGAGCATTGCTTTTAGCTTTATCTAAAATATCTTGTCTTAGAGTTGTCTTTGGCTTCTTGCCTTTATTCTCTAGCAAAAAAGTAGCCCTGTCTTCTCGTATCTTGGCTATCTCTTTTTTTGTTACTTTGACATCTCCGCGCCAAGTTCCAAAGGTATCAGCTTCTACATAAAAGTTCATAGCTTATAACCTCGCATTTGATTACCGCGTTGCAAAAGCTTTTCAGCATTGCACATACGCGCCTTACCACTAAGGTATACCAGTTTTGCACCGCTTGACAGGTTTCTGTTATTGCGGGCGTTTTCCTTGCGCATCTGCACCGACTTGTTAAAATCAGCTAGACTTTTAAACTTGCGGACATTATGCACAACTTCTACCTTTGGTTTTGGTAGTTTTATCCATTGGTTAGACATATCATCTCCAATAAGATTACATTTGAAATAGGTTGTAATCTAAGACCTTGCGCAAATCAACCGCGGTTGAATTGCTATTTACATTTAAATTTTTAATGATTAACACCTCGTAAAAATCGCAAGTATTAATCATTAAACATTTTTGAGCGGACACAAAAAAACCCACCTTTCGGCGGGTTCTTTCGTTTGGCTTATGCTGTAGCACCTGCCATTTTACCTTTGACTTTTTTGTTTTTCGTTACCTTTGTTTGGATAACATTATCAACGGTATTTTGGCTCTTTTGGTTGTCATCATAAAGCTTTAACATTTTAGTGATAAGCTTATCGGATAACGCCAAAACTCTTTTATTTTGAGCCTTTCTAACATCGGACAACTTCGGTTGCTTTTTCTTGAAATGCTCTTTAATGCTTGAGTATGTAGTTTTATCATCGATAATTTGATTATCATTGATAAAGCGCTTGCAAGCACTAACAACCGTTCCAGCCGTTTTTCCTAACTTAACACCGCCTTTTTCATGCAAACAAGTACCTTTTTTTGCTTTGAAAAATATGCCACTATCATTGCATAACTTTTGATATTTAGTATCAAGTTCTTGAGCGTTCCAGCCGTTGAAATCTTGCACTATATCGTTACACTTTGAAAGCGCCTTAACACTTGCTTTTTCTGTATCAGCGTCCGCGGTGTTAAGGTAGTTAACATTGGTTAAAAATGAAGTTAATTTTAACTCATTAGATGGCGTTTTAACTTCTTCGTGTACTCTTTTATTTTCAACTTTTTTTGTCATTTTATTTCCTTTGGTTAGTTATATTATTAACGGTTATAGGTATCCTAGCACTAATGAACGACCGTTCCAAATGCATTACCTATAACCTAATTTTTAAAGTGCTACCAAATCAACCGCGGTTGAATTGCTTGCGGTTGGTTGGTATAAAATCAGCGCGTCATCAACTGATACCCTTCTTTTTACCGAAGACTCATTCACATGTCAAGCGTTTTTATTTTATTTGGTGAAAGATTTTTGAATGAGTATACCGCCAGCCTTTTAAAATTCTGGGCTTGCGCCGATGACATCAACCGAAAATTATTTAATTGCTTGAAAATGTTGCTACAAAGCCAAAAGAGAGGGTAACGCGCGCGTAATAGCATAAAAATTTCACATAGTCAACGATTATTTTTTTTTGTTTACCAGAATGTCAGTCATATTACACGCCTGTCCGCGCGACTGAGAGATTCTGCGCGTGTGTGCGGTAAAATATGCGCGCGTGTGTGAGCAATCATAGGGGGTAGGCATGCCACCCCCCGCCCCCGTAGTGTAGTTATAGCAATGTTATACATTTTACGCCAAAAAAGAATGTTAACCAGTTACTTGACAAATGCAGAAAGCTAGTGTATACTTAATATACTATTATAATAACTAATATTGGGAATACCTTATGATACCAGCGGTTGTAAAGAAAGATGGAAGAGAGTATACAGAGAAACAAGAGAAGTTCTTGGATGCTTTGTACGAAGACCCCCTTGGAAACATTAATAATGCTATGGTTAAAGCGGGATATAAAGAAGGTGCAGGGTCTACTGCGCTAGTTAAGTCCTTACAGAAAGAAATTGTAGAGATAGCCACGCTGATTTTAGCGCGGAATGCTCCAAAAGCTGCTAATAAGCTTGTAGATATTATGGAAAGTAATATACCTATACCTCAAGCTAACCAAAAACTAAATGCTGCACAGAGTTTGCTAGATAGAGTAGGTGTTATTAAAGAAGCAAAGGTAAGTGTAGACCATACAGTCACAGGAGGTATCTTTGTGATGCCTGCAAAAGATAATATAACTATAGATATGGAAGATGCAGAGGTAATCAATGACTAGTCTACTACAAAAACAAGATAAAGAGATAGTGTTAGTAAGAAAGAAGGGTTCTACTATACCATTTGGTTACAAAGATTCGGAACACCACGAAGGTTTCTACGAACCTATAGAGTCTCAGTTAGATGCTCTAGATGAAACTGCTGGCTATGTAAAAAATAAAGCATTGTCATTGCGTGAAGCTTGTGATTACTTATATTTTAAAACAGATAGAAAGATTAGTCCAGCGGGTTTAATGAAAGTAATAAATAAAAGATATAAATCGCTTGACATTTCATAAATTATTGTGTATAATATTCTTATAGAATATCTGAAAGAGCAATTATTTTATTAATTTTATAAACAATTAAAATAAGGAACTTCTTAAAGATACTCTTTAGATAATAAGGAATTTAATAATGCAAAAGAAAAAAGGTTTATACGATAACATGAATGCTAGAAAGAAAGCAGGTACAAGTAGAAGTAAAGCAAACTCTACTGTTAGTGATTCAGCTTATGCAAAAATGAAAAAAGGATTTAAGAAGGGTGGTAAAGTTAAAAAATGACTGTTGTTAGTTACATAACGCTCGAACAGTTTAAAAAACTATATCCTGACTTAGACATAGAGCAGTATGCTGTTGTTAGTGGAAAGGTAAAATTAAAGAATGATGGCACACCTGCAAAGAAACGAGGTTTTAAAAAAGGGGCTGTTAGACGCTTCAGCAAAGTTAAGGGAGCAAATAAAAAAAAGATAGCTAATAAAAAAATAGCTAGTAAGAAAGTAAAGACTGCTACAAGAGCTGCAAAGAAAGTAGCAAGCAATCCGAAAAAGAGTATTATATCTAAGGAAGCAATCAAAGGTGCTAACTTAGCGGGCAAGAGGATACTCTTTGAACCAAACCCCGGACCGCAAACAGATTTCCTCGCCGCCCCTGAGAAAGATGTTTTGTATGGTGGCGCAGCTGGAGGCGGTAAGTCTTACGCTATGTTAGTTGACCCATTACGATACGCACACAGAGAACAACACAGAGCATTAATACTAAGACGCTCTATGCCTGAACTTAGAGAACTCATTGATAAGAGTAGGGAGCTTTACCCCAAGGCTTTTATTGGAGCTAAGTTTAGAGAAGTGGACAAAATATGGAAGTTCCCTTCTGGCGCTACTATTCAATTCTCCTTCTTAGAAAAAGATTCAGATGTATATAGATTCCAAGGACAAGCCTACAGTTGGATTGGCTTTGATGAAATCACTCACCTACCCACCGAGTTTGCGTGGAACTACTTAGCCTCTCGACTAAGAACAACAGACCCAGAAATACAAACCTATATGCGGTGTACTGCGAACCCCGGTGGTAGCGGAGCAGCGTGGGTAAAGAAAAGATATATAGAAGGAGCGCCAGCCAATGAAACCTTCTTAGGTAAAGACGGTGTGTTTAGAAAGTTCATACCTGCTTTACTACAAGATAACCCTTACTTAGCAGACACTGACTACTTAAAGATGTTAGAGTCTCTGCCTCCAGTACAAAGAAAACAATTACTAGAAGGTAACTGGGATATTAATGAAGGTGCAGCGTTTGTAGAATTTGACACAGAAAAACATATTATTCCTCCTTTTGCTATACCTCCTAGTTGGTCAAGACTTAAAGGAGTTGACTACGGTTATTCTGCGGAGTCTGCTGTGATATGGGCAGCGGTTGACCCAGAAGATGATACACTTATAATATATAGAGAACTATATCAAAAAGGGTTAACTGGTGAGGATTTAGCAGAACGCATAACAGCTTATGAAGAAGATGATGCTTATTCTATACCGGGAGTGTTAGATGGTGCAGCTTGGAATAGAACTGGCTATACTGGTCCAACAATAGGAGAGATACTTGTTAGAGCTGGACATAAGCTAAGACCGGCTGATAAAAATAGATTAGCGGGTAAAATACAAATACATGAAAGATTAAAACCTAATAAGATAGATGGCAGACCTAAGATGCAAATTTTTAACTCTTGTCCTCATCTTATTAGAGAATTACAAACAATACCAGTTGACAAGATAAGACCAGAAGATGTAGATACAAAAGCACCTGACCATGCTTATGATGCATTGCGTTATTTAATTATGTCAAGACCAAGAGCAAATGTTCACCAAGACATGTTTGAATTTAAACGAAACCTAGATACAGCACAACCCGTAGACGAAGTATTCGGATATTAAATTTATTTTGTCTTTAGGGGTTGACAAAACCTTTAAAGGACTGTATAATGTATATCTATTGGTTTTACTTAAATTTTGTGTAGATGGCTGACAAAAAAATAAAATACGATATAAACGAATCAGAGCAGCCATTTATGTCTGCTGATGACTTTACTGGTGAAGCTGAAGAGGCTGTGTCAGAAGAACGCAGTGAAGTGTTTATTTCTAGACTGGCTGGTTTAGTACAAGAAAAATTTGAATCGGCTGAAAGAGGAAGACAAGATGATGAAGGTCGTTGGTTAAATTCTTATCATAACTACCGCGGTATTTATAATAAGAATGTTAAGTTTAAAGAAAACGAAAAGTCTAAAGTCTTTATTAAAGTTACTAAGACTAAAACTCTTGCAGCTTATGGACAACTTGCCGATGTAGTTTTTTCTGGCGCAAAGTTTCCATTACAAATACAAGAGACTCCTTTACCAGACGGCATTGCGGAATACGCACACTTAAATCCTTTACAAGATGACCTTGGCGGTCCTTTAGATATCTCACCAGAGTTGGAAGGTAATCTAGATTACTCAGGACAAGAAGGAATAACAAATGATAATGTAGGTAACTTCAATCCCTACGATGTCGGGTTTGCTGGAGACGGTAACGAATTAAAGCCCGGCGCAATACAAACAGATTCAGATAAGTTCCTTGGTTCGTTAGAAGACGAATACAAAAACAAAGACGATGAAGTAGTTATAGAAAAAGGAGTAGCTCGTTCTCCTGAAATGCCACAGATACAACCGGCACAAATCGCAGCGAGAAGAATGGAGAAGTTAATCCATGACCAGATTGAAGAATCAAACGGCACAACGGAGTTGCGTAATGCGTTATTCGAAGCGGTACTTTTGGGAACAGGCATCGTCAAAGGTCCGTTTAATTATAATAAGACATTACACTCATGGGAAACTAAAGAAGACGGTACGAGAGCTTACAACCCGGAAGCAGTAAGAGTACCGCGTTTAGAGTTTGTTAGTGCTTGGGATTTCTATCCTGACCCTAATGCAACTTCAATGGATGATGCAGAGTGGGTTGTACATAGACATAAGTATAACAAGTCTCAACTAAGAGCATTAATGAATCGCCCTTTCTTTGACAAAGAAAAAATATTAGAATGTATAAGACAAGGATACAATTATAATAAGAGGTCATTTGAAAGTGAAATAAAACTAGATAACAATACTAGTTGGAATGAAACAGAAAGATACGAAGTACTAGAGTACTGGGGAGTAATGGATGCAGAGTTTGCTAGAGAAGCTGGACTTAGTGTTGACCCTAGTATAGATGATTTAGAAGAAATACAAATCAATGCTTGGGTTTGTATGGGCAAGATTTTAAGACTTGTCTCTAATCCTTTTAAACCATCGCGTCTACCTTACCACGCATTCCCTTATGAAAAGAATCCTTATTCTTTCTGGGGTGTTGGAGTTCCAGAGAACATGGAAGACGCACAGCAGATTATGAATGGTCATGCAAGAATGGCTATAGACAATCTAGCACTAGCGGGGTCTTTAGTATTTGATATAGACGAAGCGGCTTTAGTTAGCGGTCAGTCTATGGAAATATATCCCGGCAAGATATTTAAAAGACAGGCGGGTATGCCCGGTCAGTCTATATACGGATTAAAGTTTCCTAACACAGCACCAGAGAATATGCAAATGTTTGATAGGTTTAGACAACTAGCAGACGAAGCAACAGGAATACCTTCCTACTCTCACGGTAACACAGGTGTTCAGGGAATGACACGAACAGCATCAGGTATGTCAATGCTAATGGGTGCAGCCTCTTTAAACATTAAGACGGTTGTAAAGAACTTAGATGACTTCCTGTTAAAACCATTAGGTAAAGCTTTTTATCAATGGAACATGCAATTTTATGAAGGAGAGTTAAATGTTACTGGAGACCTTGAAGTTAAAGCTACAGGAACTAGTTCACTTATGCAAAAAGAAGTTAGGTCTCAAAGACTCACAACCTTTTTACAGTCAGTACAAAATCCCGCTGTTGCGCCTTTTGTCAAGGTGTCGAAAATTATACAAGAACTTGCTTACAGTCTTGACTTTGACCCCGAAGAAATAATTAACTCGCCTGAAGAAGCGGCGATTTATGCGGAGATTATAGGACTACAGAATCAACAACCTGCACCAGAAGCAGCTCCACCGGGAGATGTGACAGGAACAGGGGATGGTAACATAGGTACAGGAGCAACGCCACAACCGGGCGAAGAGCAGTTTAGCGGTTCTACTTCTGCAAATGTTCCACCACAGATGCAGATGCCACAAGGCTAACAATGGATATTAACAAGTTAAAAAGTCTGGTGTCATCTCCTACTTGGCATTTATTTGAAGAGTATTTAGAAAAAGAAAAACAAATGAATGTTAACAGAGTTATGAACTCTACCGAAGATAAAGAAATCTGTAAGGCTCAAGGAAGATACGCTTTAGCAGAACAAATATTAAAAATAAAAACCACACTAATGAAAAAATAATATGGGTGTCGCAACTTCAAAAGATTCTTTACGCAAAAGATGTATTGCCGGAGATAGAGAAGCATGTGAAATGTTAGGATTTGCAACACCGTTACAATACAGGGGAATACAAATGGCACAAGGCGGATTACTAGAAGACTCAGCAAGAAACTGGAGAATGGAATCAACTTATCCAGAAGTAGAAAAAGGTGAGGCTAGAAGATTAAGCAAAGGTGCAGTTCCCACAGCAGAAAGAGATGATAAATTTATGTATAGTCCATTAAAAACAGGTTATGCCGAAGGCGGCGAAGTAGATGCGTTTGATACAACAGGCTCTATGTTACAACCAGAAGTTCCATTAAACTTTGATGATGAATCCATAATGATGGAGGATGACATGATGATGGAAGATGACATGATGATGGAAGATGACATGATGATGGAAGAAGAAAGCGGTTTAACAACAGAGCAAGAGCGTGTTTTAGCTGAAGCTATGTCTGACTATCCTGAACTAGAAGATATATTAGATACTCTAGGCAGTACAATGGGAACAGGAGAATTTACTGGAGCGGGCGAAGTAGAAGGACCGGGTACAGAAACAAGTGACTCAATACCAGCACAGTTATCTGATGGTGAGTTTGTTATAACAGCTAAAGCTGTAAAGCAATTAGGTGTAGACAAGCTTAGAAAGATGATGGCTAAAGCCGAAGCAGACTATGACGAAGGCGAAGCTAAACAAGAGTATGCACAAATGGGTGACGAAGGATTTGCAGCTGGTGGTTATTCTTTAATGAAAAAACCTAAGTATGGCTCATATGCTGAAGGCGGAAGAGTAAGAGACAAAAAATTAGGGTATGGCGGTTCTCGTTTTACTGCGGCACAGATTAAACAAATGAGTGAAAGTTTTGGTGAAGGTTTTATGAAACTAGTAAAGAAAGACGGCAGAGGAATGTATAGAGTTCAAGGAATGGCTGAAGGCGGTTCTGTCGATGACCACATGTACAGAAACCAAGCTAAAGAAACTTTAGGACAAAAGATTAAAGGCTTGGGTCAAAAAGCTGTAGATATAATGGACAAAGTTTTAGGTCCGCCAGTAGATAGAGCAATTGAAGCTTTTAATACACCTTCAAGTTCAATAGATACAGACACAGATTATGAAGGTATTGCAAGAATGAAAGCAGAGCAAGACTTTATAGATAAAAATCGTGCAGAGCAATTAGCTCAAATGAGGGCAGATTCTATTTTAGATAAAAAAGGAAAAATGAATTAACTAACTAACTACAAAACACCGAAGAAGTATTATCGAGATACATTTCGACTTTGTAGTGACAACCCCAGAGCTACCTTAATTGCACTCTGGATTTTTAAAACCCCGAAAGCTACCCAGCATTGTGCTGGCACTTAATGGAGGTCAAGATGACAAAAGCAACAGAAAAGCAAGAAGAAGTACAAGCAACACCAAATCCTTATAACAAAAAAAAGAAATGGGATAACAGCAATTCAAAAGCCGATACTGGTTTTCAAAGCGCTGATGACTCATTAGCTTATGTAGCGGATAAGAAAGAAGCAGTTATTTCCAGTGGCGCGCCTATATTAGAAAAAGAAGAGGAAGCCAAAATAATTGAAGAAGCTCAAGCTACAGACAGCGATTCTTTAAAAGAGGAGAAGATTGAGAAATATAAAAAAGTCGACTTCAAAAAGCGTTATGATGATTTAAAGAAACATTATGATAGAAAATTAGGTGATTGGAAATCTAAAGAACAAGCTCTCAAAGCAGAGATGCTCGCTGGACGAACCACCTATGTAGCCCCTAAAACCCCAGAAGAACTGGCAACTTTTAGAGAGGACTATCCTGATGTTTTCGATGTAGTAGAAACAGTAGCTCATATGAGAGCAGAGGAACAGCTTGCATCATTGCAAGAACAAGTTTCTCAGTTATCAGAAAAAGAGTCAGTAAGTAATAGACGAGCGGCTGAACAAGAGTTATTAAATGTTCATCCGGACTTTAAAGCAATCAGAGATTCAGAAGATTTTCATGATTGGGCTAGAGTACAACCTGAAGCAATCCAAGATTGGATTTATAAAAATACAGGTGATGCGTCTCTTGCTGGTAGAGCTATTGAACTATACAAACTCGATGCGGGTATTTCTAATAAACCTACTGAAGCTAAGTCAAAAACAAAGAGTCCAGAAGTTGACTCTAGAGGAAGCGCTGCTGATGCAGTGTCGGTAAAAGCTAAAACACAAGACCCGACTCCTCAAGAGAAAACATGGACAACCTCAGAGATTGCTAATCTTTCTATAGACCAATATGAGAAGTTTCAACCTCAGATTGATGAAGCTTTTAAAGAAGGTCGAATAGTAAATGGTTAGCTTTATTAAGTAAACCAATAAAGGTTTTCACGCATTACTAAAATAATGTTTGTTAATCTTTTAAAAACAGGAGAAAGTTATGGGCTTCGAAGCAGGCACAACTAACTACAATCCGGCAACATCGGGGCAAACAAACTCGTTCTGGTTACCGGAAGTTTTTTCAAAGAAGGTACAAGTTGCCTTCCGTAAATCGGCAGTAGCTGAAGCTATCTGTAACACAGACTACATGGGCGAAATTGCTCAGTTCGGTGATACAGTGAACATCATCAAAGAGCCGACCATCACAGTAACTGACTATACTCGTGCGACAACTTCACTATCGTCTACGGTTCTAACAGACCAAGAACTAGTGCTACAAGTTGACCAAGCGAAATATTTCCAGTTCAAGGTTGATGATTTAGAGAAGCGTTTCTCTCATGTAAACTGGCAACAGGTTGCATCTGATAACGCTGCATATCAATTGAAAGATGCGTTTGATTCAAATGTAATCACTGCAGCTATTGCAGGTATCGGAAGCAATGCTTACGGTACAGTAGCAGCACCAATTGATACTGGTTTTGGTTCAAGTGAAGTAGACCCATTAGACGTGTTAGCACGTTTAGCGCGTTTACTTGATGACCAAAACGTACCAGAGGAAAATCGTTGGGTAGTTGCAAAGCCTGAGTTCTACGAAGAGTTAGCTAAAACTAGTTCTAAGTTGATGTCAGTTGACTACAACCAAGGAAATGGTGGTCTACGCAATGGACTAGTTGCATCAGGCGAGCTTCGCGGCTTTAAGATGTACAAGTCTAGCAATGTACCAACACCTTCTGGTTCAGGTAACCCTACTCACCAGATTCTAGCTGGACATATGTCAGCTGTATCTTGTGCGCAGTCGCTATCTACAGTTGAGTCAATTCGTGATAACGATTCTTTCAAAGATATTGTTCGTGGGCTATTAGTTTGGGGTCGTAAAGTATTACGTCCTGAAGCACTAGCTTTAGCAATTATCAAGATTGACTAAGTAGTAAAACTTTAAGGGGTCTCTTCGGAGACTCCTTATCCTAATTATAGAAGAGGGAAGATGTCACACAAAACATATTTAGCTTTAACAAATGATATTTTAGGAGAACTAAATGAGGTTCAGCTTACTTCTTCAAACTTTTCTACGGCTACTGGTATACAAAAATTTGTAAAAGATTCTCTTAATAGAGCATACTTTGACATAGCTAATGAGAATCCAGAGTTTCCTTGGTTAGCTATTACACCGTCAGGTGATAATAACGAGGATTATGGAAATGCTTTTGTAGATACAGTCGTAGGACAAAGATGGTATTTTTTAAGAAAACATTCAAGCGGTTCTCATGGAACTGCAAAAGATTTTGGTCGTGTAGATTGGGATAATTTTTACATGACTACTGAAGATGTGGGAACATGTTCTTCAGCAGGAGTTTGTTCTAACGCTTCTTATAGCACAGCAGCTACTTGTATTGCAGCTGGTGCTACATGGACAGATTATGATACACAGTCTGTTTGTACAGGAGCAAGTGCTACTTGGACAACAACACACACAGCTCCACATGATAGACACAATCTCAGATTTGTTTCAGTAGATGATTGGAGAAAACATCACAGAGAATCTGATGATGATGAAAAAGATACTGGCAAATACTCTACACCACTAAGAGTTATTATGTCACCAGACGGTAGAAAGTTTGGATTGTCTCCACTACCTGATAAGGTATACAGAATTTATTTCTTTGCTTGGGAACAGATAGATGAGTTAAGCGCATCTACAGATAAAGTACTATACCCTGAACAGTGGGTATCTGTTTTGTTGGCAAGAGCTAGATATTATGTTTGGCAGTTTAAAGAAAACACAGAGCTTTCTTCAATGGCTTTACAAGAATATAATAAAGGTATAAGGCTTATGAGAGCTTATACGGGTAACCCGCAACCGTCTAGAATGATAGACGATAGAATAAGATTTGTATAAACTATGGCAGTAGAACAAGGAATTGCAATTTCGTTAGGAGGAGGTTTAGATAAAACTTCTTCTTCTTATGAATTGTTTAAAACTCCCGGAGTTGCTACAAGGTTAAAAAACTTTGAAGCTTCTATGTCTGGTGGATATAGAAGAATCAATGGATATAGAAAATTTTTAATAAGTCCGATTACTGGTTTTACTATTACGAATGGAGGTGCAGGATATTCAAACGGAACAACGGTAAATATAACAGATTCAGAAGGTTTTGGCACAGGAGCTACCGCTTCTGTAACTGTAACTAACGGAGTAATAACAGCACTTTCTATAACAAATGCTGGCTCTGGTTATCAAATACCACCAAATATTACATTTTCTAATACAGGAACTGTTACAACAAAAGCTGAAGTAGTTTCTACTTTAAATACTCCAACAACTCCTAATGGAGGAACAGCTCCTATAAATGGTTTGTATTCTCATAATGAAGGTTTCTGGGCTTTCCAAAACGGAAATATTTATTGGACTGAGAATGGATATCAATGGACACAGGTAAATAAAGATTACGGTAGTCCAAGTGCGGGGTCAACTACAACGCAACAAACAACTGAAGAAGCTAACAACACATGGACAGCTGACTGGGCAACAGCAGCACAGCTATCTTCTAAGTCAGCAGTTACTCTTAGCACTACAGCACGCTATCAATTTGCAGAATATATAGCAACCGGTGTTCCTCAAGCAAGAATAACTTGTGCAAACGGAACAGACCCAGTAGTCTATTTACAAACTAAATTAGTTAGTGGCGTTAGGTATTTTAAGTTTGAAAGAGCTTTGTATAAATCTTATGGTCTATCTACATCAAGTCCAGTATATGCAGATATTCCTAAACCGCAATATACAACAGTACACGAAGACCATATTCTTTTAGGGGGTTGGTCAACTAAACCAGAAACTTTATATTATAGTACAAGATACAACGATTTAGACTTTACTGCTGCATCTGCTGGTTCGATAAACATTGGTGATAAAATAACAGGAATAAAAACTTTCCGTGGACAACTTATTATCTTTGGTGTAAACAGTTTAAGTAGGTTAATTAATATCAACTCATCTTCTACTATAGCCATGGAAGATATAACAAGAAATATTGGTTGCTTAGATGGTTTCTCTATTGCTGAGATTGGTGGTGACCTAGTGTTCTTAGCACCTGATGGTATTAGAACAGTTGCTGCAACAGCGCGTATTGATGACATTGAGTTATCTTCTATATCATCTAAAATACTACCATTGATTAGTGATATAGTTTCTGATGGAAGTTTTGACTTATCTACAACTGTTATTAGAACACAAAACCAATACAGATTATTTTACTGTAAGTCTACAACAGGCACAGTATCTCAAAAAGGAATTATAGGAACATTTAAAATAAGTCCGCAAGGTGTTCCAGTTTGGGAATGGTCAGAGACACAAGGAATAGAAGTGTCTGCAATGGCTTCTGGATTTGATACAAGCGACACAGAAATAACGCACCATGGAGATTATAGCGGCTTTGTTCATTTTCATAACAAAGGTTTTAACTTTAACGGCGCTAAAATAAATGCTGAGTTTAAAACTCCAGACATTGATTATGGAGATATAGGCATAAGAAAAACATTACATTTTACTAAACTTTCTATAAAACCAGAAGGTACTACAGATATAAACTTAGATGTTAGATATGACTTTGAAGATTCTGGAGTATCTCAACCAACACAGTTTCCTGTTGGTTCTATACTAGAACCTTCTCTTTTTGGAGCGGCTGTTTTTGCACTATCAAAATTTGGAACTCCTGAAGTTCCTATGAAACGAATTAACTTGTTGGGCAGCGGATTCTCAAACAGTTTTAAATTTACAAGTAACGATGTACTTCCACCGTATTCAATACAGGGTATGTATGTTGACTTAATACCTTCAAGCAGGAGATAAAGAATGGCAAACCCTTACATTAGACAGTCCTCGTTTTCAGACGGCGATACAATTAACTCGGCATTATTTAACGATGAATATGACCAGTTAGTTTCTGCCTTTAGTACTTCTGGACACACACACGATGGTTCTGCTGGAGAAGGCGCGCCAATTACTAAACTAGGACCTACTCAAGATGTTGTTGTAGGAAGTTCTGCAATAACGCCTAAAACAAATAATACTGTAGATTTAGGCTCATCTTCATTAAAATTCAAAGATGCTTATTTTTCTGGTAATGTAAATGTAGACGGTGTAGTTACTCATAGCGGTAACATGACTATAGGTAATGCAGCAACAGACACGCTTACTATTAACGCTACTATTCAAGGCAGTTCATTAGTATTTGAAGGAGCTACTCCAGATGCTCATGAAACAACTCTTGCTATTCCAGATGCAACTTCTGACATTACAATTACTTTACCCAATGCTACAGATACATTAGTAGGTAAAGCAACTACAGATGTACTAACAAATAAAACATTAACTTCACCAGTTATTAATACAGGAGTTAGTGGTTCAGCTATACTAGATAGTGATACAATGTCAGGTGCTAGTGCTACAACACTGTCTTCATCAGAGTCTATTAAAGCTTATGTTGACACTCAAGTAGCTACAGTTCCAGTTGGAGATGTAACTTCAGTTGTTGCTGGTACAGGTTTAACTGGCGGAGGAACTACTGGAGATGTTACAGTTAATGTAATAGGCGGTACAGGTATTACAGCAAATGCTAATGATATTGCAATTGATTCAAGTGTAGTTACTTTAACAGGTACTCAAGCACTTAGTGCTAAAACACTAACAAGTCCGGTTATTAATACAGGGGTTTCAGGAACAGCAGTGCTGGATGAAGACAATATGTCTTCTAATTCTGCTACGCAATTAGCGACTCAACAATCTATTAAAGCTTATGTAGATGGACAGATAAGTTCTAACGCTACAACAGTAGAAACAATTCAAGATGTTGCAGGTGGAATGGTGACAGGAAATACTGAAACAGGTATTACAGTCACTTATCAAGATGCAGACGGAACAATTGATTTTGTTGTTGCTTCTCAAACAGATGAAAATTTTACAACGGCAGACCATAGTAAGTTAGATAACATAGAAGCTAATGCTACAGCTGACCAAACAAATGCAGAAATTAGAGCAGCAGTAGAAGCTGCAACAGATTCTAATGTATTCACAGATGCTGACCATACTAAACTTAATGCTATAGAAGCAAATGCTGATGTAACAGATACAAACAATGTTGTTTCTGCACTTACTGCTGGTTCAGGAATTACAATTGCATCTAATGGTACAATTGCTGCGGGTGCTTTGGCTTTAACGTCAGTTAACACAGCGGCTAATGAAACTGCACAGTTAGCATTAACTACTGAAGAAGGTGACGTAGTTATTCGTTCTGATGAAAATAAAACATATATACACAACGGCGGTACTGCTGGAAGCATGGCAGACTTTACACTTATGGCAACGCCTAGTGATGCAGTAACAAGCGTAGCAGGTAACACAGGTGTAGTTACTAATGCACATATTGCTGCTGCTGTTGAGGCTGCTAGTAATTCAAATACATTTACAGATGCAGACCATAGCAAACTCAATGCTATAGCTGCAAGTGCTAATAACTATGTACATCCTAATCACAGTGGTGAAGTTACATCGACAGCAGACGGCGCTACGGTTATTGCAGATAACATAGTAGACGAGGCTAATCTTAAAGTTGATAATACTCCTACTAATGATTATGTATTAACTGCAAAATCTTCTGCTTCTGGTGGATTAACTTGGGCAGCAACAGCAGAATCATTACCGTCTCAATCAGGTAACTCCGGAGAGTTTTTAACAACTAATGGAAGCACCGCAAGTTGGGCAGCAATACAAACTGGAAACACAACAACAAACGGTTTATGGGAACACAGCAATACAATTAGTAGTAATTATAGTATTGCAAGTGGCAACAATGCATTAACAGCAGGACCAATTACAATTAATAGTGGAGTGTCTGTAACTTTACCAACAGGCTCAACTTGGATAATCGCATAGGAGAATTATGTCAAAAGTTAAAATACAAGGTAACGCATCAGGCACAGGAGTACTAACTGTAACTGCTCCGAATACGAGTACAGACAGAACGATAACACTACCTGATGCTACAGGCACATTATTAACGACTGATGGTGATGGTTCTGGTTTATCTGGTGCTGGTGCTACTCACACATCTAGTGGTTCTGCTCCCGGTTCACCAGCAATAGGTGACTTTTGGCACGACACTACAAACGATAAACTTTATATTAGAACTAATGATGGTTCTAGTAATATTTGGTTACAAGTCTAATGGCATTTCCAACAAGTCCATCAACAAATGATGTCCATACATATGGTGGAATTAAATATAAATGGAATGGTGTAGGATGGCAAACATTCACAGGTCTAGGTATTGGTGCTGCTACTGGAGGTACTATTACAACTGATGGAGATTACAAAGTTCATACGTTTACTTCAAGCGGTACATTTACAGTCACTGCAGTTCCTGACTATGTTCACTACTTAGTTGTAGCTGGAGGTGGCGGTGGTGCTGGAGCAACTTATGGTGGCGGCGGTGGTGCTGGTGGGTATAGAGAAGATGAAGAATTTGAAGTAACTGCCCAAGCATACACAGTAACAATTGGTGCTGGGGGAGCTGGTGGTGCTGTTGGAGCTACTGGTAGTGCTGGTGCTGATTCAGTATTTGGTTCAATAACTTCTACTGGTGGTGGTTATGGTTCACCTAATGGAACTAATGCTGGAAATGGTGGCTCAGGAGGAGGCGGTGGACAGACAGTAACTACAGCGGGAACAGGAGTTTCTGGTCAAGGATATGCTGGAGGAGTAAATCGCTCACATTCTCAAGGTGGACACGGAGGTGGCGGTGCTTATCAAGCTGGTTGGGCAAGTGGAGGAAATCCTGGTGGTTACGGAGGAGAAGGAAAACCATCTTCTATAACAGGAACAGAAGTTTATCGTGGTGGTGGCGGTGCTGGTTCTGGACATTTTTCTGCTAATACATATTCTACACCCGGTAGTAGAGGCGGAGGTGGTGCTGCTGGTGGTGGTTATAACTCTGGAGTATTTGGTACTGCTGGAACTGCAAATACTGGAGGAGGAGGTAGTGGAGGTTGTTACAACCAAGCTAACTCTAATCCAACAGGTACTGCTGGTGGTTCAGGTGTTGTAATAATTAGATACAAATTTCAATAGGATTTAATATGGCACATTTTGCAAAAATAGAAAGTGGAGTTGTTGCAGAAGTTATTGTTGCTGAACAAGCACACATTGATACACTAAGTGGTACTTGGGTACAAACTTCTTATAATGGTTCTATTAGAAAAAACTATGCTGGAAAAGGTTATACATATGATTCTAGTAAAGACGCATTCATTGCACCAAAACCTTACGCTTCTTGGACTTTAAATAATACAACTTGTAAGTGGGAAGCACCAGTAACTTTTCCTACAGATGAAAAGAACTATATGTGGGATGAAGATACAACTAATTGGATAGAAATATAGGAGTAACGAATGGCAGTAGTAGTAAACGGTGACGGAAGTATAACTGGACTAGCCACAGATGGACTAGCCAATGTGACAGGACTAGGTACTGCTCATATTATACGAACTAACGCACAAACAATAAGTGAGGACATAACAATACCTAGTGACAAGAACGGTGTAAGCGGTGGCACAATAACAATCGCTGATGGCTACACAGTCACAGTCAACGGAAACTGGAGTGTGGTATGAGTACATTAGAAGTCAAAGCGATACAAGCACCAACTGGTTATGACTTGCAGATGCCAGCTGGACATATATTACAGGTTGTTCAAGCACAATATTCTACAAACACTACAACTACTAGCACGTCATTTGTTACTTCAGGACTTAATGCAACTATAACTCCTTCATCAACATCAAACAAAATATTAGTATCGTTTTCAATTGAAGCATACACAAATAGTACTGATTATTGTTATGTAACTGCTTTTAGAGGAACTGTTTCAGGAACTAATTTAGGTAATTCAGTTGGTGGTTTAGGATTTATTCGTACAGATGCATATGTGTATTCTCCAATAAGTAACGCTATTTTAGATAGCCCTTCTACAACTTCTGCACAAACATATACAGTTGGTTTTAGGTCTAATGGAGCTGGAACTGTTGGAGTTTGTTACACAAAAAATGCTGTAGCAACATTAACACTTATGGAGGTACAAGGCTAATGGCATCAAAAATTAAAGTAGACCAAATACAAACCGCAGATGGCACAGGCACTATAGCCTTACAGAATCAGCTATCGGGAATGACA
>ENA-UZXB01007765-UZXB01007765.1-metagenome-genome-assembly--contig:-Day-2-1m-contig-7765_pt1 | contig 21559 bp, 12 predicted proteins | sample MGYA00260339_ERZ794899 | MGnify/ENA metagenome assembly ERZ794899 | reverse complement strand
TTCAACAGCCGTCTCTACTGATTCTTCCATCGCCTCTTTAGATTCTTTTTCCTCAGACGAAGAGCAAGCCGTAAAAGTGAAAGTCAATGCTCCAAAAGCCATTAGCATTAGTGTTGTGTTTTTAAAATTTTTCATGTGATTTATTCTATTGATTGTTAATAGGAAATATCTTCGAATATGTTCGTCAACCATAGCTTTACACTGCTATTTTAATTGAAAACTGATGTAATATATGCTGTATATCGAATCTATCTAAAAACACCGTTTATTAGCTCATAGAAAATGACAAACCTATAATACATTTGCAGAGCATTCGGGATGTAGCTTAGTCCGGTTAAAGTGCTGGTCTGGGGGACCAGAGATCGGAGGTTCGAATCCTCTCATCCCGACAAATGAAAGTCTGACTCCTACTGGGAGTTCAGGCTTTTTTTTATGGCTAAGTCTGAGTTTACTCAAGTGAAGACATATAAACAGTCTGAAAAAGCACACAGTGCTTCAGACTGAAATTTGTCACTCCCCAAAAACTGATCTCATGTCCTCTCATCCCTACAAATGAAAAAGTTTACCCTACTGCATCGTATATCTCAAGGTCATACCAAAATCAGTCAAAGCAGAAGGGAACGAATTACTCGTCACTGGATTATTCGCATTTCTATTGTAGAACATACGGAAATTAAGAGCATCATTGATCTTGTAATCGATAGATGGTCGTATACTCACGGTACGAATACCAGCCGTAGGTATGTAAGAATCCTCCCCATTATTCGCCTCCAAAGTACGGACCACAGTAATCCCATCTCTTATAGAGAAGTCAAAACGTATATTCAAGTCATTTTGAAGAATGATACGTTTTCCCTGAAACTTAAATGGTAATCGAAGTCCTGAAGTTCGATATCCACCACCTATCACAAATTCCTTGTTTCGCTGCTCTACTAATCGAGCTGTCACCACATTCAATTGGAGATTTCTATCGGTCTTGTACTCAAACTTAGCACTGATACCTTCCTTAGTGGTGATATCTATCCCAAGCAATGGCGTTAGACGTTCGACTATACTCACTCCACTCTGGTATAGATATTCAGATGCAAGATTACTTCCTCTTACTAATGAGTCGGTACCGTATTCCAAAGGTCTCTGGAATGAACCTATATTTAGATTGGAAGAGTAAGCATGTGATATCGAAATATTGCTAAATATATCCTTGAACATATCCAACTTAGAAAGTCCATTATACGTTATTCTCCAGTTGGGTATAGGTATTTTCTTGAAAGGAGTAAGCTCTATATTATTAGCATTTTGGTCGCTATAGGCAGCTATGAATGAATGTAAGAGTACTTCTTGATGTTTGTTGTTGAAACCTACCGGAAATCCTGTAGAATCGTCTATTTCATTCAATCTATTGCCATACAAGTCATTGTACCCACCTCCTGCTGTGAATTCTTTAGCCTGCAGTCTGGTAGCTATTACAAATCGATTGTTTTTAAACTGATCGAAAGTGGCAGATGAAAAATCACCTGGATCCATCTGATCAAACATTGTCCTCCAGGTACCAAACGATGTGGTAAATGTTCCGATCTCCGTATAAATTAAATCTTCAAAGGACGAAGATCCTTCAGAGTATCTAAAATTACTATTTATATTTAAGCTTTGTCGCTTGTTGAACTTCAAGCTTATTCTAAAGCCTTTGAAAGGCTCAATAGTCGCAGACCCACTAATATCTAATCCACTGAGATTAATGTATCTCGCGATTTGGTTTTCATCCTGTGTTAGGAATCCATTCGCTGCGATTTGATTTCTGAAATTCTCACTTTGAGCACCGAGTATAAATGGTATTCCCGGTGTATTGTTTGCAAAGTTTTGCCCACCGTAGTCTATGCTTTTTGTAAAACCAGGAAGAGTCGTTCCGTTTGTTTGAGTAATTCCTACTTGAGCTTGTTTCACCATCATAAGGAAACGTAACATACTCTTGGTACCGTCACCCATTCCTTTTTTCTTAGTCTTTTTATCCTCCCCATCCTTATCTTCTTCGTCTCTAGATGCTTTTCTTTTTGGTGTAGGTCTGAGAGCCTTTTTCAAGAAATCTACTTTGTTGTAGAGAGATACAAAGTTTAAACTTCCATTCACACCTAAGGTACGTGCATTTTGTATTGTATTACCTAGACTTTCAGATGCTGGTGGTGCATTTCTCCACTCATAGTTTGCACTATATCGTGTAGTCAGTGTAGTCCAATTCAAGAGCTTGATTTTTCGTGTAGGTAAGCTGTAATTGGCGTTAATGGTTTGGTTGAAATTATTCATTCTACCAAGCTCCCAGAAGTTGCTCCACATGGAGTCACGCTTTTCAGGTGTATTAAGCTCGCCAAACGGCTCTTCTACCCAAGAATTGGCAGTAGCTGCATAGTCTATAGAAAGTGACTTAGCAAGTTTCCATTGCATTCCATACACTCTGTTTATACTAAATGTCTTGTCATAAAGCACAGGAATAATGGATCTGAAATTATCATTATCTCTGTTCTTCAACTCTCCGTAACGTCTATCCACGTCTAATCTGAAGTTAAGATTAGTAGGTCTCAAACCAACGTTAAAATCTCGTATAAGAGCAAGTCTCTTCTTTTTTACTTTTCTTCTGAATGGCTCCCAGTATTTAGCCTTCGGACTGAAATTATATCCCAGTACCGACTTATAGGTCTTCACATCATTGAGTTCTATGACCTGTGTTCTTCTAAATACCCGTTGATAAGCAAATGAGTAATTCCAGTTTTCAATATCATAGAAGTGCGGTTTACTACCAGAGCCTGCAGTACGATTTTTCTTCACATTTGTAAAGTTCAGACTATATCTTGAAGTATAATCTTGTGCCGCAGTTCTTATTTGTTGTTTTTCGGCTTGAGTCTCCGCATTATTAATTGCTGTACGTAGCTCAATATCTGGATTCAGTGGGTAGTACTTCGGATTGATAATATTCTCACTATACCCTATGAACATCGGAATCATTATCCCTGACTTCTGAGGAAAGAACTTACCTAAGTTGAAATTAGAGGCGATATCATACTGAATTTGTTCATTCAGATTACGCTCATTTAAGGTCTTGTCTATCGCTCCAAAACCGATGGATTGATAGTTACCAGAAATGGTAACATTGGCAAAATCGGCTAATTTGGTTACCAATCTTGCAGTAGCAGCATAACCGCCTTTATTGGCGAAATCTACTAATCGCAACTCATTAAACCATACCTCAGCACATAGGTCTTCTACCGTGCTATTCTCAGCATTTTTGACGCCTAGAAGTACCGTTCTTACATTCGACAAATCTGGTAGACCAATCATACTGATTTTATGCCCATTTGGCAAAGTCTCAGCATAGTATCCATTGGGATTACTCAGATTATTTAGTTGTCTATTGAGTTTTAGTTTATAAAACTCTTCTAAGTCCACAACCAATTCATTAGCCTCTAGCCATATTGCCTGTGGGTCTGAGATACCCTCTGGAGTGATGACCAATGGTACCTCGTACTGATAGAAGTTATTCTCGAGGTCTGTACCTACTCGCATAATCGCTACTACTTCACCATTTTGAGCTGTAGGTGATTCCGCGTGTATGAACATCTTAAGTGTCCTGTAATTTCGTATATCTAAATCCAGAGTTCTAAATGCTCCTTTAGCATCGTCCTTACTCAAATTACAAACGGCTATAGACAGTGATTGCTCGTTTTGCTCCACATTACCTACTTGAGTAGGATCTATTTCTCTACTGAAGCCAGGTGGTACTTTATAAGGTATAGGGCTTCGCTTACTATTTTCATTAATATTTACAGTAGATACTACAAGCTCTGCATCATCATTTGGATCTACGGCTGGACCTACACGAGGTGGGAACTTTAATGTGTTGAGGTATCGTCTCCAATCAGCTCTTACCAATTGTAGATTTCCAAACCTGAGTATCACACTGTCTTCAAACCCCTTTAGGTACATACGCATAAACCGTATAGACTTGAATCCTTCGATTCCACCTACTTTTTTCTCGTATTGTCTTATTGGAATTTTGAGTTGATACCACGTCACCTCATTAGGCAGTACACCAGGATCTATTTGATTGGCATCTACTGTGATAGAATCCGTCACATAGTTTTGTCCGATTTGAAGTCCACCTGGAGATATCTCAATACGGTATTGGAAATACTCTTCCGTCAAGTTTACCGTATAATCTTGATTGATGTCCTCGTCATCTGGAATTGTATTCCCTGATTTCGGTGTACCATCAGCCAGTTTGTCTAAGGTACTGTTCCCATCAAGGCCATTAAATCGCTTATACCTTTCAAGTATCTTAGCGTCTCGACCGTCGTATATTGGATCTCTTGGATACAAATAGTTGTCTCCTGAAGGGTCGACAAGAGCATTTTGGTAAGCAATAGAATTTGTACCAAATTCACTCTCTATACTTTTCAGATAGCTTGAGAGTCTCTCTCTCTCCACATCATCATTCATACCATCGAGACCCACATCTTGAGACTCTCTGGCAGATTCAGAATTATCGAATGCTTTATTTATGATTTGCCCATTGGGGGTGAGAGCATATTCTCCAGTATCTACACTGTAGTTTCCGTCAGGTATAGGTAGACCATTTTCTGCCGATCTTTTTCTATCAGGTATAATGTCTTCCGAAACACTTCCTAAATTGATGTACAGCTCTCCAGTGCTGTGTTTTGTTCCATTTGCTTTGGAGTAGGTAAACGGATCTAACATCCATATTTCGATGTAATCGATATTGGTAGCCTCGAAGTCATTTGTTTCAATTCTACGCATTATCCCGCCCCAGTTTTCTTCAGGATTATCTAACCCTCCTTGTGCATTCAGATCTTCTACATTGTAATTGTACTGACCTCTTTCTCTTGGAAAAAAACTCAAGTCCAATGTAGCCAATTGTTGTGGCTGACCTTGCTGCAGCTGCAAGTTTGGGAATATCTCCCTTTGTAGTACAGTACGAGTCCAGTGGTCTGATTGATCTTCCGTAGTAATATTACTTGGAGTAAGCGTCCTATCGGTGGCTTGGAAAACTGGATCTATATTATACCACGCTAAGTTCGCTCGCTTAGAATTATAAGCACTATCAGGATTTCCTCCACTAATGGTTTCCGGGAATAGTTCTGGTTGTCCTTGCGGTACACTTGCCATTCTCCAACTCCTCACAAATTTCAAGTCATAAGGTGTCTCTGCTCCCTCAAAATCATCTAGGTATGAAGTACCATTATCTCCCTGTGTCCTAGCTTTATGCGGTATGAGGTGTGCAAACTCCCCTGTAAAGCTTACAGAAGATTTTTCCTTGGTCTCTACAAATGGTAGTTTATCTACCATTCTAGTCAAGAATCTAGATTCAGTATTGTAAGCTCCATCTAGTCCCCAGATAGAGTTTCTAAGTGGTTCTTCACCAATGTTTACTTTGTTAGTAAGTGGCTGCTCAGCCATATGCATGAACGTACCACCTAATATTAACTTGTCTGAAACCTTGTAGTCTAGACGAGTTCCGACTAGTGTTTTTTGCTGAATATTAATCAGCGAATTACTCTCACAAGTTGCTTTAATAGCAGCTCCTGAATTCAAAATCCCCTGGTTCAGAATCTGCACCGTCCCAAGCGTATAGTTTACTTGATAGTCACTTCCTTCACTCAATACATTACCATTGGCGGTTACACGCACAGACCCTGGAGATATATTGTAGCACTGCAGCCTTATCTGGTCTGAGGAAGACCCTTTGAAGGTTCCTCTCAGGAAGAATTTATTGTGTTTCAGATCTTGTTCTGCATTCCATTTTGTGGTACTATAAAGTGAGTCGTAAGCATAATAATCAGCACTTTTACTGTCTTTAAACTTACTCCTCAAAAAATCACCAAATGGCTCCCTCACAGGGAATATAATTCTTCCCTTAGCAGCTTGAATCGTAATTCCTTCAATTAAGTCAAATACACCATCAGGTTTAGCCTCTTGTTGTTTGTTTATCTTATCCAGATTCAAAACAGTAATTAACTGCTTTTCTCTAATATCAGTCTCAGAAGGTTCTACCGGCAAGTAATTCAAATCTGCACCTGATGGGTCATCGGCATATACTACGTTCAATGTAAAATCCGCTTGCTGAAGATTATATGTATTTAAAGAATAAATATTCTTCATCATCAAATCCCAAGCGGGTAGATTAGTCTTGATAGTAGAGTGCTTCAGGAGTTTCAGATTTAAGAAGCTATTGCTCCCTGAAGTCTGTGGATTATCGATAGTCAGCTCTCCTACTTGAAAGTTTGCACCATTTGCTGTGTACTCATACGCTACCATCAGTACCTCATCATTATTCAGAGACTGATTGAGTGAAACATAGCCTAAGTTAGGGTGATATGTAAATTCGTTATCGTTTAGCTTACGGGCATTACTCAGACATTCATAGTCTGTACCTAGCTCCATTCTAGAATCAGTTACATCACAAAATTCACTCACACCACGTACTATGTCATTATAAAGATTTGTAGCTGTATTGTCCGGATATGCTCCTCCAGTGCTTACTAAGAAGTCGCGGTAAGCGTCATCTTCCAATTCTCCAAGATCCATATAACCCATTACATTTCGGGTATTACCTACGGCGTTACTTCTATTCGTAACCCAAACTTCTATGTAATTTATCTGAATAGGAGAGGTAACAATAGGCAGACGAGACAATGAATTATCATAATTATCTGCAAAATACTGAGATAAGAAATAGTGACGATTTACGTCATAGTCGTGTCCTTGAATATCATAATTAGTCACTTGAGCTCCGCCTGTCACTTCGGTCTCACGTGTCTCACCTTTGTCTTGTGTTGCAATGACTGCTACTTTAAGCTTTCCAAATTGCAACTGGGTTTTAGCTCCAAATAGATTTCTACCCCCTTGGATAAGACTCCCATTGAGTGGAAGACTAACATTTCCCAATTCTATATTTTTGACGATATCGTCTTCTCCACCCGCCCAGTTTAACTTCATTTGGTTTTCAAACTCGAATGTAGCTTCGGTATCATAGTTCCAATTCAGCTTTAATCGATCACCAATCTGACCGGTCACATTTAGCTGCATTTTCATTCCAAAATCAAACTGCCCGTTTCGTTGCTGACGAACCGGGAAAGAAGGGTTTTCGATTTTATTAAAGTTCCCGCCAAAAGTGATTTCAGCACTCCCTGAAGGTCTAATATCTATAAGTCCTCCACCAAATACCTTGTCAAATATTTCTGGAGTGACTGCTATTTGAGGGATGATTCCCCCGCCTTTTACATAGTTGTCCGCATTGCTTTTCTTGCGGTAGTAGATCTCGCGATCTTGTATTTCTTTAGCTCTTTGATATTGCTCAAAAGTCAATACACGTGGGCTACCAAGAGGTCTTCCTCCTATCGTAATGATCTCTAAATAATTTCCGGTATTTGGATCATACTTATAAGTGGTCTTAATGTTTGGGGGATCTTTCAAATCCACAAACCCGTCACTGGATGAACTATCTGTTTGTCCGTAGACAGAAGCATCACCAAATGAGCATACTAATATCACCAAAAAAGCGATTAATGCTTTTCCTAAATTCATTTTAAAATAATTTTTTGCCAGTAGCTTGTTAAACTAATGATTCTAAGAGTAGGTGTATACTTATACGCAGAGTGTGTTTTTTGAGAAGTGTACAAAATTACAATAATTGTAATGATTTCTTTATTAACTCTTCTGTGGTTTGTTTATTGTCTGATTCTTTACTTATTCTCATCAGTACTTTACCAACGGCTGGCTTAGCAAATCCTAGTGCAAGAAGTGCTTCTGTTGCCTCTTCTATTTCGTTGGAACCACCAGCCAAGTTATAAGCTTCATCCGTACCAATTCCATTTAATTTATCTTGTAACTCTACTACTAAACGCTGTGCTGCCTTAGGTCCTATACCTTTTATACTTTTCAGCATGGCTATGTTGCTATTTGTAATTGCACTCACCACGTCATCTACACTCATACTGCTCAATATCATTCTAGCGGTGCTTGGACCTACTCCATTTACCCCTACTAATTTTACGTACATCTGACGCTCATTGGTAGTGGCAAAACCATATAGTGTGTGACTGTCTTCCCTTACGATGAGATGCGTATAAATTTTAACTTCTTTTTGCTCCTTAATAGCCTCAAATGTGAAAAGCGAAATATGAAGAAGATAACCCACTCCGTTGCAATTGACAACTACCTCTGTAGGTGTAATCCGATCTAACTTTCCTGATAAAAAATCATACATAGATGCAAGGATAAGAATTGAAAATTAGTTAGATGACATCGGCAGTAAGATTTTAATAGTCAGGGATTGATATTTAGTAGTAAAAAAACGACTTCATTTGCAGTCCTGTTTTCAAATAAGCGGATATTAGCTCATATTACCTTGTTTTTAGTGGCCCTTGCTTATGCTGGAAATTATTCCATTTCTAAGTTGGCAATGCCAGCATACATTAGTCCATTTGCCTTCATTCTATTACGCGTAGGGTCGGCTGCATTAGCTTTTAATATATACTTTTTCACAATTGTAAAAGAAAAAATTCAAAGCAAGCAAGATTACATTGATCTCGTTATTTGTTCGTTTTTTGGTATCGTCTTTAACAAGTTGGCCTTTTTCAAAGGGCTTTCTCTTACCTCTCCTATTAATGCAAGTGTTTTGATGCTGCTAGCATCCGTTTTTGTCGTAATCTTTTCTGCTGTAGGTGGTCGAAAAAAGGTGAAACCGACGGTAATCCTAGGAATTCTTATCTCCTTTGTAGGTGCTGGTTTTCTGATAAATGCAGGCAGTTTTTCTCTCAGCGGAGGCAATATAACAGGTGATTTACTTGTGATGCTCAACGCTACCAGTTTTGCATTTTATCTGTACTACGTCGCTCGATTATTGAAAAAGTATAAAGCCATTACGGTCACTTCATACATTTTTATGATTGGTTTCTGGTTTGTTCTTCCTGTTTCCCTTTCTGATTTTTTAGCAGTAGAGTGGACAAGTCTACCAAGCACTGCTATCTGGTCTATGGCTTATGTAGTTATATGCGTAACCTTACTCGCGTATGTCCTCAATGTATGGGGAGTGCAAAATAGTAGCAGTACAACCGCAGGCAGTTATATATACCTGCAACCACTTTTAGCCGGAATCATTGCAATATATTTAGGTATGGATACCTTGAGTCTTACAACAGTCTTGTGTGGGCTCTCGATAGTATTGGGACTATGGCTAGTGGGAAGAAAGTGACTTTAATGAGGCTCTTTGATTTCGGATAAATACTTGGGAACTGAAATAAAAAAGCTCAAGACTTAAAATCTTGAGCTTACCTTATTTCTTTATAGAACTATCCTTTCAAAAGATCTTCTATGACTTCTAATCCTTCTTTAGGAGAGTAAAGCTCTACATCAAAGGTTTTACTCCTATCATAATCTTTGAGCTGTTCACTATTGACTATGCCTAACTGATGGTCATTAGTCCATACCCATGCAATCAGATTTTTTCGTTTATCTAAGAGTAAGGTGTTTCCATTTCTTGAGTACGAAGTTGACATAGGCATCTTGTGCAGCTAACATCTCCATATAATCGTAATTTTTTTCATTTTTCTGACCGCCCGTATTTGATAGTACCAAGTGACCTACCCTTGGTCTAAACCTTGAACTATCCGCTATTCTTCTTACTGCAAAAGGAGAGGGTCTCACTTCTCAAAGCGTGTTCCCTCTTTCCCCTAGATGTGCATATATAGCGTCAGGAGATAAATATCCATCAAGCTCTAGATAGTCTATATTTCGGCCATAAGCATTTCTCAACTCCGTGAACATCCTTTTTCTTTTACGTGGGAAGTTGAATATATTCACACCAGATTCTGTCAAAACCAAAGTATCGAGTCGAGTACAATTGCGTCGATTGTCTTTTGCCAAAAGTGTGCCGTTAGGTCCTTCAATATTGGCTAGTTTAATTACCTTTACTCTTGTGAGATTTGTAAAGTAACCTTTGGTCTATAACCTTTTAGTAGGACTGTATTTAAACTCAGCTCCATCAATGATTAGTGACTTGAGTTTTTTACTTTTTGAAATATGCCTCATTAGTTCATTCAGATCATACTGTACTTGATTGGGCTTGTTATACGACGGTCTTTTTCTATCGTGTGTAGTCCCTTCTATACTAAGAGACCTCAGCCTGCGGAAATACTGAATGTGCTCGAGATCATAATCGAGATTTTTTAGTGTTAGATGTCTTAGATATTTGAACGAATGGGCATTGTAGAATAATGCAGCACAATTACTCACTTCACAATCAAGACATAAACTGTCTGTATCGAGATCTAATAAATAAAGGTACTTTGATTCATCTATCGTCTGAGCACGTGTACTCAATACGTACGAACTCAAGATGAATAAAAGAATCAATCTCATAGTTAGTTAACGCAAAATATCAGAAATGTTACAAGTTCACCCAAAATGTTTCTGTCTGAGGTTGAAAATTCTTACAAATAGAAAAAGCACTTACACGTTAAAATGCCATCGTATATTTGTATACATCTCATGATAAGATCTATGACCGGCTATGGTATGGCCGAAAAACATACCGGAGACTACAGTGTAAAGGTGGAAATACGTAGTCTCAATGGTAAATATTTAGATATGAACCTTCGGATGCCAAGATTTCTGTTATCTAAAGAAATAGAAATACGAAATACCTTTGGTAAAAAAATAGAGCGTGGTAGTGTGACACTTTCAGTAAACGTAGTGAAGCATAAAGTCAATGCTAATGAAGTACAAATCAATGATTCCCTTGCTGCACAATACTACAACAAGCTATCTGAACTAAGTGATAAGTTAGATGCCCCAAAACACGATATATTTAGAATCACCGCTGGAATGCAAGATGTCATATATCAGGATGTCGAAATACTCGATGATGAATTATATACACTGGTAAAAGAAGTAGGTCAGAGTGCCTTTGATCAATTTGAAACTTTCAGAGTCACAGAGGGAAATAGTTTAAAGGACCTTCTAGTCTCATATGCTACAGAGATAGCAGATGGTATTCCTAAAATAGAGAAGATGGAACCAATGAGGACTGAAGACACCAAATCTCGATTATTAAAGAATCTGAATCAGCTTGTAGATGATGATGCATTTGATAAGAACAGATACGAGCAAGAGCTCATCTATTACTTGGAGAAGTATGATATCAATGAGGAAAAAAATAGACTTCAATCACATTGTGATCATTTCATTACTTCTCTGACTAAAAACCCAAAAGGGAAATCACTCAATTTCATTGCCCAAGAAATGGGTCGAGAGATAAACACTCTAGGTAGTAAAGCAAATCACGCAGGAATACAAAAGGAAGTGATTTCTATGAAAGAGGAGCTTGAAAAAATAAAAGAACAAGTACTAAATCTATTATAAATGGCAACGAACTATCAAAGCAAGCCAATGTCCCAAATTACAAATGCTGAAAATAAACTAATCATATTCTCTGCTCCTAGCGGAAGTGGCAAAACGACTGTAGTAAGACATCTACTCGCCACTATACCTGATCTAGAATTCTCAATCAGTGCTACCACCCGAGATGTAAGAGAAAGTGAAGAGAATGGAAAAGACTACTACTTCTATAGTAAAGAAGAATTTCAGCGTGCCATTGCAGACGATGAATTCTTAGAATACGAGGAGGTTTATGAGGGTATCTACTACGGAACTTTAAAATCGGAAGTACAGAGGCTCTGGGATGCAGGCAAGACAGTCATTTTTGACTTAGACGTAGAAGGCGGGTTAAATATCAAAAAACACTATGGAAATCAAGCATTAGCTTTATTTCTTAGACCACCTACTGTCGATATTCTTGTACAAAGACTAAGGAACAGGAATACTGAAAGTGAAGAACAATTAGAGATGCGTATTGATAAAGTTAGAAGTGAACTAAAATTTGAACAGCGTTTTGATAAAGTTATTGTTAACGATGTGTTAAGTGATACATTTGTGACTGCGGAGAAGACAGTTACAAGTTTTTTAAAATCAGAAAGTTAGCATGAAAGTAGGATTATTTTTCGGGTCATTCAATCCCATACATTACGGACATTTAATCATAGGTCAATATATGCTTGATCAAGCAAAAATGGATGAAGTATGGTATGTGGTCTCTCCTCAAAATCCTTTGAAAAAAGGAAAGGATATTATGGAAGCAGATCATCGTATCAAAATGGTCAAACTTGCGATAAAAGGAAATGATAAGTTCAAGGCTTGTGATGTAGAGTTTGACATGCCCCTACCATCATACACTGCCAACACACTTACAAAACTGAAAGAACTGCACCCGAAAATAGAATTTCAACTAATCCTCGGAACAGATAATCTGCAGCATCTAGAAAAGTGGAAAGACCACGAAGAAATATTGATGAACCACGACATTTTGGCCTATTTTAGAGATGGATTTCCTGGTGGAGAATTCGCTAAAAACCAAAAAGTTCGTGTGATGAAAGGACCTATGCTTAATATCTCAGCCACTTATATCAGAGGTCTTGTGCGTATGGGAAGAAGCATCAAATACCTCGTTCCAGACGAAGTCATGAAGTATATGACTACTAAAGTGTGAGATGATAAACTCCTCTAATTAGTGAATCTCACACACTCCAATCTCCTATTGTGTACTTCGCAAACTAATCTTGTTATAAAAACGGTTGATTCTTATAAACTAGAGAGTAAAGTTTAACAAAACTTATCGCAAGATTAACTGAGATCTTATCTGTATTGAAACAAATGGATTCTATGAATACCTGAATAGAATAACTAAACTGAATCTTCCTCAGAGTCAGATGATATTTCTAAAGATTCTTCACTCTTCACAACCACTGCTTCTTCTATATCTAGTTCAGGCTTAATTGGAGTTTCATCGACTTTTTTTGCCGCATCACTTGCACTCATTCCAAAGATCTTCTCTAAGTCTTCCTTGAAAATCACCTCTTTCTCTAAAAGTTGATCTGCCAGCTGTAACAATTTGTCTTTATTCTCTTCTATTATAGTAATAGCTCGAGCATACTGCTCGTCTGTCAATTTCTTTATCTCTTCATCCATTAGTGCAGCCTGTTGCTCACTAAATGGTTTGCTGAAGCTATTGTCCATATTGTAGTATGAGACATTTCCAATACGATCGTTTAACCCGTATATACTCACCATAGCCATTGCCTGCTTCGTAACCTTTTCTAGGTCACTAAGTGCACCTGTAGATATTTTGTCAAATACTACCTTCTCAGCGGCTCTACCACCAAGTGTCGCACACATCTCATCTAGAAGTTGCTCCGTCCTTGTTATCTGTCTTTCTTCTGGGAGATACCAAGCAGCACCAAGGCTACGACCCCTAGGAACTATCGTGACTTTAACTAAAGGATTAGCGTGCTCACATAACCAACTTACTGTGGCGTGACCTGCTTCATGCACTGCTACAGCTCTTTTTTCATCTGGAGAGATAATTTTATTCTTTTTCTCAAGACCACCGATAATTCTATCTACTGCATCCAAGAAATCTTGTTTTTCTACTTCTTTCTTATCGTGTCTAGCAGCTATTAAAGCGGCTTCATTACACATATTAGCAATATCAGCACCACTGAAACCAGGAGTCTGTCGTGCTAAGAAGTCCCTATCTAAATTCGCTGCTACTTTAAGCGGTTTCAAGTGAACATCGAATATTGCACGGCGTTCATTCAAATCAGGCATATCAGCATAGATTTGTCTATCAAATCTTCCAGCCCTAAGAAGTGCCGAATCCAGAATATCTACTCTGTTTGTAGCTGCTAACATTATAACACCAGTGTCTGTGCCAAAGCCATCCATCTCTGTTAACAATTGATTTAGTGTGTTTTCACGTTCATCATTTCCGCCCTGCATAGCATTTTTCCCTCTTGCTCTGCCTATTGCATCTATCTCATCTATAAAGATAATACAAGGAGCTTTTTCCTTTGCTTGTTTGAATAAATCACGCACTCTGCTTGCTCCTACCCCTACGAACATTTCTACAAAATCTGATCCTGATAATGAGAAGAATGGAACATCAGCCTCTCCTGCTACCGCCTTAGCAAGTAATGTCTTACCTGTTCCTGGAGGGCCTACTAACAACGCTCCTTTCGGTATTTTACCACCAAGCTCTGTATATTTTTTTGGATTTTTCAAGAAATCTACGATTTCCATCACTTCTTCTTTAGCACCTTCCAAACCCGCTACATCTTTAAACGTAACATTTACCTTAGTGTCTTTATCAAAGAGTTGTGCTTTGGACTTGCCAATACTAAAGATTTGACCTCCGCCGCCAGCACCGCCACCAGCTCCACCCATACGACGCATGATGAACATCCAAATTAGTCCGAAGATTGCGACATAGAGTATTAATGTGACCAATGGGTTATCCCAAAAATTGGTCTTACTCTCTGCATTAACCAATGTTACTCGTTGATCAGCCGGCAAATTCATTTGTGCTGCAGCTATCTGCTCATTAAAAAATTTGTAATCTCCTACCGATGAAAGGTAATATGTAGGTGTATTCGGAGAAGGAAAAGAGCTCTCTCCTATATCCTTTTTATACTTATCAGATTTTTTAGCTTCTTCAGTCAAGAAGATATTTGCTCTACCACCATTGTTAATATCTACATCTATTCTCTCTACTTCACCATTACCGACCATCTCCAAAACTTTATCGATCGTAAGTTGCTTCCCCGTTCCAGGATTCAGGAATATCATTCCTAAAAATAACACTGTTAATATGGCATATATCCAAACTGGATTGAACTTAGGCTTTTTGCCTTTTGCTCTTTTATTGTCGAATGGATTTTTATTACTGTTCTGATTGTTAGGCTTATTACCTTTATTTTGTTCTACAGACATTTAGTTGCTTTGTCGTTACAAGTATACAATTGCAACCTCTATGCCACCTAATGTGTTTGGTTATTTTTAAATTTTAATCTATTTAAAGAACTTGTTTATCGTCGTCCCTCATTTCTTTTGACAGTCTGTCACATAATCTATGACATATCAAATGTCCGACGTTTGTATCGGTTAGGAAAGTCGCTTATGTTTGCCAAAGCATAAAAAAATATACTATGTACACATCACTGCAAGAAAAATTATTACAAGAATTAGAGGGGATAAAAGATGCGGGTTTATACAAATCTGAGAGAATCATAACGACACCTCAAGGAGCTGATATACAAACTCAAAATGGAGGTGAAGTCATAAATTTCTGTGCTAATAATTACTTAGGATTAAGCTCACATCCAAAAGTTGTACAAGCAGCAAAAGATGCAATCGATGAACGTGGCTATGGTCTTTCTTCGGTTAGATTCATATGTGGTACTCAAGACATTCACAAAGAACTAGAAAGGAAAATATCTGAATACCTTGGCACAGAAGACACCATTTTATATGCTGCAGCATTTGATGCAAATGGAGGAGTCTTTGAACCATTATTTTCTGCAGAAGACGCTATAATTTCAGATGCCTTAAACCACGCAAGTATTATTGACGGTGTTCGTCTGTGTAAAGCACAACGATATAGATATAGTCACAATGACATGCAGGACCTTGAAAGATGTCTCAAAGAAAGTCAAGCACAAAGAAACCGAGTAATTGTAACTGATGGGTCGTTCTCAATGGATGGTACTATAGCTCAACTTGACAAGATAGTAGCTCTAGCAGATAAATACAATGCTGTAGTGATGGTGGATGAATGTCATAGCTCCGGATTTTTAGGAGAAAATGGGCGAGGAACACCTGAACATTGTGGTGTACATGGTCAAGTAGAAATTATAACAGGCACATTAGGTAAGGCACTTGGAGGTGCAAGTGGCGGATTTACTTCAGGTAAGAAAGAAATAGTAGATATGCTGAGACAGAAATCACGTCCATACTTGTTTTCAAATACAGTAGCACCAAGTATTGTTGGAGCAAGTATAGCTGTTTTAGATATGCTTAGCGAAACCAACGAACTTAGAGACAAGTTAGAGTCCAGTACAAAATATTTTAGGAATAAAATGACAGAAGCTGGTTTTGATATTACTCCCGGCGAACATCCCATTGTTCCCATCATGTTATACGATGCTAATATTGCTCAAGAAATGGCTAACAAAATGTTGGAACAGGGAATCTATGTTATCGGTTTTTATTATCCTGTAGTGCCGAAAGATAAAGCTAGAATAAGAGTTCAACTTTCTGCCGCACACGAACAAATTCACCTAGACAAAGCTATAGAAGCGTTTACCAAAGTAGGTAAAGAAATGGGTGTGATTTAGAAAAGTTCAGTAACATGTTAATCTTCTAACTTCTTGACTACTTCATCAATAAAGGATGAAATCCAGGCACTGTACTGACTGCTTGACGGATGCAATTGATCTTTAGCAACAAAGTCTGGTCTTTCTAAGGTTTTTAACGATATATCAGTGACATTATAAACAGATATATCTCTGTCGTTACAACTACGCTGTATAACAGCATTAAACAGCGCTAATTCACGAGTAATAGCTTCACGTTTTTCCAGACCATACGGGGTATACCCGTAATTAGGTATGGACAAAACAAATATTCGACTCTTCGATATACCGTACTTTTCACAAGTATCTAGAAGTGCGTTAAAATCCTTTGCAAAATCTGTCAAAGGCAATCCTTGATACTGGTTATTAACTCCAATCAATAGGGAAACAATATCATAGGACGTATCTAAATCAGTTCTCTTTATAGCTCGTTGTAAATCATCCGTTCTCCAAGCATTTCTCGCAATGATTTTCACCTCTGTCTCTGACAAACCAGTTTTTAATCTTATCGAATCCATAAGCTGATATGGGAACGCATCCGTCCCTGCTATAGAGGTGCCTATAGTATAACTATCCCCAAGCGCCAAATACCTAAAAGTGCTATCTTTTTCCATAATTACATTTTCTTTTCCGTCTGTACTACTCCACGCAATCGTAACAGCAACTATTGTCACAAAGGCATAAATCTTCATTTTCATATTATACATAAAAAAAGGGGTTGTGATATTAAAATCACAACCCCTTTGTATCTAAGATTTAAAATATTATTTACTCAATACTTTAAATTCAACTCTTCTGTTTTCATCCAAAGCGTCTGACGCTGGTGCAGACTCTCCAAATGCTTCTAATCTTAATCTGTATGACTCTATACCTTTACTGATCAAGTACTGACGAACAGATTCAGCTCTAGACCTTGACAATATCTGATTAGCAGCAGCTGCTCCTCTTTTGTCAGCGTGACCGTAGATGCCTATTGACATATTCTTATTTTCCTTAAGAATAGAAACTAGATTATCTAATTCACTTGCGTCTACGTCTCTAATGTCTGATTTGTCCGTTTCGAAATACACGTTTGTAAATCTAACAACATCACCGGCTGTTACATTTCCACTCTTAGCATCCTCTTTAAACTTCTCAAATTCAGAACGAAGATCGTCAATCTCTTTTTGTATCTTGTCAGCTTTTTCTTCAAGGTCTTTTTTATCCTCTTCAATTTCTTCATCATTAGAATCAATGTCTTCACGATTTTGCTTAATGTCATCCTCATTCTTCTTGATTTTGTCATCAATACCTTTGAATCTTTTCTTGAGTGCTTCATTATCCGTAATACCAAATTGGTAACCGATCATCACCTCGTGTGCTCCACGTAAATACTGTCTATCTTGATTCACTACGTAATCAAAACTGTAACCAGCAACTACTTGATTAAATAACTTGGCAGCGGCTGAGAAAGTAGCAGCATACTGAGATCTATACATTGCTCCTAACCAATACTTATCTTGGAAGTTGAACATTGCATTGATATCATACTGTACTGGCGTATTAGGTGTAGCTCTAACCAAAGCTACAGGCTCAAATGTTAGATTATCATTGATTTTTAAATCATAACGTGCAGAAGCAATAAAGTGTCTAACCAGTCCATATGTAATATCTGGATCATTGATGTTAGCACCTATACTTTCGTATGCAAATTCATTAGCGAGAACCTGAGGTACTGCTAAACCAATTTGTAAATCCTTCCAAACATAGTTAAGACCAAATGTCGCATCAAAACCGATTTGATTATCATACTGGTTAAGGATTACATAATCTTCTGGTCTCTGAACTCTGAGGTCGTTGAAATCTACTCTATTGTCCAAGAAGCCTAATGATAAACCAAAGTTTAACATGCTTTCTTTAGATAACTGTAGTCCGTATCTATATGACAACTTTCCTCCTGTTGAGTTAAAAGCACCAGCCTCATCTTGGAAAAATGAGAAACCTAAACCTACCTTCTTATTTCTAAGAGGTCCATCTATAGTCAATGCTCTAGTCTCAGGTGCACCTGCAACACTATTCCATTGGTTTCTGTACAATAAGTAAGCTTGACCGTAAGAAGTCTCTCCTGTCATAGCTGGATTGTACAAAAATCTATTGAAATAATAGTGACTGTACATTGGAACTTGTTGCCCGAAACTAGCAACAGTAAATGATACTGCTGCTAGTGTTAGGATTATTAACTTTTTCATTTTATTCAATTTTTGATTATAAAAGTTATACTTTATTTAATTGTTTCTAGATCTGATCAAGTTGATTACACCTGTATATGGATCAGCATCAGTGTTTGGTAATGTAATGATATAGTAGTAAGCACCATCTGGCAACTCTTTACTTCCATCATTATTTAGCGAACCATCCCACTCATTATTGTAACCAGTAGTGCTGTAAACTTCCATTCCGTATCTGTTGATGATTCTTACCTCAGCAGTTGGATAAGCTTGGATGTTTTCAATAATCCAAGTATCATTATCTCCATCACCATTTGGTGTCAGTGCATTATAAATAACCAACTTGAACTTATCTTCTACAGTAACTAGTACCGTATCAGAGTCTATACATCCATTGATATCTGTAACTGTCAAGATATACTCTATATCATCTCTAACATCTTCTGCTGTAGGATCTACAATATCCGGGTTGTTTAGGTAAGTCACTGGTGACCAAGTATAAATCAACTCTTCTAAAGAACGTGGTTGTGAATGAGATTCACTTCCATCCAATAGAGCATAAGAACCAAGGTCAATTAAAGTATCTCTACCCGCATCAGCCACCGGATTCTCCCATACAGTAACAAATACTGAATCAGAGTTTGTACAGCCACCTTTTGCAGGATCACCTGTTACAGTAACAGTGTACCATCCTTGATCTTTAGCGAAGATACTTTGTGTAGTCTCTTCAGTGTTCCATCTGAATGTACCACCAGTTTGGTCAACATCCGCAGTCAACTCAGTAGAGTCACCATCACATATCTCATAAAGGTCAGCAGAAATATTCACTACTGGTAATGGCCATACTACTGCCGTACCCGTTGCTATATCCACACAACCCATATCTGATACAGCTCTCAACTCAACGTTGAATCCTGCTTCGTTTGCCGTCGCATAAGTGTGAGCTGGATTCTCAGTAGATGCAGATCCACCGTCACCGAATGTCCAGAAGTGCTCGTCAATAGATCCAGTTGCTATTGTCGTTGTATTAACGAAGCTGCTTGGTTCACCTATACAAACATCTGCAACAGTGAATGAAGCAACTGGCTTAGGCCATACTATTACTGTATTCGTTACACTGTCTATACATCCGTTATTAGTTGTCGTTACAAGCTTCACATCAAATGTTCCAAATCCTGTGAACGTGAATGAAGGATTGATATCCGTGGATGAACCTTGGTTATCAAATGTCCAATCATAGTTCAATGAACCATAAGAAACAGCGGACACATTCGTAAATCTCATTACTTCGTCTTCACAAACAGGCTCTGCAACGAAGTCAGCATCGGGAAGTACATAAATCGTTACTTCTTTAGTTATTGAATTACTACATCCGTTATCAGAAACAACTGTCAATGTTACTTCGTAGTTACCACTAGATGCATAAGTATGTGTAGGATTAGTTCCTGTCACTTCTGGAGTATTATCTCCGAAGTTCCAAGTTCTGCTTACAATGCTTCCAGAAGCTATTATAGATGCATCAGTTGCAGTAAACACTTCATTCTGACAAACATTGTCAAATGTGAAGTCTGCTTCTGGCGTATCGAATATAGTTATGCTCTGTGTTATTGTACCCTCACATCCATTATCAGATGTAGCTATCAATGTTACGGTATAAGTACCTGCAGATGCGTAATCATGTGAAGGACTAACCGATATACTTGAGTCACCATCTCCAAAGTACCATTTGTAAGATGAAACCGTACCCTCTACAATAGTTGTCTTGTTATCGAACATCACTGTCGAATCTTGACAAGTGTTTTCAAGTGCAAAGTCAACTACTGGTAGTGGGGTAATAATAGCTTGAGCTGAAGAGTTCAAGTCATTATTCGTACATCCAGATATTATGTTAGTAATAGACTCCAATGTTACTAAGATAGTAGATGGAGTAGTAGTATAAGGGTATCCATTAGTTGTCAGTGTGAATGTTCCTGAACCAGTACCTATCATAGTTCTGGTAATTCCGTTCTCAACGAAATCAAGAGACCACCCATTTCCTGGATCAACATTTGATACAGTTAATGTGAATGTCGCAGGTTCATTTTCACAAACTCTTGGAGAACCTGAGATAGTAGCTACTGGCTGTGGTAATACAATTACCTCAGCAATTGTGCTATATTCTCCAGCACAAGGGCTACTTACTACCCATACTCTGTATTGAGTAGTTTCTGTAAGATTTAAGTAATTCAAGGTAGTTGTAGTATTACTTGTAACTGTCCACGTATTACCATTATCTGTACTGTACTCCCATCTCTGAATATCTCCGATGTAATTATCTAATGTTATCGTTCCACTGTTGTCACCGTAACATACAACTGAACTAGCTGGTGTAAGTTCTCCTCCCGCTGTAGTAGGACTTACAACTATTGTTACTGTTGAATCTAATACGTCATTACAATTAGGTACGATAGAGTTATTAACGATGTTCGTTAATTTAACATCTACATTACTGTGTGCAGCACCTGTTGTCAATATAGCCGTAGTTATCGTAAATGTACCTGGTCCAACACCGTTCTTAGAAAGTCCGGTATTTGCTCCTACGTTGTAAGTTACAGTCCAAGACTCACCTACTTTTACATTATCTACATTAATCACAACGTTTGCTGTTGATCCGTTACATACACTATCAGTGTTACTTGTAATCGTCGCAGTTGGAATATCGTTAACGTTAATCTCAAACTTATCGCTTAGATTAAGATTATCACACTTCATTCCATTTGCACCGTTACTCACAATACTCACTAGCTCAACTTCAGCGTCTACAGAGATAGCACCTAGTGATTCAGTGAATGAACCATTTCCTGATCCAGTGAAGCTAGCAGCTGTTCCATCTACTGTGTAGTTGATTGTCCAATCGCTACCACCCACTGAAGCAGTAACATCTGATACTGTAACAGCAAGTGTCACTACATCATCTTTACAGATTGTTGTTGGTTTATCATTTGTTATTACTACTTCCGGTGTAGGCTCGATTGTGATCGTTACCTCTCCTGAAGCATCCTC
>ENA-UZXB01002296-UZXB01002296.1-metagenome-genome-assembly--contig:-Day-2-1m-contig-2296_pt2 | contig 21606 bp, 22 predicted proteins | sample MGYA00260339_ERZ794899 | MGnify/ENA metagenome assembly ERZ794899 | reverse complement strand
GGGCTGTTGGCCTCGTCTGCGGCTTCCATAATCGCGCGTATCTGCTCGAGGTTATTTACATTAAACGCCGGCACGCCGTAGCCATTCTCGGCTGCGTGATCGAGTAGTTGTCGTAAGCTAATAAGTGCCATGTCTGTGTCCTCTACTGTCTAAATTCTATACGAATAATTATTCTGAGCTAGCCGCACGTTGCAGCAAAATGTCTACCGCGGGTAATACTTCGCCCTGCACGTATTCTAAAAATGCGCCGCCGCCTGTTGAGATATAAGAGATCGATTCGGTCACACCGAAGGTGTCGATGGCGGCAATGGTTTCGCCGCCGCCTGCGATCGAAAAGCCTGCGTTCGCTGCGACCGCTTTTGCGATTGCCTCGGTGCCATGGGCAAACTGCGGGATCTCGAACACACCCACTGGGCCATTCCAGATAATTGTTTTCATTGCGGCGATGGTGTCCGCAAACATTGCAGCCGTCTGCGGGCCGATATCCAAAATCATATCGTCGTCGCTAATCTCTGCAACGAGTTTTGTCGTTGCCGCCGCCTCTGCGCTAAATTCTTTTGCGACCACCACATCGATCGGCAATGGTATAGAAGTCTGCGCCATTAACTCTTTGGCAAGTGGAATGAGGTCTGTCTCGTACAGGCTTTTACCCACATTAATCCCGCTGGCGGCGAGGAATGTATTGGCGATTCCACCGCCCACAATTAGGTGATCGACTTTGGTGGCAAGGCTTTTCAATACTTCGAGTTTGCTCGACACTTTGGCGCCGCCGACTATTGCCAGCATGGGCCGCTCGGGTGCATGCAATGATTTTTGCAGGGCGTCGAGTTCGCCAGCGAGTAGTGGGCCTGCGCAGGCGATGGGCGCAAACTTTGCCACGCCGTGCGTGCTCGCCTGCGCGCGGTGTGCCGTACCAAAGGCGTCCATCACAAACACGTCGCACAGGGCTGCGTAGCGCTTGGCGAGCGCGTCGTCGTTTTTGCCTTCGCCGACGTTCATGCGTACGTTTTCGAGCAGTGTCACCGTTCCTGGTTTTTGTTGATAGGACTCGCCATTCTCAAGCGCGCTATTATCAAGAACGACTGGCGAGCCAAGCAGTGTGCTTAAGTGTGCCGCCACCGGCGCAAGAGAGAATTCTTGTTGGTCCGACGCAGCGACGCCTTCTTGAGGGCGACCGAGATGCGACATAACGATTACCCGCGCGCCTAATTCCAGCGCTAGTTTAATCGTTGGCAATGCTGCGCGTATGCGCGTGTCGTTGCCTACAACGCCTTCTTTCAACGGTACATTGAGGTCTTCGCGTATTAGCACGCGCTTACCGGCTAACGACAAGCTTTCCATGCGGTGGAAATTCATTCTCTTTCTTTTCCTTTTTTCTACTCTATTCTTTTTCGCGGCGATGAATAAACTGAGCAACGTCGAGCATGCGATTTGCGTAGGCCCACTCGTTGTCGAACCATACTAAAAGCTTAACGAGGCGCGTACCCGCGACGAGCGTCTGATTAAGATCAACTACGGCAGAGCGCGGGTCGTGATTAAAGTCGGTCGAGGCGAGCGGCTCTAGCGTGTAGCCCAAAATGTTTGGCGGTAGGCTATCGCTAGCGGCGACTAACGCGGCGTTCACCGAGTCCACCGTGGCGTCCGAGTTGAGCGTCAGCGTAAGATCCATCGCCGAGACGTTTACCGTGGGTACGCGAATCGCCTGCGCCTGAAGCCTGCCGTTTAAGTTTGGCAGAATACGCTCGATGCCTTTGGCGAGCGCTGTGTCTACCGGAATAATCGATTGCATCGCACTGCGTGTTTTGCGCAGGTCTTGATGATGGTAGCTGTCGATAACCGGTTGGTCATTCATCGCCGAGTGAATCGTGGTGATGACTCCGTGGTCGATTCCAAACACCTCATCGATCGCTTTTAGTACCGGCACAATGCAATTAGTTGTGCACGAGGCATTCGAGATTATGGTGGCGTCATGCGCGAGCGTCTCGTGATTAATCCCGTATACGAGAGTCGCGTCAACATCGCTGTCGGCGGGCTGCGAAAACAGGACGCGTTTCGCGCCGTTAGCGAGATGAATCTGTGCGGTCTCACGATCGGTAAATGCACCGCTGCATTCCATCACAAGATCAATCTCGAGATCATTCCATGCGAGGTTGGCGACATCGGCCTGCTGCGAGACGCGAATGGCATCGCCGCTCACCATCAGTTCACCGTCGCCCTGTTCGACCTCGCCAAGAAAACGGCCGTGCGTGCTGTCGTAGCGGGTAAGATGCGCAAGGTTACCGATGTCCGCAAGATCATTGATCGCCACGATGCGCAGGTCGGCGTAATTTGTCGACTCGTAAAATGCGCGGAGTACGCAGCGGCCAATGCGACCGTAGCCGTTAATAGCGATCTTGTAGCTCATTCGGTTTCCTAGCGATTAAGGCTTAAAGCTTAGAGCATCGACATAACAGTGTTGGCAACATTCTCAGCGCTAAAGCCAAAGTGTTCCATTAACTCGCCGCCCGGAGCCGACTCGCCAAAGGTTTGCATGCCAATAACTTTGCCGTCGAGACCGACAAACTTCGCCCAATACTCAGAGCCAGCCGCTTCGACTGCGAGGCGCTTGCGCACCGCGTTAGGAATAACTTCTTCTTGATACGCGGGATCCTGCGACTCGAAAACATCGACACTGGGCATAGAGACCAAACGAACTTTTTCGCCGTCGGCGTTCATTGCCGTTACTGCATTAAAGCAAATTCCAACCTCGGAGCCGGTGGCGATAACGATTGCGTCGGGTGTGCCTTCGCAGTCGAGAAGCACGTAGCCGCCGCGAGCTACATTCGCGAGTTGTTCGTCATTGCGTGCCTGATGCGGAAGTCCCTGGCGTGAGAACACGAGCGAGGTAGGTCCGACGCTGCGCTCGATTGCTGCTTTCCAGGCGACCGCTGATTCGACGCTGTCGCAAGGACGCCAGACCGACATATTAGGCGTGGTACGAAGGTTCGCGAGCTGCTCAATAGGCTGATGCGTAGGGCCGTCTTCGCCCTGACCAATAGAGTCGTGTGTGTAAACGAAAATGCTTTGCTGCTGCATGAGCGCCGCCATGCGGACCGCGTTGCGTGCGTATTCCATAAAGATGAGGAACGTTGCGGTATACGGTACAAAACCGCCGTGCAATGCGATGCCTGAGGCGATAGCGGACATGCCGAATTCGCGCACGCCGTAATAGATATAATTGCCGTCTGCTTTGTCAGAAATGGGTGTACTTCCTGACCAATTGGTCAAGTTAGAACCGGTAAGGTCGGCAGAGCCGCCAATCAGTTCTGGCAACAATGAGCCATAGGCCTCGAGACAGTTTTGCGAAGCTTTGCGGCTCGCGATGTTCTCGGGGTTGGCCTGCAGGTGACGAATATACTCGTCGGCCTTCTCTTTGAAGTAGCCGGGCAGCTGGCCCTTTAAGCGGCGGATAAGTTCCATCGCAAGCTCGGGATATTCTTCTTCGTAGCCCACGAGCAATTCTTTCCACGCGGTTTCGGCGCCGAAGCCTTTCTCGGTGCAGTCCCAGGCGTTTTTGATGTCTTCGGGAATAATGAATTCACTGTGTGGCCAATCGAGAGCCGCGCGCGTCGCCGCTATCTCTTCGGTACCCAATGGCGCGCCATGCGTTGCCGCCGTGCCCTGTTTGTTGGGCGAGCCGAAGCCGATAATGGTTTTGCATTTAATCAGCGTAGGGCGCGTAGCGTCGGCTTTGGCTTCTAACACGGCTGAGTTAATCGCATCCGAGTCGTGGCCGTCTACAGCCAGTACCTGCCAGTCGTAGGCGTCGAAGCGCTTCGCGGTGTCGTCGCTAAACCAATCTTCAACCTCGCCATCGATAGAAATGCCATTGTCGTCATAGAACACGATGAGTTTGCCAAGTTTGAGGGTGCCTGCGAGCGAGCAAACCTCGTGCGAGATGCCCTCCATGAGGCAGCCGTCGCCGGCGAACACGTAGGTGTGGTGATCGACCACGTCGAAACCTGGGCGGTTAAACTGCGCGCCGAGGGTTTTTTCGGCGATCGCCATGCCAACCGCGTTAGCGAGGCCTTGGCCGAGTGGGCCAGTTGTCGTCTCGACGCCCGGCGTGTAGCCGTATTCTGGATGGCCAGGGGTCTTCGAATCCATCTGCCGGAACTGTTTGATATCCTCGATAGACACGTCATAACCGGTGAGGTGCAGTAGCGAGTAAATGAGCATCGAGCCATGGCCGTTAGAAAGCACAAAACGGTCTCTATTCAACCACTTAGGATTGCTTGGGCTGTGGCTTAGGTGGTCTTTCCATAACACCTCCGCGATGTCTGCCATGCCCATCGGCGCGCCGGGATGGCCTGAGTTCGCCTTTTGGACGGCATCCATACTCAGCGCGCGGATTGCATTAGCGCATTGCTTGCGTGAAACAGCGGATTCCGCCATGGGTGAGGCTCCTTAGGTGTTCTGTAAGTAATGAAGACGCGCATTTTCTCGCACCTGCCCCCAATATGCTACTCGCCATATCGAAATCTATATCAAATAATTTTGATATAGATTTGTAATGCGCCTCAAATGTTGTTAAATTGCGCGAAATCAAAAGGGACAGCTCCCTTTTCTATCGAGGATAAGCGTTTGACGGCGGTTGCAGCGACTCATACCGAGCCTTTTTTGCTCGACGCGGACCACACTCTGCCCGCGCAGCGTTTGGCACAGCTGCACAAGGCGCTGGCCGACACGCTTCGGCTGCAGATTCTGCGGTTGCTCAGAAACGAGTCCTTTGGGGTGCTCGAGCTCTGCCGCTTAGTCGACATTCGCCAGTCGGCGCTAAGCCACCATTTAAAAGTGCTCGCGAAGGCTGAACTGGTCGCAACGCGGCGCGAGGGCAACTCGATCTTTTACCGTCGCGCCTTTATTACCGACGATGATGCGCTTGCCGACCTGAAGCGGGCCGCGTTCGACACTGTCGATACGCTTGAGATTCCGCGCGAGCAGGCAATGCAGCTCGATCAGCTGCAGCAGGAGCGTTCTGAGCTGTCGCTGAGTTTTTTCGAAAAAAACGCCGACCGCTTTTCAGAGAACCAAGGGCTGATCGTTGAGCGAGAGCACTACGACAGCAGCCTAATCGACGTAGTCGAAGGGCTTGGCCTGCCTGCGGATGCGAGTGTGTTGGAAATAGGGCCGGGCGAGGGGCGGCTGCTTGTCGAACTCGCGCGGCGTTTTGCGGCGGTCACCGCGGTAGATAATTCGAAAGACATGCTCGACCTTTCGCGCGCTGCAATCGCCGCCGATGGCTTGAGCAATGTTGAGTTTTTATTAGGCGAGACGGCTAACGCGCGCGAGACATTGAGCGGCGCCGCCGACCTCGTCGTGTTCGATATGGTCCTGCACCACATCGCCACACCCGCCGCGACCTTTAAAGATGTTGCGGCACTGTTAAAAGAAGACGGGCTCTTACTTGTGATAGAGCTCTGCAGCCACGACCAAGATTGGGTGCGCAGTTCCTGCGGCGATTTGTGGCTGGGCTTCGACGAAAGCGAATTAGACCAATGGGCAGTAATGAGCGGGCTACGATTCGAACAAGGATCGAACCTCGCACTGCGCAACGGATTTCAGATACAGATGCGCGTGTTTAGAAAGCACGCGAATTAATACCAAGGAGTTAGCATGAGCGAGATAAACCTCTTTACGTCCGAATCGGTTTCCGAAGGACATCCTGACAAAATGGCGGACCAAATTTCCGACGCCATCCTCGACGCCTTGCTAAAGGAAGACGCGTGCTCACGCGTTGCGTGCGAAACGCTGATTAAAACCGGCATGGTTCTAGTCGCCGGAGAAATAACCACCGAAGCCTATGTCGACATCGAAGACATCGTGCGCGGCGTGGTAAATGACATCGGTTACAACAACGCCGACAGTGGTTTCGACGGCCACACGTGTGCCGTGATCAATGCTATCGGCAAACAATCGCCCGATATTTCTCAAGGCGTAGATGACTCCCATGATCACGAGCAAGGTGCTGGCGACCAAGGACTTATGTTTGGCTATGCGAGTAATGAAACCGATGTACTGATGCCCGCCCCGATTACCTATGCGCATCGGTTGGTAAAAAGGCAGTCTGAGGTGCGCAAAAATGGCACGCTACCTTGGCTCGAGCCAGATGCGAAAAGCCAGCTCACCTTTCGCTACGTAGACAACAAGCCGGTGTCTATTGACGCGGTGGTGCTGTCGACACAGCATAAAGACTCGGTATCCAACGAAGACTTACGCGAGGGCGTGTTCGAAGAAATTATCAAGCCGGTGCTTCCAGAAGAATGGATAACCAAAGAGACAAAGATATTCATTAATCCAACCGGCCGTTTCGTTATTGGTGGACCTGTTGGCGACTGTGGCCTCACTGGCCGCAAGATTATCGTCGATACCTACGGCGGGATGGCCCGACACGGCGGCGGGGCGTTCTCGGGCAAAGATCCATCGAAAGTCGATCGCTCAGCGGCCTATGTTGCGCGCTATGTGGCAAAAAATATTGTCGCCTCAGGCATCGCAGAGCGCTGCGAGATTCAGCTGTCGTATGCGATTGGTGTTGCCGAGCCGACATCGATAAGCGTCGAAACTTTCGGCACTGGAAAAATTTCGAACACTGAAATCGTACGAATTATTCGCGAACACTTCGAGCTACGACCTAAGGGTTTGATAAAAATGCTTGATCTCATTAAACCGATCTACCGCGACACGGCAGCCTACGGCCACTTCGGTCGCGAAGACCTGGAGTTAAGCTGGGAGAAAACCGATAAAGCAGTCGCACTAAAAGCGGCCGCAGGAATTTAATCTAACAAGCCATCGAATTAGCGCGCTTTCGCGTAACTAATGATCAAATCAAATCAAATCGAATCGAACAAAGTATACGGAGCAACACATGAGCACAGCAGCAGCAACACCAATCAACGACGTAGCAAAGAATGACTACAAAGTAGCAGACATTTCACTCGCCGATTTTGGTCGTCGTGAAATCACACTCGCAGAAGCAGAGATGCCGGCGCTAATGACACTGCGCAAAAAATACGCCGCAGAGCGTCCACTCGCCGGCGCAAAAATCATCGGCTGCATCCACATGACAGTACAAACCGCCGTGCTTATCGAGACGCTCGTTGAGCTTGGCGCCGAAGTACGCTGGTCTTCTTGCAACATCTTCTCGACACAGGACCACGCCGCTGCGTGTATCGCCGCTTCGGGCATTGCTGTTTATGCTTGGAAGGGTCAGTCAAACGAAGAAGGCGAGTGGTGTATCGAGCAAACAATTCTCAAAGACGGCACGCCATGGGAATGCAACATGATATTGGACGACGGCGGTGACCTTACCGGCATGATCCATAACAAATACCCACAGATGCTCGCAAAGATTCACGGCATCACCGAAGAAACGACAACGGGCGTTCACCGTTTATTAGAAATGATGGAAGCGGGCGAGTTGAAAGTGCCTGCCATTAATGTCAACGACTCGGTAACTAAGTCGAAGAACGACAATAAATACGGCTGCCGTCACAGCTTGAACGACGGTATTAAGCGCGGCACAGACATGCTGCTTTCAGGTAAGAAAGCACTCGTTATCGGCTACGGCGATGTCGGCAAAGGTTCAGTACAAAGCCTAAGCCAAGAAGGCATGATCGTGAAGGTTGCTGAGATCGATCCTATCTGCGCGATGCAGGCTTGCATGGACGGCTACGAAGTTGTTTCGCCTTACATCGATGGCGTCAACACACGCAGCGCCGAAGGCATCGACACCGCACTGCTGTCGAAGATGGACTTAATCGTCACTACGACCGGCAATGTAAACGTGTGTGACAAGTTTATGCTCGCAGCGGCCAAAGCTGGATCGGTTATCTGTAATATCGGCCACTTCGATAACGAAATCGACACACAATACATGCGAGACAACTGGCAGTGGGAAGAAGTGAAGCCACAGGTTCACAAGATCTTCCGCAGCGGCGCCGAGAACAAAGACGATTATTTGATTCTGTTATCTGAAGGCCGTCTGATTAACCTAGGTAATGCAACTGGCCATCCTTCGCGCATTATGGATGGATCGTTTGCTAACCAAGTGCTCGCGCAAATGCGTATGTATTCTGAAAAGTTTGCCGATCAGTCGGACGAGTTTAAGAAAGACAACATTACCGTTACCGTCTTACCAAAAGAGCTCGACGAAGAAGTCGCTGCGCTGATGGTTAAGGGCTTTGGTGGTGTAATGACCAAACTCACTGATGATCAGGCGAAATACATTAACGTCAAAGTGGCTGGTCCTTATAAGCCAGAAAGCTATAAGTACTAAGCTTGTTAAGAAGTAGGCTTGCGAAAGCAAAGGAGAAGGCGCCGAATTCGGCGCCTTCTCGTTAGAATGGATTCATTATGAGCACAGACACTAGTCACTTTAGTATCGAGTTTTTTCCGCCGCGTACACCGGCAGGCGAGGAAAAGCTGGATATCGTTCATGCCGAACTGAGCAAGCTAGGTCCCGAATTTTTCTCGGTCACTTACGGCGCCGGTGGTTCGACACGAGACGGGACGAAGCGTGCGGTCACTCGTTTTCGCGAGGCAGGATCGCGCGTTGCACCTCATCTGTCATTTGGCGGTAGCGACGAAGGCGATATTCTAAAACTCCTGCATGACTACAAAGAGGCTGGAATCGATCGACTCGTTTGCCTGCGCGGCGACGCGCCCTCTGGCATGGGCTCGGCCTCGCTTTATCGCTATGCTAACGAACTCGTGGAGTTTGTACGCAAAGAAACTGGCGATCATTTTACCATCGACGTAGCGTGCTATCCCGAGGTGCATCCTCAGTCGCGCTCGGTCGAAAGTGACCTCGAGTTTTTCAAAGCTAAGGTTGATGCTGGCGCGAACTCAGCGATCACCCAATATTTCTACAATGCCGACGCCTACTTTGGCTTTGTCGACGACTGCGTGCGCGCCGGAATCAACATCCCTATCGTGCCGGGCATTATGCCGATCACGAACTACGCGAACCTCGCCCGCTTTAGCGCGGCCTGTGGTGCCGAAATTCCGCGCTGGCTGACCAAGCGGTTGGAGTGTTTAGAGCAGGATGATCATGCGCTGCGCGAATTCGGCCTCGACGTTGTTACCGACCTTTGCGAGCAGTTGCTTGCTGGCGGCGCACCGGGGCTGCACTTTTATTCGATGAACCAAGCCGACAGCGTCACGCGCTTATGGCAAAACTTACTCGAAGACTAGCGACATGAGAGTCTCGCGCTTACACATTACCGACATCTTAGTCACAGGCGCACAGTTAAGTCTGCCTGCTGAGAGCGCCCACTATCTCGGTACCGTGCTCCGAGCGCGTGAGGGCGACAAGGTGATGCTGTTTAATGCGCGCGACGGCGAGTTTGCTGCGGCAGTGAGCAAAAGCAAGAAAGGCCATGTCGATGTCACTATTGGCGAGTGTGTAAGAGCACCTGAAAATGCCGCTACACTACGCCTGCATTTAGCGCTGGGACTGTCGCGTGGTGATCGCATGGACTACGCGATTCAGAAAGCCACCGAGTTGGGTGTAACTGAAATCACGCCGCTGTTTACCGAGCACGGCGAAGTGCGACTCAAGGCTGACAGGCTGGAAAACAAACTTCGTCATTTCGAAAAGATCGCGATAAATGCTGCCGAACAGTGCGGGCGTCTTGACGTTCCAGCCGTAAACACTCCTCTCGCGCTCGATGCATTCTTGGCGCAAGACACAAAAGCAATACGCCTGCTGCTAGAGCCTGGCGGCGAGCAAGTCCTCACGGCGGCCCAAGCACTTTCCGACATCCAATTAATCATCGGCCCCGAAGGCGGTTTCAGCGAGCACGAAGTGTCGCTAGCGCGCGCCTCGAATTGTGAAATCATGCGTTTGGGTCCACGCGTGCTGCGCACCGAAACAGCCCCAGTTGCCGCGCTAGCGATACTGCAATTTCTCTACGGGGATCTCGCGTGAATCACCTAAGAACGCCACCCATAAAAAAGGCCCCTCACGGAGCCTTTTTTAGTAAAGGGGTCTGACCCCTTATTTCGTGAACTCAGGGTAGGCTTCCATTCCGCATTCGGACTGGTCGACGCCTTGGTCTTCCTCTTCTTCGCTGACGCGGATGCCCATGAGCGCTTTAATGGCGAACCAGGCGACTAGGCTTGTTCCGAACACCCAGCCGAAGATTACCAGCGTGCCGACTAGCTGGCCCATGAATGTCGCGTCTGGGTCAGACAGCAGTACTGCGAAGATACCGAAGATTCCAACTGTGCCGTGTACCGAAATCGCGCCGACGGGATCGTCGATCTTAAGCTTGTCGAGGCCGATGATGCTGAATACCACCAACGCACCACCCATCGCGCCGATGATTGTGGCGAGCAGCGGGCTTGGGTCTGCAGGTTCTGCTGTGATAGCAACGAGGCCAGCAAGTGCACCGTTGAGCGCCATCGTCAGATCAGCCTTACCGAACAAAATGCGCGCTACAAACAGTGCCGCGATTAATCCGCCAGCGGCCGCAGCGTTTGTGTTGAGGAAAACGTTGGCCACCTCGTTCGCGACACCGATGCCGCCAAGCTTGAGCGTTGAGCCACCGTTAAATCCGAACCAGCCCATCCAGAGAATAAATGTGCCAAGCGTTGCCATCGGTAGGTTTGCACCGGGAATCGCTTGCGCTGCACCGGTTTTCGCATTGTATTTTCCGCGGCGCGCGCCGAGGAGTAAGACACCAGCAAGGGCTGCTGAGGCACCCGCAAGGTGAACGATGCCGGAGCCCGCATAGTCGCTATAGCTTAGCGCGCCGATGAATGGCACGTCTTTGCCGCCCCAAGTCCAGCCGCCCTCAATAGGGTAGATGAAGCCGGTCATTACTACTGCGAAAGCGAGGAACGCCCAAAGCTTCATGCGCTCGGCAACCGCGCCTGACACAATCGACATGGCTGTCGCGACGAAGACCACTTGGAAAAAGAAGTCCGATGCGCCGGAATAGACTGAGCCGCCATCGAATCCTTCTTCGGCTGAGTCTAGCAGCACCTGCGCGATCGCCGCCTCGTCCATTTGCGCAACGGTTGTCACGCCCGATAAAAAGTATCCACCGTCGTACATGAACTGATAACCACACACCAGATACATCGTGCTTGCGATGGCGAACAGCGCGACGTTTTTCGTGAGAATTTCCGTCGTGTTTTTAGATCGTACTAAGCCAGCCTCGAGCATTGCGAAACCCGCTGCCATCCACATGACGAGCGCGCCGCACACGAGAAAATAGAACGTGTCCATTGCATACTGCAATTCAAAAATTTGGTTTTCCACCTTGCTTCCTCCCAGCGGGCTGAATAAGCGCCGCCCTAATTAATTCGGTTTAGTGCTGCTTTTTTTACAAGCCGCTTAAACTGCTTCTTCGCCGGTCTCGCCGGTGCGTATGCGAATGATTTGCTCGAGGGTTGTCACGAAAATCTTGCCGTCGCCGATCTTGCCGGTATTAGCCGATTGCGTGATTGCCTCGATGGTTTGATCGAGCAAACCGTCACCGATGGCGATCTCGAGCTTCACTTTAGGGAGGAAGTCGACAACGTATTCGGCGCCTCGGTACAGTTCCGTGTGGCCTTTCTGCCGCCCAAAACCTTTAACTTCGGTTACCGTGATGCCCTGCACCCCGATCTCCGACAGTGCCTCTCGCACATCGTCTAACTTAAATGGCTTAATAATCGCCGTGACTAGCTTCATCTTCTCGCTCCTTCTCTTTGTTAGGAGGGCCTCGGTTGCATTTCCGCCTTCCGAAGCCTTTTTGCGTTCCCGCATAAGGGGTTCGATCTAATTTGGCTGCACGCGGTCTAGCTGCGCTTTAGCCTTGTTTCCACTCTTGGTGTTAGCAGGGGTCGTGCCAGTTTTGTAAAACTATTTAAAAACAATAGGTTAAAATAGAAAGAAGGGTAAATAGGCGAAATCGAAGTGGCATGAGGATGCTAAGCGTAGGGTATTTGATCCATCTCGGTGCGCTCGACCCAAGGCGAGGCAAGCAATGCACCAACTTAGTGCCAGAGACACCGCCTCTAAGCCAAAGCAGGGGACTCCCCTCCGGACCGGTGCTAGACTTGCGAAAAAGACTGGAAAGGCAATCAAATGACCAACAAGAATTTTCTAGATGACATCAGCGATAAAGTCGCCAGCCTTCTTCCGAAGGCCGAGGCGCTTGGCAGCGAAATGAAAGGTGAGGTTAACGCCAAGATTCAGAGCGCTATTAAAAGCAGCCTCGAATCATTGGATGTTGTAACCCGCGAAGAGTTCGACGCGCAGGCAGCGATGCTGGCGCGCGCTGAAGCGCGAGTGGCGGATTTAGAGGAGCGGATAGAGGCTTTAGAAAAATAGTAAACGAGGGGTGTTAGAGCAGCCCTTCCATCGCGGCGCAGCGGCGGTAGCTCGCCGCTTCTAAGAAGTGTCTTTCGCCTACCTCTGTATCACCGTCGTAGTCGGCGATTGTGCGGGCCATGCGCAGTATTCTGTGAGCGCCGCGCGCGGAGACTTTGAGGTCTTCTAGCAGCTTTACCAACATCGCCTTTTTGGCGTCGGTAAGCTGGCAGGCGTCTTCGAGGGCCGACGCCTTGATATCGCTGTTAAGCGCTCCCTGCCGCTGGCTCTGCATAGTGCGACAGTCGGCGATCGTGCGCCGCCTGCGCGCCCATTGCTGGCTTTCTTTGTGCGCGCTCTGCGCGGCCTCTGTGTGGCTAGTTTGCGTGCTGAGCAATTCGGCGTGTGAAAGCGAAGGTACCTCGATAATAAGATCGAAGCGGTCGATCAAAGGCCCTGACACTTTGCCGAGGTAGGCGCTCACGCGTTCCTTCGAACACCGGCAACTCCGTCTTGTATCGCTGGCATAGCCGCAGGGGCAGGGGTTCATCGCGGCGACCAATTGAAAGTTTGCGGGAAAGACCACGCGGTATTTAGCGCGACTGATGGTAATTTTGCCGGCTTCGAGAGGTTCTCGTAAGGCATTTAATACGCCCGGCTTAAACTCGGTGAGCTCATCGAGAAACAGCACACCGCGATGCGCAAGGGTGATATCGCCGGGCACCGCGTCAGCCCCACCGCCGACAAGCGACGGCATTGTGGCCGAGTGATGCGGCGCTCGCAGGGGCCGCAGTGCTGCGCTGCCGAGCGCTAGTTGTCCACGCGCGGCGGAGCGAATCGATGCAACCTCAAGCACCTCGTCGCGCGTCATTGGCGGCAAGAGTTTACTGAGCGTAGTGGCGAGAAGCGTTTTCCCCGATCCAGGAGGACCCAGCATCAAAAGATTATGCCCGCCCGCTGCGGCGATCTCGAGCGCACGTAAAGCACGAGCTTGGCCTCGTATTGGATTGAACTGCACACAGGCGTCGTCGATACGTTTTTTAAGCGGATCCCGCTGCTGTGGTTTCTGTCTCGCTGCGCGCGCCGCTTTAAACACTGCGAGAATCGTGGCGCCGTCTGCTTTGAGTTTGATCGACAGCGCAGTAAGTTCGGTCAGCGAGTCGAGTCCGAGCGCGAGGGAATAATCCACTATTTCGAGCGCCTCGCGGTTCGCAGCGGGTACGATGATCGCGCGTCCGTCTTTGCGCGCTGCGAGAAGCGCTTGCACCACACCCGGCACCGGACGCAGGCCTCCGTCGAGTGCAAGCTCACCGAGCATCTCGATCCCGCGAATGGCTTCTGCGAACCCTTCGATCTGCTCCGATGCTACGAGTGTCGCCACAGCTATCGCGAGGTCATACCGTCCACCCGCCTTGGGCAGATCGGCCGGCGCAAGATTTACCGTGACGCGCTGATCAGGAAACTCAAGCGCCGAATTGATGATCGCGCTACGCACACGCTCCCGACTCTCTTTAACCGCAGTCTCTGGCAGCCCCACGAGCGTAAACCCCGGTAAGCCCGCCGACAGATGCGCCTCGACCATCACCTCAACGGCGTCGATGCCGAGCAGTGCGCGCGAAGGGATGCTGGCGACGGTCATTGTAGTGCTCCAAATACCTACTCTCAGCTTTATAAATAGCCCTTTAAAAATAGCAGCACAAAAAAAATGAGCCCGAAGGCTCATTCTTTTACAGCTTATTTAGCTAAAGCTTAGTTGCTGCTGTCTACCATGTACTCGACCAACGCTTTGATATCGTCGTCGTTACAGGTAAAGCAAAGGCCTTTAGGTGGCATGTTGTTGATGCCGGCGATTGCGTTTGTGACTACTTGATCCATGCCCTTCTCGAGGCGTGCTGTCCATGCGTCTGCGTTGCCGGGTCCTACTTTTGGCGCGCCTGCAGCACCGCTGCTGTGGCATGCGAAGCACGAAGCCATGTAAGTTGTTTCGGCGTTAAAGCCGTCGCTTACTTGGGCAAGTTCAGTTTGCTGCGCGTCGGCGAAGCTAGTTGACGCGAAAAGCGCCGCTGAGAGGAACAGTCCTGTTTTCAGATTTAACACGTCGAACTCCTTACCTTAGTTGGTACTTACTGTGTTTGAACTTTACTAACGATGTTTGATGGAACTTGGTTTTTACTTGGCGACCATGTAGTTAACGATTTCTTGTAGGTCGTCGGCGCTGCAAGTCATGCAAAGCCCCTTTGCCGGCATGGCATTGATGCCATTCATGACGTTAACCATGATCGCGTCCATGCCTTTCTCCATGCGCGCATCCCAGGCGGCTTTGTCGCCGAGTTTAGGTGCGTTAGCGACGCCTGCCGCGTGGCAAGCGTTGCAGCTGGCCATGTACGTTGCTTCGGCATCAAAGCGTGATGCAGCGACCTCTGCCATCGGTGCTGCCGCAGCGGCCATTGGTGCCGCTGCAACGGGCTCTGCGGCAACGGGTGCTACTTCGGCAGCCATGTCAACGTTACTCTCAGCTTTATTCCCTACGCAGGGCTGGCCTGCGAGGCAAACTTGACGTGCAGGACGAATATTGTCTGCGGCCGTTTGTGCGTTGGCGCCGCCGGCTGCGAAGAGGCTAAGTGCTGCTACTGCGAACATTTTCTTAAACATGACTGTGCTCCAATGGCGGAAATTCTGGCGCGAATTATAGCCGTTTTAGCCACAACTGGCGAATACCCTTCTATTTTTTAGTGATATAACGACAAGAAGCTGTCAGGGAGTCGAGGGTTCGATGACCATTTTGATTGGTGTCGAATTGTAGAAGATGGTGCTGGGGTCGCTATCGAGGCCATAGCCCAGCAGAAAATCGACGTCTAGTTCGGTGATACCGAGGCTTTCGGGTACCACTGCATCGAGCATGAGCACCGTTTCTATCGCGCGAAGTTCCCCTGTGCGGTGCTTAGGAAAGGGGCTGGCGTTATTGGCACGTTCGACGAAAATCCCGGCAGAGTTAAGTGCGAAGACCNNGATCGCCGGTGAGTGCAGCCGCCACTACAAAGCCCGCTTCGCCAATATCCTGCGCAGCGATAGCGATCTCGCCATTGACCTTAATCGATTCATCGGCGCTGAAGCGAGTTTGGTAAAACGCCCCACTGCTGTTAGATGCAGCGCCGGTAATAATGCCACGGGCGGGGGTGTCGCTGGTGCTAATGGCGGCGCCCAGAGGCAGGGGGTAGCCGCTTTGATAGTGCGCGGTTAGCGAGTAGTCGCCTTCGGTGACACAAGCAGGATCCACCTGTTTGTCGAACGTGTTTGCAAGCACAAGGTAGCTGCCGGGGTCGAGCTGGCGGGTTAGCGTTGAGCTACAGCCCTCGGCTGATTTGTCATCATAGTCGATGACAGTGAGGTTTAGGTCGGAAATCAGCAATACCGAATCGAGCGCGCTAGAGGTCATGGTTAGTGACAGCGTCGCCGCTTTTTCTAAATCGATGCGATAGAGGTCGATGTAGCTGAAGTCTGTGCCGCCGGCAGTAATCTGCGCGACAGTGCAGTCGCCGTCGGCAAGACTGTTGGTTATGGTGCCGAGCACGAGGGTGTTTTGTGTACAGCTTTCAAGCGCAGTGTAGAGTGCGTCGACGCCTGCAAAATCATCTTCGGTCGGCCGATCGATGTCACCTATTGTGGGCGCCATAATCGCAAGCTCCCGACTCTCGTGTTCGAGACCAATCACATGCCCAAGCTCGTGAATCGCGACACGGCGAAAGTCTATTCGACGATTGCTGCCAGGATAAAGAAGCCCATCGTAAATGTCGTACCGAACGTCGCTATTGATTACGATGTCGGCCTCGAAAATATTAGGTTCTCCGAGCAGCGTACTCGACAGACGCCGAAGGGTTACCGCAAGGGTACTGGCGCCGTATTCGGAGCCACAGACTTCGTCGGTAAAGTCGACGCTGTTAAGTCCGTCCTCAAGGCAGGGGTCGATTGCCTGCTCGATCACATTAAAGTCGAAAACGGTGTCGTCGTCCCAATCGGCAATGGCAGCGAGGAAGGAATCGTGCCACGCAATGCCCGAGGGAGATTCACCGGTTAGGCTCACATAAAAGTCGGTTTTGCCGCCCTTCCATTTAGACCCCGAAATTTCGAACGCAGCGCTCTGCACGCCAACAAAAAACAGCGCGAGCGATACCGCAATGAGCGCAAGAATCCTGCTACCGATAGCTGCCATCTAGAATTGCATTCCACCAGTCTTCGTTTTGTAAATACCAATCGACGGTCTTAGCAAGGCCGCTATCGAACGTTTCTGCCGGCACAAAGCCAAGTTCGTCGCTGATCTTTGAGGCATCGATCGCGTAGCGCGTGTCGTGGCCAGGGCGATCGGTAACAAATGTGATCAGTGATTTTGCGCTCTGGCCAACTACACAGGGCGAATCGGGGAAGCGTATTGCGAGCGTTGGATCTGCGGCAAAACGCGTATCAAAAAGTTCGCAGAGCAGAGTCACCACATCGAGGTTACGCCATTCGTTATGGCCTCCGATATTATAAGTCTCTCCAGCACGGCCGGCTTTAATCACCCGCTCGATGCCGCGGTTATGGTCGTCGACAAACAGCCAATCGCGGATCTGCGAGCCATCACCGTAAATAGGCAATGCCTTGCCGCCAAGAATATTAAGCATACACAGTGGCAAGAGCTTCTCTGGAAACTGGAAGGGGCCGTAATTATTCGAGCAGTTGCTGGTGGTTACCCTCAAGCCAAACGTGTGGTGATAGGCACGCACGAGATGATCGCTTGCTGCTTTGCTTGCAGCATAAGGGGAATTGGGCGCGTAGGGCGTAGTCTCGCTAAACGCAGGATCGGTCGCGAGAAGCGTGCCATATACTTCATCGGTCGACACATGATGGAAGAGATTGTTGCGCGTAGAATCGTCGTCGAGCCAGCAGTTTTTCGCGGCTTTAAGCAGCGAATGCGTGCCGACAATGTTGGTGTCAATAAAGGCATCGGGGCCGGTTATCGATCTATCGACATGACTTTCCGCGGCAAAATGTACAAGCGTATCGATCGCGTGGTCGCGAAGCAGACGTTCAACTAATGCTTGATCGTTAATGGATCCTTCGATGAAAGTGAACCAAGGTTCGCCCATTGCCGCAGCCAGATTATCGCGGTTGCCCGCATAGGTCAGACTATCGAGCGCGACAAGTGTGTCGCTGGGGTTGGCGCGATGCCAGTAGTGAATAAAATTGGCGCCGATAAAACCTGCCGCACCGGTGACGAGAAGCTTGCTCATAATGACCTACTGCTTACTTTGTTTAGGCTACGCATTGTAGCGGTTTTTAACCTTAAGAACTTGCCAGCAGACACCGCTTTAATTCGGCCTGCCATGTATTGGTGGGGCAGTCGAATTCGGCGCGCGCGCGGACGCGGCTCATCACGCTATAGAGTGGGCGTGCGGCAGGCGTTGGATACTCGCTGGTTGGAATGGGCTTAAGGGTACAGGGACTCTTTAATAGGCCCAGCGCAAGGGCTTGCGTTTGAATCTCGAGCGCAAAATCGAACCAAGTAATCGACGCGCCATCGCTCCAATGAAAAATTCCTGAGGGCTCTTTGGGCATCGCTGCGCTGTCAAGCCGTGTGCTGGCGGCCGAGCAAACGACGGCTGCAAGGCTGTGTGTCGACGTGGGTGAACCGATCTGATCGTTCACGATTGATAACGCATCGCGTTCGCTCAGCAGTCTGAGCATTGTTTTTACAAAATTTGCCCCGTATTCACTGTAAAGCCACGACGTGCGAATAATCATCGCGTCGGGCTTCTGCGCTAACAGGGCCTTCTCACCGGCGAGTTTGCTCTTGCCATAAACACTCAAGGGCGCTGTTGCGGCGTTCTCTGCATAAGGCGTGCTCGCTGCGCCATCGAAGACAAAGTCGGTCGAGAGATGGATCAAGGGACACGTGCTGGCCGCAGCAAGGTTTGCAACGCCGCGCTCGTTAATTGCAAAGGCCGCTTCGGCTTCCGACTCAGCCTTATCTACTGCGGTGTAAGCGGCAGCATTGATAATGAGCGCAGGCTGCAGGGCGTCGAGTGTTGAGTGCACCGCGGCGGCATCGGCTATATCGAGATCGCCGCGCATGAGCGGAATCAGCTCATACTGTGAGAGCAAAGAATCTGGCCAGCAGGCAACAAGCGTCTGCCCAAACTGACCACCCGCGCCAGTTAAGACTATTCGGGCGTTCGCACTAGGCATAGGTCGCGGCGTCTTCGAAGCGCTTGCCCGCTTCGTCTTTAGCGGAGAGTAGCGGCGCCGCACCCACTAAGGGCCAGTCGATGCCAACCGTGTCGTCATTCCATAGAAGCGATTGATCATCGCTGGCGTCGTAATAGTCGGTGCATTTATAAATAAGTTCGGCACTTTGGCTGGTGACATAAAAGCCATGCGCGAAACCAGGCGGAACCCAAAGCTGACGTTTGTTTTCGGCGGACAGTTCTACGCCAACCCATTGACCAAAAGTGGGTGAGCTTCTACGCATATCGACAGCGACATCGAAAAGGCTGCCGGCACCTGCACGCACAAGTTTGCCCTGCGGACGTTTGAGCTGATAGTGCAGACCTCGCAGCGTACCTTGGCTCGAGAGACTCTGATTGTCCTGTACAAATTCGAGGTCGATGCCGCGCTCAGCAAAATGCGATTGTCGAAATGTTTCCATGAAGTAGCCACGCGAGTCGCCATGCACGGTAGGCTCAAAAAGCAGCACATCGGGGATAGCAGTTTCGGTAATTTTCATGCTCGGCTTTCTTCCTGCAAAAGCTGCTGGAGATAGGCGCCATAGCCGCTTTTCTCAAGTTTTTTAGCGAGCCTCGCCAGTTGTTCGCTATCGATAAAACCCTGACGATAAGCGATCTCTTCGGGGCAGCCAATCTTCAATCCCTGACGCTCTTCGAGTACCCGAATAAACACAGCGGCGTCGAGTAGCGATTGCACTGTGCCGGTGTCTAGCCACGCAGTGCCGCGTTCGAACAATTCAACTTTAAGCGCCTTTCGTTCGAGATACGCTTTATTCACGTCGGTGATTTCGAGTTCGCCGCGCGCCGAGGGCTTAATGTTTTTCGCGATATCAATCACGTCGTTGTCGTACATATATAAGCCGGTCACCGCATAATGCGATTTAGGATTGGCTGGCTTCTCTTCGAGGTCTATTGCGTTATTGTCAGCGTCCAATTGCACCACACCATAGCGCTCGGGATCTGTGACATAGTAGGCAAATACGCTGGCGCCGCTTTCTTGATCGACCGCGCTGCGCAGGGTCTCTTCGATCTGATGCCCATAGAAAATATTGTCGCCGAGAATCAGGCAGACGCGGCTATCGCCGATAAATTCTTCACCGATGAGAAACGCCTGTGCGAGCCCTTCGGGCTTTGGCTGTTGAGCATAGCTTAGGTTGATGCCCCACGACGATCCGTCGCCAAGTAGCTGCTCGAACATTGGCGCGTCTTCGGGCGTGGTAATGATCAATATGTCTCGTATGCCGGCTTGCATGAGTGTCGAGAGCGGATAATAAATCATTGGCTTGTCGTAAACGGGCATCAGCTGTTTTGATGCTGCGAGCGTCATGGGATGGAGCCTGCTTCCGCTGCCGCCTGCGAGGATGATTCCTTTGGTCATAATCTTCTCTTGTTCTTAAATTCTAACTCCGTGCTTTCCACCCTCTACGGTTTACTCACTGCGGCGCACTAGCTTATCGATCTGCGCAAAAAACGTGGTGCTTGGTTCGAAGCCAAGTTCGGCTTTCGCCGAATGGTTGTCGAACAGATTGTCGCGCGTAAGATTTCGGTAAGTGCGCAGCCCGACACCGCTGCGAAAAATTCGCAGTTTTTCAAGAAGTTCCGCCATCGCCGAGGCCGCGAATAGTAACACAACAGGAAGCCGCCAGTGTGACGGCGATCGCTCGACAGCGTCGTAAATCGACTTCTCGATTGCATTTATTTCATAGGTGCAGCCATCGGTGAGCGTGACCCTGATCGCAAGTTTTGCCATTAAAGCGGAAGGATCAGCAGGAGAGTCAAGAGTCGCTGCGAGAAGCAGCGCACTCACCACGTCATCGACGCCGACTAACGAGAGGCGATTGGTGAGTTTGGGCAAGCGTGGCAGAACGCCCGACGAGATGAGTCTAATCATCGCAGCAATATTTCCGCGCATGCCCACGCCGTAAATATTCACCGCGCGTAGAATCACCACCTCGATTGAGCCTGCGGCGGCTGCGGCGAGCAGCGCCTCCTCGACTGCGTGCTTGTCGCGGCCGTACTGAATGGATTGGTCTGAGCTTAGGGTGCTGCTTAAAAAAACGAAGCGCCTAACGCCGGCGTCGATTGCCATGCGCAGCAAAGACAGCGAGCCGTCTAGGTTTATCGCGCGGGCCTCGGCACTGGCGGCGCTGCCTACGTGCGCAATACCGGCGAGATGAATAACGGTATCGATTCCCTCGCAGGCGCGGCGCAGGGACTGAGGGTCGCCGAGATCGCCAGCACAAGACTGAAACACAGTAGGAGGTTCAGTTGGCCTACGCTCGAGCAAACGTAGCAACGGCGGCCGCTGGTTAAAAGTGGCAAGCCTCGCAAGCAACGCACGACCGACGAACCCACTGCTGCCAGTAATGAGCCAAGACTGGCTCAAAATAACTTCCACCCATTTTTGTTAAAGAAACGCAGCGCCGAGCGCAGGAAGTAGCGTTGGTGATTGCCGCCCTTGGTAGCGGCATTGCCGCCGCCGTGGCGCACGCGCATAGACGGCAAATAGACAACATCGCCCAGCTTGCCGAGTCTTAAAGACAGGTCGAAGTCTTCGAAATAGAGGAAAAAATCCGAGTCGAAACCGTGCACCTGCTGCAGCGCCGCAGTGCGACATAGCATGCAGCAGCCGCTGGCGATCTCAACGGGCGAGGCGACATTGTTGTCGGTCTTGGCGCTTGGGCGGGTCTCAAGGTCGCGGCGCTCGTAGGCGGCCATATGCTTGGCGAATTTACGCCGAACAAACGGCGGCGCGAAGCCACGCAGCCAAAAAATAAAAAGACTAGGATAGGATTTGCAGAGGTGCTGTTTATTACCAAGAAAATCGGTCGCCGCTGGGCTTATGAGCACGGTCTCGGGTGCGGTCTCGAGGTAATCAATTGCCTTAATGAGGCTAGTGGATGCCATCTCGACATCGGTGTTAAGCACAAGATGAAAATCTGAGTCGAGCAACGACAAGACACGGTTGTGCCCGCGTCCGTAGCCGACGTTGCCCCAGCCCTGATG
>ENA-UZXB01003761-UZXB01003761.1-metagenome-genome-assembly--contig:-Day-2-1m-contig-3761_pt3 | contig 21636 bp, 15 predicted proteins | sample MGYA00260339_ERZ794899 | MGnify/ENA metagenome assembly ERZ794899 | reverse complement strand
GGGTACGGATTCTCATTCGTGTTGAGTTTGATAGTCGTTAGGTCTTGTGGCTGCTCGCCCGGCGCATAGCCCTGCATTGCAGCGATGTTCGATCTTTCGAGAGTCATTTTACGCGCTCTGTTACTGGTTTAGTTCTAATGCCTTACAGCGTGCAAAGAGTAAGGGATTACGGCTAAAGGTCAATCATTGTTCTCGTAACGATCTATAAAACAACGAATCAATAGTAGGCGCATTAGAGCCTCTACTTACACTCGCCACGAGCAGTTGGCAGCGTTGCCGCCGTAAGGTAGGTGTCTATACGATTGTGCCAGCCCTTTAGCCAGCGCTGCTCTCGTCGCTCGATCGGGGCATTGGCTACTCGCCGTTCAAGGGTTGCTTTTGCTGCTGATGCGAAGCTATCGAGGGCGGGCAGGTCGTCGCTCATGGCGCTGAGCACTTGCTGTAGTCCCCACCCTTGGCCTGCGTAGCGCTCCCCTTCGGCGAGCCCTGTGCCTTTAAAATGCACATAGTCGATAAGCGCATAAAGTCCAGCGGGCGAATGGCAAGTCGAGAGCCTTTCTACGCGTCTCTGCAAGCGCTCACGCTCGGCAGACGGAGCCTGCGAAACTATACCCCCAATACTGTTCTCAAGCCTTGTAATGATGAATTGCGCCTGCTCTCGCCGCGTCGTATCGAGCAGTGTCCTGAGTTCTTCCATGCGGCGGCTGTCGATGTCTTGGTAAAAATCAGCTCGCGATTCCCAAGGCGAGTCTATGCCCGCACGAATATCACCATCAGGCCGGTCGTGATGGGTAACTGGATTATTCGGCTGTAGCCACTTCGGCAGCGTTATGCCTGTTTCGGCAAGGTAAGTTAGGAGATCTGGGAAGGTTTCTGCAAAAATTTCGTCCTGATTTCGCTGAAACCAAATGAAATGGCCTATACCAAGTGAGGGGAAGTCTTCGCCTTCGTTCCAACTTGTCAGGCACGCTCGCTGCGCTGCGCACTCGTTCGCGAAGATTCGCTCTCCCAGCCACTCCGCGTCGGCGGTGTTGAGTCGTGGCAAAACAGTGTCGGATTGTTCTTGGCTAAAACCCGCATGGCTAAACATTGCAGCCAGAGCAGCGAGGGCCACGAGAGCAAAAGATAGGGCGGTTTTTGTCGTGTTAGGCATATGAAAAGTCCTCGCCGTAAAACCAACGAGCGTCTGCGCCGGCAGTGCTCATCATATCAAGCCTAGCCAACTGAGGGCAGGTCAGTGTCATTCGACTCGAGGTAATAGATGATAGTGCTAGGCATTAGGGGAGGGGAGCGTCTTTCAGAGGAGCAGTTTCTAGCAAGACTCAAAGCGATTTATCAAATAATTCGTCAGTCGAAAACGCTTGAAGTGGCTCTCGAGACTGTTGGAGAGGGGCTGTTAGATATTTTAGGCGTGCGCCTGTTTACGGTTTATCAGTGCGTAGAGAACGGCAAAGAGCTTCTGGCGATTTATCGAGGAGGGGACACCGAATACAATTCCTTGAATGAGATACGCGTCCACTTTAGCGCTACGTCGGTTGCCGGCTATGTCGCATTAAGTCAGCGTTCTATTCTTATCAATGATGTAAAGGACACCAGCGAGCTTGTTGATATTCACCCCCGTCTCCAATTTGATCGGCGCTTTAGCGACGAGCGAGGCTGGCCTATAAAACCGATGATCGCGGTGCCAATTAAAGATGAGGTCATGCTTGGTGTCTTACAGCTAATTAATTTTGAAGGAGACCCCAGTTTCGATTCAAGCGATTTAAAACGAGCGGCGTTTGTTAGCCAGATGCTCGCGCGTCAGTTTCGCGAGTCGCTTCAGAGTAATGGTGGCCCGTTCGATCAATTGGTTAAACAGGGGAGTTTAAGCAGCAGAGACCTTGCCGACGCGCAGGCCAATGCGTCGCTTCGAGGAGCCTCCGTGTCTAGTGTGCTCATGGACAACTATAGCCTCTCAGCAGAGGCTATAGGCAAGTCGCTTGCGCATCACTACCGCGTCCCTTTTATGGCCTATGACCCAGCGTTGATTTTGCCGCTGCGATTACTCGAGAATATTAGCAAAGGGTATTTGCGCAAAAACCTGTGGCTCCCTGTTGCGGGTGACAAAAACGAGGCGGTCATCCTTATCGATGACCCTTCGAATCATCAACGTATTATGGAAATTCAAGGCGTTCTCAACGCGCGAAATTACGTTTTCCGCGTTGGCCTGCCCGAGCATATCTCTCTGTTTCTTCGTGATGACTCCCCTCCTGAATCATCAACCAGCTTCGAAGATCTTTTCTCCGTCCTCGCCTCTCAGAGCAAAGCGGCGCAGCCCGAACGCCTCGATGACGAAGACCATGGCAGTGAAACATCGGGGATGATTCAGCTTGTTAATCGGGTTATCGCCGAGGCGGATAGGCTGGGCGCATCCGATATCCATATCGAACCGAGTCGAGAGGGTGCACCTGGCAGTGTCAGGATTCGGGTAGACGGCCTCTGTCGACAGTTGTTAGTGATACCCGAAGAGCACTGTGCAGCCGCGATCGCGAGGGTCAAAGTTATTTCGCGATTGAATATTGCCGAACGGCGGCTTCCCCAAGACGGGAAGTGCAAACTGAAACTCGCCGATCGTCATATCGAGATGCGGGTCGCAACATTGCCGACGGTGCATGGCGAGAGCGTGGTTATGCGGTTGTTGACGCCAGGCAGCCCAATGCAGCTAGAGACTTTAAGTTTGAGTGTGGCGAATCAGCGCGAAATTATGACAATCGCGACACAACCCCATGGGTTGTTTCTTGTTGTGGGCCCAACAGGGTCGGGCAAAACAACAACCTTGCACGCCGTTTTAAGCAAGCTCAACACGCCTGAGAGGAAGATTTGGACCGCCGAGGATCCTGTAGAGATCACTCAGGAGGGTCTACAGCAGGTGCAGGTGCAATCCAAAATCAATTTTACCTTCGCCATGGCGATGCGCGCGTTTCTGAGGGCTGATCCGGATGTCATTCTGATTGGTGAAATGAGGGACAAAGAAACGGCAAATATTGGGATTGAGGCCTCCCTGACTGGACACCTCGTGCTGTCGACCCTGCACACCAATTCTGCGCCTGAAACGATCACGCGGCTGTTAGATCTTGGCCTTGACCCAATCAATTTCTCTGACGCGCTGTTAGGTGTTCTGGCGCAGCGACTCATGCGGACGCTGTGCGCTAATTGTAAACAGGCCTACGAGCCAGGCGAGAGCGAAAGGCTCCGTCTATTGGAGTGGTATGGAGAGGAAGATTTCGTCAATCACGGACTTGAAACTAGGCAATGGACATTGTGTAAGGCCGTTGGGTGCAGCGAGTGCGGAGGCACGGGTTACAAAGGGCGTATGGCTATTCATGAGATGCTTGTGTGCGGAAGCCGCCTGCGGGGCTTGATCTACCGGCGCGCAAGCCTTGATGAGCTGCGTCATCAGGCAGCGCAAGATGGCATGCGAACTATGCGCCAAGATGGGATTGAGAAAATACTGTCGGGGCACAGCGATTACAGTCAGTTAATTCAGGTGGTGGGTGTGGCGATCGGCTAAAAAAGCGCCCCGTAAGCTAGCTTGATAGCGCGTCTGCGAGGATTGAGAATTGTGTAACAAGCCATTCATCGCCGCTGCGAAGGTAGGTGATCTGAATGTCGGCAGGGCCGCTTTCAAACGTAACTTGCACTGTATGGCTCGCTGTTGACTCCGCTGAGTCGCTGTCAAAAAAGGGGGTTGCAACAGTGCTGCGCAGTGCATCAATACTTGTCAGGCTTCCTAGTCGATCGCGCAAGTAGTAGAGGTGGCTCGGCCAATCGAGTTCGTTTGTTGACTCAAACAGAGCTGGGTGCGCATAGAGCATGAGGCTCGAGGGTTTTTCGTCGACGAACAGGTTTCGAACAAGAAGGAGGGAGCGTGCCTTCGCCTCTTTACCTGCCGACCAGCGCGAGAAATTTGCGCCAGCGAAGAGTGCAAGGATGAGGGTTAGCGTAATGATTGCACAGAGACGCAGCGCAAAAGAGGTTTTGAAAAAGCGCAATGGCGAGGTCATAGCAGCGATGCCGGTAACAAGCGAGGTGGCTATTGTCGCACAGGCGTTTTTTGGAGTGGAGGAGTATAAACGGGCAAAAGTTCGGAACGAGCGTTTTGCCGGGTCATAAAAATTCATTAAAATCAGTAGGGTGCGTTTCAGTGTTTTATTGAGTGCGCGTTAACCTCGCTATTTTATGCACATGCGCTACATTCGTGTCACAAAACGCTATTTTTAACGGTATTTTTGTGATTTCTCCACGCATAGGCTGATTAAGCCATTGATTTTATTATTTATTATGAGTTGAGCAAAAATTAACCAATTTATACTTAAAAGCGCTAATTTACAGGCTTTTACGCGTTTTTCCTATTTTACCCCCAGAGTTATCCACAGTTTCTGTGGAAAAAAAGTGTGTTTCCCCGCTCTCTGTAAACAATATTAAACACAATAACTTACAGCGACAATGTCTGAGATTGCTTAGGTCATGCCGCTAACTTGCCCCTTCAACGCTGACGCGCATCACACGCTGCAGCGATATATACCCCTTACTATTTGTGTTATCTTTGTAACCCTAAATGGCGATCGCAGCGCTACTCCAAAGACACTTTTTCTTCGCCATCCGTTTTTAGGCATCTTCGCTTTATGATCGAACTCAACGCCGATATTCCGTTTCTTTGGAGGCTAAGCCCAGAGAGCAGCGAAGGCTATTGCTCTGTGTCTCTTGTGGTGCCCCGCCCTCCCGAGAACGAGGTTCCCGATCTCACTATAGAGACCACTGTTCTGAGCTTGGCGTCGGACAGTATGCGATCTGAACAAGAAGAAACCTTGGAATGGAACGAGGAAGACATCAGCCTCTTCCTTCGCCTGTTAAGCCAGAAGAAGCCAAAGGTGGAATTCGAATCAGTCCCCGAGGAAGGAAGAACACTCAGAGTAGATCTCTCAGACCCCGATGTTATCGAAATTATTCATATCGTTGCAGCGGCAGGGTTCGGTGTGGCATTTACCTCGACTGGTCTGCTTAGATCACCCTCTGCGCTTCTGCCGGCCTATCGGTTCGATATTGGCTCGAAGGCTTCGCTCAACACAATCGTGGGATTTAAACAGGCAATTGTCGTCGATGTAGACGATGACGATGTGGTGTGTGTGCTTACTGAAGAGATTGATGTGCAGGCCATAGACTCGGCGGCGGATGAATACGACAAGCTACTGCCCAACGATTTGCTCCTCGTGCAGCGCGCGGATATTCTCCACGCCGATTATTCTGAGTCGCGCGAGATTCCTAGTGCAGCGGTGCTGCACTAGGCCACGCCGTCGGCAGACTACGCTCTTTGATTGAAGCGCCGGCCAACAAGCGCCGCAGTAATATTCACCTTCTGAATGTCGATAGCTCCCCCGGCGATCCCCCATCCCCACGAGTCTCTCAGCTTCTGCTCTAGCGGGAACTCTTTCGAGTAACCGTAGCCACCCATGAGCTGCATTGCCTTGCCGGTAACCTCGCGGGCGGTCTCATTGGCGAAGCATTTAGCGACCGAGCTTTCGGCAATTGACGGCAGGCCGCTCTCGGCGTTGATGACTGCACGGTAAAGCAAGAGCCGAGCCGCCTCGAGCTTCATCTTCATTTCAGCAATCTGTATCTGTACGCCTTGGAAGTCGACAAGCGGCTTGCCGAACTGCTGGCGTTCTTGAACATACGCCAGCACATAATCGAACGCTGACTGCGCGGTTGCCAGTGACATGGTTGTGTTACCGCAGCGCTCAAGATCGAAAGCGTCCATCAGCTTGCCAAAGCCACCCGCGGGCACGAGGATATCTGCATCGGTGACTTCGACGTTGTCGAAATACATATCCGCACTGTACACGCCGCGGAATCCCATATGGTGGTCTCGTTTGCCAAAGGTGAAGCCCTTGCTGCCCTTCTCGACGAGCACGGCGCCGATGGATTTGGCGCCGGGGCTATCATCCATGCGGCAGTAAACGACATAGGCCTCGGAGTGCCCAGCACCGGAGCTCCAGCGCTTGTTGCCGCTAAGAAGCATCTTGTCGCCTTCACGGCGCACCTGAGTTTTTAAGTCGGTGAGCGCAGAGCCTGCATCGGGCTCAGACATTGCAACGGCAACAACCATCTCGCCAGCACAAACTTTGGGCAGAACGCGCTGTTTCATCGCGTCGCTCCCAAAGTGGGCTATGGCCAGCGTGGGGCCGAAGCAGGATTCAAAAATGGGGAACGCGACAGCAATTGAGATTTTGGCGACTTCTTCCAGTACTAAAACCGCATCGAAATGCGACATCCCGCCACCGCCGTATTCGCTGGGTAGGTTAACGCCAAGATAGCCGAGTTCACCGAAACGGCGTCGAAGCTCGAGGCTGGGCGGTTCATCGCTGAGCTCGATCTCACGAGCGAGTTCGGGGAGTTCTCGCTGAGCAAACTGCCTAACTGATTCTTGGAGCGCGCGCTGTTCGTCGTGTAAGGTGAAATCCATACTGATGCCTGCGTTACTGAGTCTATTAGTAAAAATGATCAAACCGAGTGTAGGTGAACTCAGGCAAGGATTGTAGCCAGTAATTTGATACTATGCGCCCCCTGCGCAGACTGGGAAGCTTTTGAGCATCGATAGCGCAGATTATCTAATTAGACATTGTCACTTTTGGGATTCATCAGGTATGGGTGTTAGCAACTTAGCCAACGAAATTAAAAAACGGCGCACGTTTGCCATCATCTCGCACCCCGATGCTGGTAAAACCACAATAACCGAAAAGCTCATTCTGCTTGGCAATCTCATTCAGGTAGCTGGCTCGGTTAAGGGCAAAAAGGCGGACAAGCATGCGACCTCCGACTGGATGGCGATGGAGCAGCAGCGCGGCATCTCGGTCACCTCTTCGGTCATGCAGTTTCCGTACATGGACCGCGTCGTCAATCTTCTCGACACCCCGGGCCACGAGGACTTTTCGGAAGACACCTACCGCGTCCTTACCGCAGTCGATTCGGCGCTGATGATAGTCGACGGTGCCAAGGGCGTCGAAGACCGAACCATTAAGCTGATGGAGGTTTGCCGACTGCGCGACACCCCCATTTTTACCTTTGTGAACAAACTCGATCGCGATATTCGCGATGCTATTGATGTGCTCGACGAGATCGAGACTGTGCTTAAAATCAAATGCGCCCCTATCAACTGGCCGCTCGGCATGGGCAAAGAATTCAAGGGTGTCTACAACCTCTATAAAGACACGATCCACGTCTACCGACACGGGCAGGGGAGTCAGCTGCACGAGGTGGAGGTGATCGAAGACATAGACAGTGACGAGGCGAAGGCGTTGTTAGGCAGTTACCGGGACGACTTCCGCGACGAAATAGAACTGGTGCGCGGCGCGAGTAACGATTTCGACCTCGACGCTTATTTGCGCGGTGAGATGACGCCGGTCTATTTCGGCACGGCGCTCGGCAATTTCGGCGTGAAAGAAATGCTCGACGACTTCGTGGAATATGCACCAGCGCCGCAAACGCGTGCGACCGAGTCGCGCGACGTCACCGCAACAGAGTCGGGGTTTACTGGCTTCGTCTTTAAGATCCAAGCGAATATGGATCCCAAACACCGAGATCGAATCGCCTTCATGCGCCTCTGCTCGGGTGAGTATTCGCGCAATATGAAGATGCGCCACTCGCGACTCGGCAAGGATGTGAAGGTTGCCGACGCGGTAACCTTTCTCGCAGGCGACCGTGATCAAGCAGAGTCTGCGGTGTCCGGCGACATAATTGGCTTGCACAACCACGGCACCATTCAGATTGGCGATACCTTTACCGGTGGCGAGGAACTCAAGTTTTTAGGTATTCCGCATTTCGCGCCCGAACTGTTCCGGCGCATCCGCTTAAAAGATCCGCTTAAGATGAAGGCGCTACAAAAAGGGTTGCAGCAGCTATCGGAAGAGGGCTCTACGCAGTTGTTTATGCCGCTACGCAATAATGATCTCATTGTAGGCGCGGTTGGCGTGCTGCAGTTTGAGGTGGTTGCGTTCCGCCTCAAAGATGAATACAAAGTTGATGCTATCTACGAGCCGATTACCGTGCAGTCAGCGCGCTGGGTGGATTGTAAAGATTCAGTCAAGCTTGCAGAATTCCGCAAAAAAGCCCACGACAATTTGGCCATAGATGGCGGCGGCTATCTCACCTACCTAGCGCCCACGCGCGTCAATTTGAGTCTAATGGAAGACCGCTGGCCCGAGGTGGAGTTTCGCGCGACCCGCGAGCACTAGTCTCGAGGCACTGGTCTCGAGGTAAGAGTATCGAGGCAAAACTACCGAACGAATTAATGAGACGGTCACGATGACCGGCAGATGAGTTATCTATGAGCCACATGAGTTTTGACATCGCCGCAACCGACGGCAAGGCGCGCACCGGCAAGATGTGTTTTCCACGCGGTGAGGTTGCCACCCCTGCGTTTATGCCTGTCGGGACCTACGGCACGGTTAAGGGGCTGACCCCCGAGCAGGTACGTGGAACGGGAGCCGACATTCTCCTCGGCAATACTTTTCACCTGATGCTGCGCCCCGGCACCGAGACGATTAATGTTCATGGTGACCTCCACGACTTCATTGGTTGGGACCGACCCATACTCACCGACTCTGGTGGCTTTCAAGTATTCAGCTTGGGCGAGATGCGGAAGATCAACGAAGAGGGCGTGACGTTTAGCTCGCCCGTCGACGGCGCTAAAATTTTCCTTGGGCCCGAATCGGCCATCGAAGTGCAGCACGCGCTCGGCTCAGACATCATTATGGTGTTCGACGAATGCACGCCGTATCCGGCAACGCGTGAACAGGCGCGCGAGTCGATGGAGTTGTCGATGCGTTGGGCGGGTCGGTGCAAGGAGGCGCATGGCGAGCATGAGTCGGCGCTGTTCGGCATCGTTCAGGGTGGCATGTATGGCGACTTGCGCGAGGAATCGCTCGCGGGACTCGTTGAGCTTGGCTTCGATGGCTATGCACTCGGCGGTCTATCCGTTGGCGAACCCAAAAACGAGATGCGCGAAGTAATACAGCACTGCGGCGCCTTGCTGCCTGCCGAAAAGCCGCGCTATCTGATGGGCGTGGGCACGCCTCAAGACATTGTTTATGCCGTTACGCAGGGCATTGATATGTTCGATTGTGTGATGCCCACGCGCAACGCCCGCAATGCCCATATTTTTACCTCGAAAGGGCTGCTACGCCTGCGCAACAAACGCTATCGTCAAGATACCAAGCCGCTAGACGAAAATTGTGGCTGCTACACCTGTCAGAATTTCTCACGCGCTTATTTGCATCATCTCGATAAATGCCGTGAAATGCTGGGCGCTCAACTCAATACTATCCATAATTTACATTATTATCAGGATCTTATGGTGGGATTGCGGGACGCGATAGCCAAGGGCAAATTGTCAGAATTCGTCGCTACATTCGAGGAAAATCAACAGGCATTGCAGGCCGAAAGCCTCGCGCTAGAAGCGCAGGCTGAGTCTTAGGTGGCAGGCAAACGCTAAAAAAAGCTGATTAACGCGGGCGAGCGAGCAGTTAAACGGGCTTTCTCGTTAGCCTGAGTCTTGATATCGTTTCGGATGCCTCCATTTGTGAGACAATGCGCAGCGAAGAACGCAGTATCTGACTAGAAGATAATTCATTAAAGAAGAGTTTTCCCCTTGCATGGATGTCACTGCTGCGTTTGAACTAACTAATTCAAACCTAAGAGAGAGCACAGTACATGGACTTTTTGTTTCCAGTAGCCTACGCCCAAGAACCCGGTCAGCCCTCATTGACCTTCAACCTCATCTTGTTCGGTGGCATGTTCCTCCTTTTCTGGCTGTTAATTCTGCGGCCCCAGTCGAAGCGTGCCAAAGAACATCGCGATCTAGTCACCAGCATAGGTAAAGGAGATGAGGTGTTAACCTCCGGCGGCTTGTTGGGCAAAGTGGTGCGCGTTAGCGAGGATTACCTCGCCGTAGACGTCGGCACCGGTCTCGAGGTGAAAATACAAAAGGCAGCGATCGCAGCGGTATTACCTAAGGGTACTCTCGCGAAGATCTAGTCCTCTCAAAAGGGAGCGCCGAGTAATCTCTGCGCTCCCCTCGAAATTAGGCGTGTTGACACACGTTTTTTTGTAACCGTTAACCTAGCAATTTGCAGAGCCCTCTTATGCTCAATCGATACCCCGCGTGGAAGAACGCGCTAATCTTTCTAGTCGTTCTATTGGGCCTGCTTTACTCGGTGCCCAACCTCTATCCCGATGACGAGGCGATCCAGATTAGCAGCGAGCTATCGCCGTTAACCGAGTTTGACATTGAAAGGGCAACCACGGCACTCGAAGCCGCGCAGCTCAATTTCTTCGGTGCAGCGATTAACGACGAAAGTTTGCTCGTCAGGCTCGACTCTGTAGAGGATCAGCTGCGCGCTAAGACAGCGCTCGAAAACGCGTTTGGCCCTGATTATATTATTGCGCTCAATCTCGCGCCGACCACGCCTGCGTGGATGCAGTCGATAGGTGCAGGAAAAATGAATCTGGGCCTCGACCTTCAAGGGGGCGTTCATTTCTTGATGGAGGTCGACATGGACGCGGCGATTGAGCGGCGCATGGAAGACAACCTAAGTAACGTGCGCTCGATTCTCCGCGAGGAGCGTATCCGCTCGCGCGGGCTAACACTCGTCGACAGTACACACCTCGAAATACGCTTTGCGACGTCGGATGACCGGTCGGCAGCGCGCTCCGCCCTCATTACTAATTTCCCTGAGCTGCAATTGCAAAATAGCGAGTCGGGAGACTTTTTCGTGCTCGATATGCGTATGACTCAAGATGTCATTCTGCAAATCCAGCGCGACACCATCCAGGCTAATCGCACGACGCTAATCAATCGAGTCGATGCGCTGGGGGTGTCCGAACCAACGGTTCAGCAGCAGGGTGCGAATCGCATTGTAGTAGAACTGCCCGGCGTGCAAGATCCCGCGCAAGCTATCCGTATTTTACAGCGAATCGCCACGCTCGAATTTCACCTCGAAGCTGAGTTAGGCGCGTCGAGCCTTTCCTATGAAGCCTTCGACTATCAGGGCCTGTCGATTAACGTTAACAACGATGTAATCCTGCAGGGTGATCGCATTAGTAATGTGCGCTCGTCTCTCGACCAAAACGGGTTACCGCAAGTACAAATCAGTTTAGATGCGCAGGGCGGCAATCAGATTAATCGCGTGACTCGAGACAATGTTGGGCGCCTGATGGACATCCTTCTTATCGAGACGAAATCGCGAACAAATACGACGATCGATGCGGAAGGCAATGAGGTTGACGAAGTCGAATTTTATGAAGAGAAGCGGCTTATTAGCCATGCGCGAATCAATTCGGCCTTGGGCCGTCAATTCGTCATCACCGGCCTGTCGTCGCGTGAAGCGAATGATCTTTCGCTGCTGATCAGTTCCGGTTCGCTCGCGGCACCGATGACCATTGTCGAACAGTCTGTTATCGGTCCTTCTATGGGGCAGGAGAATCTTGATCAAGGTATCCGCGGTGTGCAGGTTGCTGCGGCGCTGGTCATTCTGTTTATGCTGTTTTATTACCGCGTGTTCGGCCTTGCGGCAAACATTGCTCTGATCATGAATATTCTGCTTATCTTCGCGGTGATGTCATCGATAATCCCAGCCACCTTAACGCTGCCAGGAATTGTCGGTATCGTTCTCACCGTTGGTATGGCAGTCGATGCGAACGTGCTGATCTTTACCCGCATACGCGAAGAGATCGCCGAAGGATCGTCACCCCAGCGCGCGATCGATGCTGGCTATGATCGCGCCTTCACGACTATCTTGGATGCTAACTTAACCACTTTCCTCGTTGCGATGGTGCTTTTCACGATTGGCTCGGGGCCAGTAAAAGGCTTCGCCATTACACTGATGATAGGCATCATTACATCGATGTTTACCGCCATTGTCGGCACGCGCGCTTTGATCAATTTGATCTATGGCGGACGCAAGGTTGAGGCGCTGTCGATCGGGACAATTCCTCCCCGAACCGAAGCACTGACGGTTGAAGACTAAGCGCCTGACTGCGCAAACTACGGATAAAAGATTATGTTGAGTAAGCAATACAACTTTATGGGTGTGCGGCGCGCAGCGGCGATGGGTTCGCTTCTACTAGTCCTTATCTCACTCGGCTCACTCGCTACGCGCGGCCTGGACTTTGGCCTCGATTTTACGAGCGGTACGTCGGTACGGTTAAATTTTTCAGAATCGGTAGCGATTGGTGAGGTAAATACAACCCTCGCCGAAGGCGGTTATAACGATGCGGTAGTCGTGAGCTTTGGCTCCGACCGAGACATTCGTATTATTCTGCCAGTAGATGAATCGGTTGCCGAGGCGGATCAAGCGAGCCAAGCCGTGCGCGTAGGTGAGACGATTACTGCGCTCTTAGCGTCGTCTACGTCCGCCGACATTACGCTTGAGGGATCTGACTATGTGAGCGCGAAGGTCGGCACTGAATTGGCGGAGCAGGGAGGCTTAGGAATGCTCGTCGCGCTCGGTATCATCATGGTCTATATCGCCGTGCGCTTTCAGTTTAAGTTCTCTGTCGGCGCAGTTGTTGCCCTCGCTCACGACCTCATCATTACGCTAGGTCTCTTCTCCGTTTTCGGGATGGAATTCAATCTTAATACCCTCGCCGCAATGCTCGCGATAATCGGCTATTCCCTAAACGATACGATCGTCGTATCGGACAGGATACGAGAGAATTTTCGCCGTCTGCGTAGCGGATCGCCGGCTGACATGGTCAACGTGTCTTTGAATCAAACACTGGGCCGGACGATAATCACGTCATTCACTACTCTCCTCGTATTAGTGTCGATTTTACTCGTCGGCGGAGAGTCGACTCAGGGTTTCGCTATCGCGTTGATTATTGGCGTTGTGGTCGGTACCTATTCATCAATTTATATCGCATCGAACGTGATCCTTATGATGAACGTGACGCGCGAAGATCTAATGATTCCTATCAAGGAAGGATCGGAATTGGACGATATCCCCTAGTTGGTACAGTAACCGAGGCCGTCAATGCTCAAAGGGAGCGGCCTCCATCTAGGCGAGAGAAAATTAATCAGAAGGGTAGACGAGTTGCCTTATTTCATTGGTCCTATGACTCGCGCAAGTAAGGCTAGCATCTGGCGCGCGGCAGTGATGTTCCTTCTGGTCGCAACAGCAGCTCCGCTATTTGCGCAGGATCCCCGTGATTTTCCTCGCCCCGCGGAACTCGAGCCTGCAATCCAATTCTGGGTTCGCGTCTATACCGAAGTAGATACCCAGAGTGGCTTTCTCCACGATGCCGAACATCTTGGTGTCATTTATACCGCGTTACCACTCGACCGAAAGCAAATCGAAACTAAGCGAGAAGCGATTAAGGCGGCCTTGCAAGTGCTCTCTACGGGCAAGAGGACTGGCCTCTCGACGGAGGAGCAGCAGGTACTCGCTCTCTGGCCTGCGAATGTTAGTAATCAAACCTTAAAAGTGGCTTCGGACAATGTGCGTTGGCAGCTTGGTCAATCGAACAGATTCCTTGCAGGCCTTCGCCGCTCTGGCGCCTATCGTGCGCATATCGAAAAGATCATTGGAGGGAAAAATCTCCCGCCCCAACTCGTTGTCTTACCGCATGTCGAATCGTCGTTTAACCCGGGTGCTTATTCATCGGCCGATGCAGCAGGAATGTGGCAATTCACACGCGCAACCGGCCAGAGATTTATGCGAATAGACCATATAGTCGATGAGCGGATGGACCCCTACATCGCTGCTGAGGCGGCTATGAGTCTCCTCGAATATAACTACCGTGTGTTGGGAACCTGGCCCTTAGCGCTAACAGCCTACAATCACGGTGCGGGGGGGATCGCACGCGCGGTGCGCGAAACGGGGTCGAGTGACATCGAGGAGATTGTTGCAAAATACAAGGGCAGGCGCTTCGGTTTTGCCTCGCGTAATTTCTATGCTCAGTTTCTTGCGGTTAACGAAGTCGAAAAGCGCGCCGAGAATTTTTTCGGTGAAATACAGTTTAATCCAGCGCCTAATTTCACCGAGCTCACTACCGACGCTTACATAGATGCCGAAGTTTTCGCGCGTAGTGCTAACGTGAGTTTAGAACAATTGAAAGCAGACAACCCTTCGCTGAGGCCAGTGGTTTGGCAAGGCCAGAAGAGAATTCCTCGCGGATTCAAAATAAAGCTGCGCGATGCGAAGATGGCATCGCAGGAATTACTCGCAAGCATTGATGGCGATTACAAATTTGTCGTTCAGACTCCAGACGTGTCTTACACGGTTGAACGAGGGGACAGTCTATCGGCAATTGCAGGGCGCTTTAATACATCGGTCTCGCGCCTTGTCGCGCTGAATCAGCTAACCAGCAGTCATCGCATTCAAATCGGCCAGCGCATACTACTACCACAGGACGAAACTTCACTTGCTGCGCAGTCGCAACGAGCGCCAGCCAATGGCATCTATACGGTAGCGCGCGGTGACACAGTATCGACTATTTCTCGGCGCTTCTCGGTCGGTGAAACGGCGCTTCTGCGCCTCAATGGAATCGAAGACTCGCACCGCATTTATCCCGGACAGGAGTTGCGCTTGCCGGGTCTTTACGCAGCACCTCCCCAGCTGGTGGCGAATGAGCGTGCGCTGGAGTCGCTTGTCGAGACTACCGAGGTCTCACTAGAGGTCTCACCAGAGGTCTCATCAGAGAGCTCGATGCAGAACCCTGTAGAAGTCGCGGAGATTGAGCCTGAGTCATCGCAGGAACAAGCGTTCGATACATTGGTTGCGCCGGACAGTGACTCGATGCTCGACGAGCCTGCGTTAGCAGCTAACGTGTTAGTGGATGTTAATGCCGTAGCCGAAGAGGTTGCAGCGGCGATGTCAGAGGACACAGCCGTCGATAGCGACGCAGAGCTTGCCGAGGCGTTGAGCGCTGATCCTGCCGACTATTCGGTAGCGAGCGACGACTCGATTGAAGTGCAGGCGACCGAGACGCTCGGTCATTATGCCGACTGGTTAGCTGTTCGCGCTTGGGATGTTAGGCGACTCAATGGCATGGCATACAGCGATCCGGTCATCGTGGGTAAGCGTCTTACTCTTGGGTTCTCTAAGGTATCGAGACCTGAATTCGAGCGCAGGCGCAAAGATTACCACTCGACGCTACAACGTGATTTCTTTGCTCGGTATCGAATTCGCGATGTAGAGGAATACACTATACGCCGCAACGAAAATATCGGCACGATCGCGCGCAATCGCTATTCAGCTCCACTGTGGCTTGTGCGACAGTACAATCCAGAGCTCGACTTCAACCGGATTCAAATCGGCCAGAAAGTTGTTTTCCCGTTGCTGCAAAGCGTTGAATAGCCCGAGTCGTCTATCAGCTAAACAAAGGAGCTAAAGCGCCAGCCGCTTTTTTGAATGGATAGTTTGCGCAAACAGCTGTTGATACCGCGCAGTCAAATTTTCCTCGGAAAACTGCGTTAGTGACACGCGCGGAAGTGCAATTCCTTCGTTTTTTTCCTCCTGCCAGCGTTTCAATTTCTTAAAGATATTACGCGCGGTGTGCGTGTTATCTTGAGTCACAGAGTAAAGATTTTCTGGCGGCAGGTATTCGGGATAGACAAGGTCGGCAGGGGCGAGCGGGCAGCAGCCAGCGATCGCAGCCTCTTGCATTGCGAGACCTTGAAAGTCATGCAGCGCAGTCGACAGGGCGACGTCGCAGGAGTTGATAAGCGCGTGGTAGTCAGTAGCGCTTTCGATAAAGCCGAAGTAAGCGTCTTCAAGATTTAGAGAGATGCAGTGCGCTTTAAGTAAGCGGCGACATTCGTCGAATTCTTCGGGCTGCTGCTTAAATTGCTGGCCCACAATATGGAGACGGCAGTTGAGCCTCTGGGCGCAGAGTAGTTTGACCACCTCCAACAGTCGCTCAGGGCCTTTGTCATATTCCCATCGGTGATTCCACACTATCTCAAGCGTCGAATGGTTGCTGCAACGCGGCGACAACTCCTCCGGCTGGAACACAGGAACCGGCACTACGTGAGACTGCTCGAGGCGCTGCAGTAATCCTTTGGGCACATAGTCGGGTAGGCGCCGGAGCAACTCTTTTGCGCCGCTGAGAAAAGTCCTGCGGTTGTATTCACTATTAAACGCGACCGAATCTGCGCAGAGCGCAGCGTAAAGAGGGACGAGCTGTATCTCGGCATTAGCGCGTTGCTGATCACGGGTAGGATACGCAAATTGATTTTCATGAAAGTATAGCAGCGTTGGGATCGCTGCGAGTGCGGGCATGAACCCACGCAGCGTGCTTAGATCAACCATCGATGTCGCAATCAGCAAATCGTAAGGTCTGCTCAGGGTCTCTCGCTCACCAAAGGCGAAGCTTAATGCGTTGCCGCGTAGGCGCCAGCTAAAATTTCGGGGTGCGAGAGCTAGCGGAGTCCATTCATGCTCGGGCATCATGCGCGCGAGATTCTCATGCCAGAGGCGATGGCTCGCGGCATCGTAGCCGGATAGTAAGAGAATGCGGAGGCGGGCAGTGGCTGACATGGTGAATCGCTTACGCTTGCGTGAATAGGTTTTGCAATCTGTGCGCGTGCAGAGTAATTTCTGTCGCTCATTGAACTTAAGTATGAAGGGGACACGTGTGACGATCAAACTATATGGGATGCCACTCAGTAATTACTACAACATGGTAAAGACTGTTCTGCTCGAGAAGGGTATGGATTTTGAAGAAATGCTGATACTCCCTAATCAAGAGTCAGATTTTTTGGGCAAAAGTCCGATGGGCAAAGTGCCGGCGATGGAAACCGAACAGGGCTTTCTCACCGAGACGGGCGTGATGATCGACTATTTAGACTCGCTGGGACAGGGCGAGAGCTTTTATCCGGCAGACCCTTTCGAGAAGGCTAAGGTGCAGGAAATTATCCGCTACCTCGAACTCTATGTTGAATTACCGGCGCGTCGGCTATACGGAGAGGTGTTTTTTGGGCGGCCAGCAACCGATGAATTAAAGAAAGAAGTGAAGCCTCAACTAGAGAAGGGGTTTGCCTCGTTCAATCGGCTCGCGAAATTCTCGCCCTATTTATGCGGGGAGCAGCTAACCTATGCCGATTTCTACTTTCGCTTCAGCATGAATCTTGCCATGACAGCCTGCAAGCGCGCACTAGACTGGGACGTTGCCGCCGAAATGCCCCGCAACAATGAGCTGATCGCGCGCCTCGACGAGCGCGCCTCGATTCAGCGCGTGTTAGCAGACCAGAAAAAGAAAGCCTAGGCGGTCTGTGAGTGAATAAAAAAACGCCCCCTTTGGGAGTGTTATAGCTCTCAAAGGGGGCGTTTTCTATTGGTCGGCTCAAAAGCGCTTTGCCGACGGATCAAACATTGCGCAGGCGCAAACGTGCTGCCGTTATCGGTGGTGCGTCCGCTCTATCACGCCCTTGCTCGACGTCATGTCGAGTATTGTGTCGATATTCGCCTCGATGTCTTCGACCGAGGCTCCGAGGCCCAGATTAACGCCTTCGTTTTCACGCACATCGGCAGAGTAATAGCGGCCACCGGCTGCCTGAATGATGCGGCCATTAGGGGCTTTATCAGAACAGAGATAGACCACCGCAGGGGTGACTAACTCGGGCGCGAGTTTTTCTGCGCTGTCTTCGAAGCCCGGCAGTTCTTCGGTCATGCGCGTCGCGGCTATTGGTGCGATCGCATTGGTGAAAACACCGTATTTCGCACCTTCTAGGCGCAAAGTATTCATAAAGCCGACCAGGCCTAGCTTTGCGGCGCCATAATTGCTCTGGCCAAAGTTTCCGAACAATCCGCTCGTTGAGGTTGTCATTACTATGCGGCCGTAGCCTTGCTCCACCATGATTGGCCACACACATTTAGTCGCGTTGAGGCTGCCTGTGAGGTGCACATCGATGACCGCATGCCAGTTTTCGAGTTCGAGTTTCGAGAATGTGCGGTCGCGCAGGATGCCTGCGTTATTCACGAGGATATCTATACGGCCCCATTTCGCCATTACCTCGTCGACCATCGATTGGACAGAGGCTAGGTCGGTAACTGATGCGCCGTTCGCAATGGCCTCGCCGCCTGCGGCGATGATTTCCTGAGCGACTAACTCAGCTGCAGAGGCCGAACCGCCGCTGCCATCTACGCTGCCGCCTAAGTCGTTAACGACTACCTTTGCCCCGCGGCGTCCCAGCTCTAAGGCGTGCTGTCGGCCTAGTCCGCCGCCTGCGCCTGTTACGATTGCGACGCGACCTTCAAATCCAATTGTCATAGCTTGTTTTCCGTTTTTCTGTTGATGGGAATAGAAGTAAGGGGCTTCGATACACATCGATAGAGCCGCCGTTGACTCGATTCTAAGCGTATGGGGGTGGAGGCGCAAACCATCCGCTTATAGCTGCATTCAGGGAGTGGGATCTTCCGCCAAATTGGGTATTATGAGGGTTACCGAAAGCGACAGTGCACAAGGGCGTTGAGCCTTAAGGAAGACCCAGTAATGAGCGAGATGACCCCGGTTCCGGCCGCCACAGTAGTCGTAGCCCGCGACAGCGCTACGCAAGGCTCTATTGAAATTTTACTGCTCAGGAGAAATTCCAAGCTTGTTTTCCATGGTGGTCATTGGGTGTTTCCCGGAGGTCGTGTAGACCAGGCCGATTTCGAGGGGGTCGAGGGGCTGGAGTATCGTGCGGCGCTAAAAGCGGCGGTAAGAGAGACGAAAGAGGAGGCGGGGCTGGACATCGGCGAGAGCCAGCTTATTCACACTGCCCATTGGACCACTCCGCCCCATTTGCCACGACGGTTTTGTACTTGGTTTTTTATGTGTCCGGTGCCACGAACGGCCACCGTTGTTGTCGACAACGATGAAATACTAGAGCACCGCTGGATTACGCCTCAAGCTGCGCTCGCCGCTTCGAAGGCAGAAGAGATCGTTCTGCCGCAGCCCACCAAGGAGACGCTCAAAGGCATCGCTCAAATCAGCAGCGTCAAAGCGCTTCTAGACTGGGCTGCCTCGACCCCTGTGCATATATTCCCCGATGATTCCCCCTTTTATCGGCCACAAGAGATGGGTTACCCGCTTTCCGAACCTTGCTAAGCGGTTGACGATAGTGGGATAGTGGGGCTGCGAGAGAGGCTTGCCCTGCACTCCTTTCAGCAAGAGGGGGAGCAAGTCCAATGGCGACTCCTCGGCGTTTTAGCTAAGTGCCCTTGGCGCTCACGCTGCCAAAGCGGGCGTCAGTTTTTGCTTATTATCATCCAGGAAACGCATGACGACTCCGAATCTCGACAGTCTCCGCGACACCCTCTACAGCCTTCAGCGAAGGCAGGCCAGATTAGTGCTCGCTCGGCAGTTCGGTTTCGCGCTTGTCGCCGTCTGTCTCGTGATTGCGGCAAGCCTCGCTGTAGTCGCGAATGTCACCGCATCACCGGCGGTTATCTTAGTAGTCACTGTGGCATCCCTTGCACTCTTGGTTTCTATTGTGGCGGTTGCGTGGCGTCACCGTCATCGTGCACAAGCCGATCAGAGAGCGTTAGCGCTCTATGTCGAAGAAAAATTTCCAGACCTCGAACAGCGTCTACTTACCTCTATCGAGTTTTCTCAAATAGAAGGAGAGCCTCTAAAGGCGGGCGTTTCCCCGGCATTCGTCGAACAGCTGATCAAAGACGCGCGCTCACATGTTGAATTGCAGAGGCAAGAGGTTGAGCGAGTAGGCTCCCCACGTGAATCTTTTATTGCGATGGCCGCCGGCCTTGCCGCCTGCTTAGCACTTGGCCTTTTATTGCAAGAATCTGCCCAGATGAGGCAAGCAGCGCAGCGCCTCGCCTGGCCTTTCGCGAGTGAACAGCGAGCTGATATAAGCCCAGCAGCGTTGCCTATCGCGCTTATTGTCGAGCCGGGCGATATTGAGCTGCAGCGGGGCTCGCCACTGACGTTTACGGCAAGGGTAGAAAATGCGCAGCCTGGCGCGCTGACCCTGCGGCTTCAGGACGATCGGTTGAACTGGCGCGACTACCCGATGGTACTCGATGCGGCGGACACCGGCGGTGCGACGTTTAGCTACTATTTACCTGCGGTTCTAAAAGATTCGGTCTATCTGGTGAGCCTTGCCGGCGATGAGCAGACTTCGCGGCAATATCAGATAAGTTTGTATGACCTCCCCAATGTAGAGCAGATCGATGTGGCGCTGGATTTTCCGGCTTATACCGGCGAAGAGGATCGAATCGAAATTGATGGCGGCGATATAGTCGCCGCAGAGGGCACCGAGGTAAGCCTTACGATTACGTTCAATAAACCACTGGCGAGTGCCGAATTGCAGTTCGCTGACGCCGGCAGTACGTCTGGGGAAGGCTATGTAAACAGTAGCCTGACTATTGACGGACTTAAGGCAACTGCTCGTTTTACTGTGAAGGGAGATGGGGTTTACCGGCTTTCGGCAACCGATCTACAAGGCCTGCAAAGCGATGCGCCGCTCGATTACTATATTCGCGCAATCGAAGATCAGCCTCCCCAGCTCACTCTGCGCCGACCCGGCGCTGATCAAGACGTGATGCCACTCGAAGAGGTGGTGATCGAAGTTGACGCAAGCGACGATTATGGGCTGAGCGAATTCGTGCTCAATTACGCGGTAGTGGGTGCCGATGACAGTGTGGTCAATTTCCTGCCTGCCGAATCCGTTCGCTCTGCGCAGGGATCGACTCTGCTCTATCTCGAAGACATGGAGGTTGAGCCGGGCGACTTTGTCAGTTACTACCTAACGCTTGCCGACAATAATGCACTCGATGGCCCGAGTGAGGTGGTGTCTGACATCTATTTCCTCGAAGTTATACCGACCGATCAAGAATTTCGCCGATCGCAGCAGCAGGGTGGTGGTGGCGGAGGAGGAGGCGGTCAGGGTGGCGGCGAAAGTAGTGCGCTTGTTTCAGTGCAGAAAGACATTATTGCGGCGACTTGGAAACTGCGAAACCGACTGCGTGACGCATCGAATGCCGACATCGAGGCCGATGCCGAAATCATAGCCGAGAGCCAGCGCGAGGCGACCGGTCGCGCTAAGATGTCTATTGATCGCTTATCCGAACGATTGAGTTTTTCGGATGATAGTTATGATCTAGCCGTTGAAAATTTGTCTCTCGCCATCGAACAGATGAATCTTGCTGCAAACGATTTAGATAGTCTGCAAGTAACGACCGCACTCAAGCCTGAACAACTCGCCCTGCAGTACGTGCTGAAAGCTGAAGCGAATATTAATCGCACTGACATAAGCATGAATCAAAACAGCGGCGGTGGAGGAGGAGGCGCTCAGCAAGAGCGCGAAGATCTTCGCGAATTGTTCGAAATGGAGATGGGGCAACTCGAAAATCGGTATGAGACACCGAACAGCGCGAGCCAAGCGGGTGGAACTAATGCCGAAGAGGTGAACAAGCTAGAGGAGTTAGCGCGGCGCCAAGAGGCCCTCACTCGCGCGCAGAGAAACCTTGCTCGCCGAGAGCAAGAGCTCGAAGAAGAGCAGCGTCGTCGCGAACTAGAACGGCTGCGCCGACAGCAAGAACAGCTTACCGCTGACGTTGAAAAATTAGCACGCGAATTAGCTCAAAATAACCAGGGACA
>ENA-UZXB01001548-UZXB01001548.1-metagenome-genome-assembly--contig:-Day-2-1m-contig-1548_pt1 | contig 21664 bp, 22 predicted proteins | sample MGYA00260339_ERZ794899 | MGnify/ENA metagenome assembly ERZ794899 | reverse complement strand
ATTTTATTGTCTTTCCAGAATTTAGGGTCAATAGTTTTTCCCGTTTTCGCTGTTAAATCAATATTTCTACCATCACGGAGTCGCACATATATAGATGCAGGATTACTTTTTGTTTTAATTCTATACGTTACTTTGGCCATAGTTATTAGGTTTGTGCTAAGTTAACCTTTCCCCACATCTTCCCCACATTAACTTTATAAAAGCTTATATCATCTTATTAACACACTATAAAAACAAAGGACATAGAGGTATTTTTAAACACAACTAATTGATTATAAAGAATATACTATAAAATAAAATCAAAATAGGTAAAGTTAGAAAAGATAGGGTTTGGACCCTTCCTGAGTCACACTAGCCATTTCATTTTAGAAATGGCTTTTTTAATAGACGTATTTTAATGGAAAAGGGTTCAAAAAGTCTCTTTTTGTTTTAGCTAACCTAACAGTCTGTTATTGAGTGAGTTAAAAAGGTTGCTCTAAGTGGCTTTTCCAAGGGTTTTATAAATTTAGATAGCCTGTATTTAAAAACTACACAGAACGGCTTAGCTTGCTTTTAAACGATTGTTAGTTCTGTTTTCGGATAATATAGATTTGAGAGGAGTATGTATTGTCGTCTTTAGAGGCTGCTTTGTTGTTTGATTTAAGTCCGTTTAAAAAAGCACTTAAATAATTTATTTTTCCATTTTTATATTTCTCACTTAGCATGCTAACATAAAAACTATCAAACTTCATAGGTAAGACCTTTTTTAGTTTTAATCCATGTTTATTACAAAGATTTTCGATATCATTAGGGGTGAAATGATAAAGATGTCTTGGTAGGTCATACGCCGCCCATCTTTCCTTGTATATTTCTGCATCAAACGAACTTCTATTAGGGACCGCTACAAACAGTGTTCCGTCCCTTTTAAGAATTCTCTTGATCGTTTCTATTCTATTATTCAAATGATAAACATGCTCAAGCACATGCCACATAGTAACAGCATCTTTTGATTCATCAGGAATGTTTAACAAAGCTTCTTCAGTTTCAATATCCAATCGATAGTTGATTATTGCTGCTGTTCTTGCATTTTCTGATGGTTCAATTCCTTTGGTTTCTAGGCCTGCTTTTTTACAGACATTCAAAAATTCACCGGTTCCTGTCCCTATATCTAATATGGTTCTTGCTTTGGAGTGTCTTTTAACTAAATCAAGCTTGTCTTTTAGGGTTTTGTTTCTTATGGTTTGATAAAGCTGATGGATTAAACCTTTTTTTGTATTGCTATGCGATACATAATCTTCAGATTCATAATATTTTCCTATTTCATTCTCATCTGGAATTGGGTTGGTAAATTGAAATTTACAATCGTCACATTCGACAATAGAAAACGTTTTTTTTGAGACTGTGTAGTCTACGCAATCCATAACATTGTTGAATGTTACCCCACTGCATAAGGGGCAGTTTTTATAATCTTTCATAGTAATTGTTTCACGTGGAACTATCTTCCAAAATGAATTAATAGTACAGATATGTCTGAAGGAGACACACCGCTTATTCTTGAAGCTTGTCCAATATTTTCTGGTTTGATTACTCCTAGTTTTTCTCTTGCTTCTGAAGAAATCGATTTTAATTTTGAATAATCAAAGTCTGAGCGAATCTTTATTCCTTCCAGCCTTGTTAATTTTTGTGCGGTTTCTCTTTCTCTTGCAATGTAACCGCTATACTTTAATTTAATTTCTGCTTGCTCAAGACATTCTTCCGAATACTTTTTAAGTCCAAAAATTCCATTCGTATCATTTGATATAAAACTATTAAGACTTACTTGTGGTCGGGAAATAATACTTTCAACTTTTACTTTTTGTTTGATAAGACTAGTATTCATCTTTACTAAATATGGGTTTGCCATTTCAGGACTAATACTAGTTTTTGAAAGTTGATCAAGTATTCTATTCGTTTCTTCTCTTTTATGGTTTACAGCTTCTAATCTTTCATCACTAGCTAAACCAATCTCATGAGCCAAAGGTGTTAGTCTTAGGTCAGCATTATCTTGTCTAAGTAAGATTCTATATTCAGCCCTTGAAGTAAACATTCTGTAAGGCTCTTTAGTTCCTTTTGTAATTAGGTCATCTATTAATACACCTATATATGCTTGATCTCTCCTTAAGATAACAGGATTTTTTTCTTGTACTTTTAAGCTAGCGTTCAGCCCTGCCATTAAGCCTTGTCCTCCCGCTTCTTCGTACCCCGTTGTGCCGTTAATCTGGCCTGCAAAATATAAGTTTTCAATAAGCTTTGTTTCAAGTGTATGCTTTAGTTGTGTTGGAGGAAAATAATCGTATTCAATTGCATAGCCAGGTCTGAATAGTTTTACATTTTCAAAGCCCTTTATCTTTTTTATTGCAGCCATTTGAATGTCCATAGGCAAGGATGTAGAAAAACCATTAACATATATTTCTACTGTATTCCAACCTTCTGGTTCAACAAATATTTGATGCCTTTCTCTATCTGCAAAACGATCAATTTTTTCTTCTATTGAAGGGCAATACCTAGGGCCTGTCCCAGCAATCGCACCACTAAACATTGGAGATCTGTCGAGTCCACTTGACAGTAATTCATGGACTTCTGGGTTTGTATAGGTTATATGACAGCTTAACTGTTTGGATAAGGGCTTAGTGTCAGTAAATGAAAACTTATTCGGTTTATCATCTCCTTTTTGCTCTTCCATTTTGGTGTAATCCAAAGATCTTGCGTCTACACGAGGAGGGGTTCCAGTTTTCATTCTACCATGATCAAATCCTAAACTTATTAGTTGTTCGGTTATGCCAGTTGAACTTCTTTCTGCAGCCCGGCCACCTCCAAAGTTTTTCTGACCAACGTGTATTAAACCATTAAGAAATGTTCCATTTGTAAGGACAACAGATTTTGCTTTTATTTCAATTCCCAATGAGGTTTTAACCCCTGTCGCTTTGCCTTTTTCTTCAGTAATTCCTATAACAGTGTCTTGCCAGAAATCAACATTAGGCGTTTGCTCTAGCATTAACCTCCATTCTTGCGCAAATAGCCAACGGTCGCTTTGAATTCTCGGGCTCCACATAGCTGGCCCTTTTGAAAGGTTAAGCATTCTAAATTGAATTGCCGTCCTGTCAGAGACAATACCACTGTATCCGCCCATTGCATCAATTTCTCTTACTATTTGTCCTTTTGCAACACCCCCCATTGCAGGGTTGCAAGACATTTGAGCAATTGTAGACATGTTCATTGTAATTAGCAATACTGAAGACCCAGTGTTTGCTGCGGCAGCTGTGGCTTCACAACCAGCGTGGCCTCCGCCTACAACGATTACATCATATTCTTTAAGCATATCTTTTATGTTTCACGTGGAACTATAGTTTAGCTTTGCAAAGCTAAATAAAAATCTTCTTTAGCCCTTATTTGTTGGGCATCGCTTGCGGTTTTATCGTCATAACCAATTAAATGTAAAATTCCATGAATCATAACACGATTTAACTCTGTTATAAAGCTAACATCATTCGCTTCTGCATTTTCTTTTACTCTATCTATACTGATGAACAAATCCCCGGAAATCATATTATTTTCAACATAATTGAAGGTAATTATGTCAGTATAGGTGTCATGATCGAGATACTCGTTATTCATTTTTATCAAGAATTCATCTGAACAAAAAATAAAATTTAATTCCCCACTATTTTTGAACTCTGATTGAATAGACTTTTCTAACCAATCAATTGCTTTTTGAGGGTTAATGTATTTAAAATCAATATCTTCGCAGAAAAAGGAAATCACAAATTATCTATTGAATTTAATACAGACTAGACTACCACCATCTTTGAATTCTACCTCGTCAGATAGACTTTCCATGATAAAAATGCCTCTTCCGTCTGGCTTTTCAAGGTTGTCGGGGTGAGTAGGATCAGGAATAAGAGAGCGGTCAAAACCTGGACCTTCATCTTTTACGGAAAACTTAATTTCTTTGTCTCCAAACTCATATGAAAATTCAATCAATGTAGATGAGTCCATTTGGTTTCCATGTCTAATAGCATTATTTACAGCTTCTGTGACCGAAACTAATATGTTTCCATATAACTCTTCAGGAATACCGCGCAAGTTTTTAATATCCTCAATAATTTGCTCTACTAGCGAAAGACTTTCAATAGAAGAAGGCAGTTGATGAGTTTGTATTTGAGCGCTAGACATCATTGTTCAATATTATTAAAATATTCCGAAACTTTTCTTTTGTAGAAATTATTAAATGATGGAGGTAAGGTTCTCAATAGTTCTATTTCTTTTTCTTTTCGCTTATTATACTCTAAAAAGTTCTTTTGGTTTCGTACAAACTCTTCCGTGAACTCTTTTGACTCTCTTTTCTCTTCTTTCTCTCGCTCTTTTTCAGCCTTTTCAGACTCTAACAAGCGAGTTAATATTTCTTGTTGTCGAAGTATTGTTTCATTGCTGATGCGTTTATTTACAATATCAGTTTCTGTTTGCTCCATCAATTCTCCAAGTTTTTTTAACTGACCTCCGCCACCATTTCCTTCTCCTTCAAGTTGTTCTTGCATTTGTTGCAACGCTTGTCTAATTGCAGCTTGTTTTGCAGCCATTTGAGCCAACTCTTTGCTCATACCACCCATACCTCCAGGTTTTCCTTCTCCGGGTTTTTTCCCTTTTTCTCCTCCGGGCTTTTCTCCATTTTGCATTTTCTTCTTTAAAGCCTCCATTTGTTTGTTTAAAGCTTCTTGCATTTTTTTCATACTTCCTGGTGAAGGCTTTGGTTTTCCATTACCGGGTTTTGAACACTTTCCGCTGCCTTGCATTTGCATCTGGTTTTGCATGTCTTGAAGTGCTTGATCTAAAATAAGTGCAAGGTTATTTATAGAAGTCATGGATAATTGTTGTCTATTGTTCGCCTGACTTGTTTGTCTTTCACCAAGATAATCCATGGCTTTATCCATGTTGTAATTAATGCTAGTTATCTCTTTATTTACAATAGACTGCAATTGAATTACCCGTTTACTTAATGCGAATAAAGAGTCTTCAATAATTTTGGCGTCATCTTTAAGTTTTTTTTGTATTTGGCTTAATTCAACATACTTGGGGTCGTTTCTATCTAATGCCTTTAAATCTTGCATTACCTTTTCTTGATCAAACGAAAGGTGCATTAAGTTTTCTAGTAAAAACCTAAGGTCTTCCATATTTTCAGTATTTGCCTGTGATTGCATCTGCATCTGCATATCATTTAATTTATCTGAAAGTTCTTCTATTTTTTCTTCTGCACTTTCTTGACTTTCAGATGCATCTTTTTTATTTTTTTTGTCAAGTTTCTCAGCACTGTCCTTCATGTCTTCCTTGATTTGTTCTTCAAGGCTGTCAGTATCTTCCATTTTATTTGGCTCTTCTAGCTCTTCATTTTTCTTTTTAATTTCTTCAAGTTCTTTCTCCAATTCATCAAACTCTTCATTAAGTTTCTCTTGCTCTTTTTGGGCTTCTTCAGTATTCGATTTCTTGTCTTCCGACTTTTCTTTTAAGTCTTTTTGTTTTTCTTTTAACTCATCTAGTTTTTCTTTAGCATCAGCTAATTGTTTCTCTAGTTCAAGCTGTTTAAAGAGCTCTAAGTTTCTGTCTAACTCTTTTTCTAGTTCTTCATTAGAAAGCTCCATGTTTTCAAGCGCCTTTTCCAATTCATCTTTTTTGAGCTCTTCCATCATCTTTTCTATTTCAGCAAGCATCTCCTTCATTTCTTCAGACATTACTTTTTCGAAAAGTTCCTCAAGCATTTTTTGCTTTTCTATTAGTTGCTCGTCCTGCTTGCTAAATTCTTTTTGGAGTTTGTTTTTCTGTTCATTTTCTTGCTTTATTTTTTGAATCGAGTTTTGAACTTTTTTCTGTTTTTCAAGAAGTTTTTCTAACATCTTTTTTTCTTGAAACCCAACTGTTTTTTTGTCGATCATTTTTTGTTTTAGCGCCTCCAAATCATCTCTAATTTCTTTTGCTAAGTCAATGCTCTCCTTCAACTCTTCTTTAATATCTTCATTACTTTCTTTTTCTTTTTCCGAAAGCTCATTTTTGGTTGGAGCTTTAAATTCTAGCTTTTGTGTTCTAGCAGACTTGCTTCCATTAACACCATCATTATCCCATATTTCAAAGTAATAATCAATTCGGTCTCCACTTTGTAAACCGTAACGAGACAAATTCCAAACATGGAAGAAGTCTGTTTGAGGCAAGGACTTATTGATGGGAATTTCCTGAATAATAGGCTCTCCTCTCTTTCCATCCTCTTTAACTAGTTGACTAAAAAAAACAAGTCTAGAAAAACCGTAATCATCTTTGACATCGCCATTAAAGTAAAGTGTGTGGATGTCAGTGCTGTCGGGCTTGGTATCTAGTTCAATACTTGGGCGTAAATCAGGGGTAGCCTCAATAAAATAACTAACAGTATCACCAAGAGGAACGAAAGAGTTACTTGTACTTAGTTTATAGGATTGAGATTGATAAAAATATTGATCATAAAAAAATTTGTTTTCTCCTTTTTGAATAACAGAAATACTGCTATCGGGGAAGATTAACTGTAGGTTTTCAGTATCAACTGTATTGAATGTCCATTTAATTTCTGTTCCGGCAGGAATTGTTATGTCTCCCGTGTTTACAAGCGTTTTGTTAGCCATTCCTAAATACTTTGGAAATAATAGCTCCGCTCTAAATTCGGTTAAACTTGGTTTTGGTATTGCCTTAATTTCGAAGTTTTTAGAATAAAACTCATTGCCATTAAAGTAGAATACACGGTCACTTTGAACATTTTTTAATGTAAAAGAAAACTCGTTTGACTTGTTCTTATTCATTAAAAAGCTTTGTTCCCCAAGCTGAATAAATACTTGGTTTGGAAATTCTTCTCCTCTTAACTTTAGCTGTAAAGTGAAATCTTCATTTTTAAAAACACTTAACTCTTTATTAACCACAATAAATTCAAAGGGAGCTTCAGGCACAAAATCTTGCTGGTGAGCAACTAGCCTGTTTGTGCTTTCTAGCAGAACAGACGGTGAAAAGAAAATTATAAAAAGGATAACACAAGCCGGAGCAAGAAGGTATTTTATATACTTTTTGTTTTCACCAAAATTGATGGCTACAGAGAATGGAACAGGTTTAATCTCTCCAATTTTTTGGTCTATACTTGCAGCTAACAAATCATTGGAAGTTGGACCATCGTTTTGTTTTAACTGAAGCACATTGTAAAGCTTATCTTGAACTTCAGAAAAGTGGTTTCCGATAATTTTAGCTGCTTGTTTGTGGCTAAGTTTTTGACCTATCGAAAGCAGTTTAGAGATTGGAAACAGCAGGTATTTAGCAAAAATCACAACGATTATGAAAGTAAAGCTATAAAACATGCCTGTACGCACTTGAGCACTAAACTGCCCAAAGTATTCTAAAGTTGCGACAAACAAATAGGTAATAAGTAGTATACTAAAAAAGTATATAGCCCCTTTAATCAGTTGATTAACGTAGTATTTACGTATAAACTGATCAAGCTTATTGATTAAGTTTTGATAATTGGACTGACTCATTTTTGACTTAAAACTCCCTATTTCTACCTATTGATAAAAGCAGCAAAAAATTAAGCAATTATTAAGTAAAAAATCGAATCAAATTACCTAGTCCAAGACTTTGTTGGCTAGCTGACTTTAAACCGAGCGTTCCACTTTCAAAATGCTTTGGAAATCTCCGAGTTTCTTTAAGTAGTTTTTTAAGTTCATGCATGGGCAGTTTTGGCGAATATGTGTTTAAAATGAAAAAGTTCTGACTCTTATCAATAATCTTCATAAGGTCCTCTAATAGTCCCTGTAAGTCGCTTTCTAATTTCCAAACTTCTTTTTTTGCTCCCATTCCAAATATCGGAGGATCTAAAATTATTCCGTGGTATTTATCTTCTCTACGAATAGATTTTTCTACAAACTTTCTTGCATCTTCAAGAATCCACCTAATTTTATCTTCATCACTCAACTCGGCATTTTTTCTGCCCCAATTAAGAACCTGCTTTATAGAGTCTACATTGGTAACCTTTGCCCCTGATTTTGCAGCAATAATACTTGCAGCTCCGGTATAAGCAAATAGATTTAACACTTTTACTTCTTCGGCACGTATGCGGTTTACATGTTTGTTAATGAAATGCCAATTTGCTGCTTGTTCTGGAAAAACACCGATGTGTTTAAAAGCAGTTAACTCTAAATTTAGTTTAATTTTTAATTGGTCAAGTTTGTAGTCAATCGTCCACTCTTTCACACTTTCGTGATGTTGTTTCCACTGACCTTTTTTACCTTTTTCTTCAAAAAAATACCAATGTGCTTTTTCCCAGCTGCTTTTTCCAAGGTTTGGTTTCCAAACGGCAATTGATTCAGGGCGGTTTAAAATTACTTTTCCAAAGCGTTCAAGCTTCCTTCTGTTACCACTATCTATTAGTTCATAATCTAAACCAGGACTTGGATAAATAACGCGACCGAGGTTTTGTTTTTTCGTAGAATTCATTGGTACAAACTTAAAAATTCCATAGCTAAAAAACCGACCTTAAATAACTGTTAAATAAGCGTATAATCAATTACCTTTGCCCGCCTAAAATAGATAGCAATATAGATTATGGAAAGAAGAGTTAGAGTACGTTTTGCACCAAGTCCAACAGGACCATTGCACATGGGTGGAGTAAGAACTGCTTTGTATAATTACCTTTTTGCCAAAAAGCATGGAGGTGATTTTTTACTTAGAATAGAAGATACAGATCAAACAAGATATGTTGAAGGAGCAGAAGATTATATTGCAGAGTCTTTAAAATGGTGCGGAATAAAACCGGACGAAGGACAAGGTTTTGGAGGAGATTTAGGGCCATACAAGCAGTCTGAAAGAAAAGAACAAAATCTTTATCGCCAATATGCCGATAGACTGGTTGTAGAAGATAAGGCTTATTACGCATTTGATACTCCAGAGGAGTTAGATCAAATGAGAGAAAACCTGAAAGCGGCCGGAGTTGCTGCGCCTCAATACAATGCGATTACACGTGGAACAATGAAAAACTCGGTTTCATTGTCGGCTGAAGAAGTTCAAGAAAGATTAGATAAAGGCGATCCATATGTTATTCGAGTTAAAATACCTAGAAACGAGGAAATTAAGTTTAAGGATATGATTCGAGGATACGTAATGGTTCACTCTTCTAATTTAGATGATAAAGTGTTGTTTAAGTCAGACGGTATGCCAACCTATCACTTGGCAAACATTGTTGATGACCACTTGATGAATATTTCTCATGTTATTAGAGGAGAAGAGTGGTTGCCATCTGCGCCATTGCATGTTTATTTATACCAAGCATTTGGTTGGGAAGATACCATGCCTGACTTTGCACACTTACCCCTTTTATTAAAACCTGACGGAAATGGAAAGCTAAGTAAAAGAGATGGAGATCGTTTAGGTTTTCCTGTTTTTCCTTTAGAATGGAAGGACCCATCTACAAACGAGGTTTCTTCTGGTTACAGAGAGAAAGGTTATTTCCCTGAAGCATTTATAAATATTCTTTCACTTTTAGGTTGGAATCCTGGAACCACTCAGGAATTGTTTAGTATGGAAGAATTAATACAAGCATTTTCTTTAGAAAGGGTGGGTAAAGCAGGGGCAAAGTACGATCCCGAAAAAGCGAAATGGTTTAATCAGCAGTATTTAAGAGCAACAGACAATGCCGTTTTAGCTCAAATGTTGATGGAAAACCAGAATACCAAAGAAGTAGCCTCAACAAAGGACTTGACTTATTTAGCAGGGGTTTGTGATATGATGAAAGAAAGAGCTACTTTCTTATCTGAAATTATTGCTGATGGAGATTACTTTTTTAATGCTCCTAGCGAGTATGATGAAAAAACAACTCGAAAAAAGTGGAAAGAAGATTCAGGCGCTCTAATGACCGAATGGGTAAGTGAAGTTGAAAGAATTGAAACATTTGATGCTGCCTCGGTAGAAACTAGCTTTAAAGCCTTTTTAGAGGCAAAAGAATTGGGTATTGGAAGAGTACTTCCATTATTTAGATTATTGGTTACAGGAAAGGGAATGGGTCCATCTATGTTTGAAATTGCAAGCATTTTAGGAAAAGAGGAAACGATTAGCCGATTAAAGCAAGGAATCGAAAAATTAGCCTAATGCATAAGATTCTGCTTGAAAATATGGTTTTTCATGCCAAGCATGGTTTCTTTGAAGAGGAGAATATTATTGGTGGAAAGTTTGAGTTAAATCTTGAATTAGAGACGGACTTTAATAGAGGATTATCTGAGGATGATTTAAGCGGAACAGTTGATTATTCTGCGATTTATGATCTTGTTGCTAATGAAATGAAGCAACCATCTAAATTATTAGAGCATTTGGGTGGCAGAATAATAGACGGAATTTATAAGAATTTTCCGTCAGTTCAGTTTATAAAATTAAAAATTAGCAAGTTAAGCCCTCCAATATCTGGAGAAATAGAAAAGGTTAGTATAGTTATTGAAGAATAAAAATAATGACCTTGCTAAATAGGCTTAATTGCTTAATTTTGGCAATCTTGTAAAAAGGTCTCGTGGCCGAGTGGCTAGGCAGTGGTCTGCAAAACCATCTACAGCGGTTCGAATCCGCTCGAGACCTCAATACTTTTGAAAACCCATCTGCAAAGATGGGTTTTTTGTTTGCAGAATTTTGTGTCAAATTTATTTGTAAACAAAGTGAGGCAAACAAAAAACCGCTGTTAGCGAGGTTTTCAAAAGGATTGATACACCATTAATCGAAGCACGGATGCCCACAGGGAATCCGCGATTCGTCGAATTTATTCGAAAGAAATAAAGGCACAAAAAACCGCTGTTAGTGAGGTTTTCAAAAGTTGCTTGCCCACCGAAGAGAATTGTAGGAGGGAAGCACCATTTAACAATAAAGGATGCTCGGAGGAAATCCGCTTTGAATTAAAACTTTGCGATTCTGAAACGAGTTCAGAATGACTCAAGTTTCAATCAAATAAATTAGTTTTGAGCCATGCCTAAAATCTTACTCATAGATAATTATGATTCCTTTACTTACAACCTAGTGCATTATCTTGAGGCAATCCTAAACCAGAATATAGATGTTATTCGCAATGACGCAATTGATCTGGATAAGTTAGACAAATATGATGCTTTTGTAATTTCTCCAGGACCCGGTTTGCCAAAAGACGCAGGAAAGCTAATGGCTTTTTTAGACCGATTTGCTACTACCAAGAAAATTTTAGGAATCTGTTTGGGTCAACAAGCCATTGCAGAGCATTTTGGCATGACATTAAAAAACTTGGGAGAAGTAGTACATGGTCAGGCCAGAGGAATAAAGGTCTTGAATGACAATAGTTTATTTAAAGGATTACCGCAAAATATTAAGGTAGGCCGCTATCACTCTTGGGTAATTGAACCCGAATCCATTAAAGCTGATTTTGAAATTACTTCTACTGATGAACAGGGGAACATTATGTCGATAAAGCATAATAAATTACCAATAGAAGCGGTTCAGTTTCACCCGGAAAGTATTTTAACGGAGTATGGGAAAGAGATGTTGAGGAATTGGCTGAAAATTCAAAATTCGAATAACGATTTAACAAGTAAGTTTAAAAAAATTTAAATATGAAAACCTTACTTCTAACTATTTTTTTAACATTCACAATTTTTGTTTCAGCCCAAGTAAAAGATGAAAAAGCCAGAGATTTATTAGATCAGGCAATTGATTTAATGGATAGTGGAGAAACCTTGAAGTCAATAGTTTTGCTAGAGAAGGCAAAAGAGATAGAACCCGAAAACTACATTTTCGACTATGAAATAGGCTTTGCATATTATTTAAGTGAAGACTATAAATCAGCTTTAAAAGCATATAAAAAGACCATAAAGTACCCTAATGTTTCTGATCAAGTTTATCAAATGTTAGGGAATTTATATGATATTAACGGCAATGCTAAAAAAGCGTTAAAAACCCACGAGGAGGGCTTAAACATATTTCCAGATGCGGGCAATCTTTACTTAGAGTCTGGGAATGTATATCTAAACCAAGGACAATATAATACAGCTTTGGGTTATTACGAAAAAGGTATTGAAGTAGACCCAATGTACCCTTCCAATTATTACAGAGCTGCTAAGCTTTATTTGGGTTCTGACCAAAAAGTTTGGGGTATGGTCTATGGCGAAACGTTTATGAACATTGAACGCGGTAGTAAAAGAACTGCAGAAATGAGTAAGCTTTTATTTAAGACCTACCAAGATAATATTAGTTATAAAGAAGACACGGTAAATGTTAACTTTCATAGCCGAGTAATAAATATTACCACTGCTGATTTAAAAAATGGAAACATAGATAAACTCATAGAGTCATTAACAAACTCTTTAAAAGAAGATTTTCCCGGAACAGGATATGAGTTAACCCTTTCTATTACTGCATCCGACTCAAAAGAGATTAACCTAGAATCCTTAAATAGTATAAGAACCAACTTTATTACAAACTATTTTGCTGATACACTCCACGAAAAATTCCCGATTGAGCTTTTCAATTTTCATAAAAAAATGATTGATGAAGGACTTGGAAATGTATATAACTATTGGCTATTAGGAATGGGTAATGAAGAGGCGCTTGAAGAGTGGATTACAGAAAATAGGGGCGAGTGGTTAAGCTTTTTAGATTGGTTTAGAACAAATTCATTAGTGTTAACTGAAGAAAATAAGTTTAGTAGTTCTCAATTTTAGGGAAGTGAATCCTCTTTCGCTTAAATGATGCTTAATTATCCCAGAAAAAAAAGAGGAACCAATTTCTTGATTCCTCTTTTTTTATTTAAAGATCATTTTGTTAAAGCCAAAAAAATGGTCTTAGCGAATTATTTTTCCAGTATAAAAGGCGAGCATTGCTCATCTTTTTTACTTTTTCAGAAATTAGTTTTTGCCCGCTTCGACTATATTTCGATAAACTCAATAACCGTCGCTCAGCATGACAAAAAATTCTGCTACAATTCAAACTTAATTCCTTGTGCTAAAGGCAATTCAGTTCCGTAGTTGATGGTATTTGTTTGTCTTCTCATGTAAATTTTCCAAGCATCAGAACCTGATTCTCTTCCGCCACCAGTTTCTTTTTCTCCACCGAATGCTCCGCCAATTTCAGCACCCGAAGTACCAATATTTACGTTTGCAATACCGCAGTCAGATCCATTGTTAGAAAGGAATGTTTCCATGTCTCTCATGTTGGTTGTCATAATTGCTGAAGAAAGACCTTGAACAACGCCGTTTTGTATAGCAATTGCTTCGTCTAAATCGCTGTATTTCATTAAGTATAATACAGGAGCAAATGTTTCATGCTGAACAATATCCCATGAGTTATCAGCTTCTGCAATCGCAGGTTTCACATAACATCCAGACTCATATCCTTTGCCTTCTAAAACGCCACCTTCTACCAAGATGTTTCCACCTGCTTTTTTCACTTCTTCTAAAGCTTTTAAGTAACCGGCAACAGCATCTTTATCAATTAATGGACCTACATGGTTGTTCTCATCTAACGGATCACCAACACGTATTTGCTTGTAAGCACTTACTAAATTGTCTTTTACTTTATCGTAAATACTTTCATGAATAATTAACCTTCTTGTTGAAGTACATCTTTGTCCGCAAGTTCCTACAGCGCCAAAAACTAATGCAGGAATCGACATTTTTAAATCAGTTGTTTCGGTTAAGATAACAGCATTGTTGCCACCTAGCTCCAATAAAGACTTTCCTAAACGAGCAGCTACCGCCTGAGCAACGATTTTACCCATTCGGATAGACCCCGTTGCAGAAACTAAAGGAACACGTTTATCATTCGTCATTAACTCACCAATTTTGTAATCTCCGTTTATTAAAACAGAAATTCCTTCTGGTAAATCATTCTCTTTTAATACCTCAGCAAATATGTTTTGACAAGCCACACCACACATTGGTGTTTTTTCTGATGGTTTCCAAACACAAACATCACCTGAAATCCAAGCCAATGCAGTATTCCAACACCAAACAGCAACCGGGAAGTTAAAAGCAGAAATAATTCCTACAACTCCAAGTGGATGGTATTGCTCATACATTCTATGATTAGGTCTTTCAGAGTGCATAGTTAAACCATGAAGTTGACGAGATAACCCAACAGCAAAATCACAGATGTCAATCATTTCTTGCACTTCACCTAAACCTTCTTGGTAAGATTTGCCCATTTCATAAGAAACTAAAGAGCCTAAAGCTTCTTTGTTTTCTCTTAATTTCTCACCGAATTGTCTAACGATTTCTCCTCTTGCAGGTGCAGGTTTTTGTCTCCACACTTTAAATGCAGCCATTGCTGTTTGCATTACTTCTTCATATTGCTCAGGGCTTGTTGCACTAACATTTCCAATTAGTTTTCCGTCTACAGGAGAGTATGAGTTTAATTCAAATGACGCAGAGTCAAATGATTTTTGACCGGTTGAAGTACCGTTATTATTTTCTGATAAGCCTAAGGCTTTTAAGAAATCTTTCATGTTGTATTTTTAAATTCAACACAAACTTACCAATTGAAAATAAGATTATTGGGACACTGAACGATAAAAAAGAGGAGCTAAAATTATTGAGCGTAAGACCTTAATTCAATAAGTCGGGCTGAGTTCACAGAAACCCTATCGAGCCAATAATTGGCTTCTGCTTTGCGGTTTGTATTTACATAACAGGCTGCTAAGTTTAGTTTACAGTCATCAAAGTATGGATTGATTCGCAGTGTTTCTAAGTAAAGGTTAATAGCTTCTTCATAATTGCCCTCAAGAAAATAGGCTGTTCCCGCATTATTGGTTACATTAAAATTATATGGGTTTAACTCCAATGCTTTTTTAAACATAGCAGCTGCCTCTACTTTTTCGTTTAAGTTAAAATGAGCGATACCTGTATACCAGCATATAGGAATGGCATTATTGTCCGCCCAATAGAATTTACTTTCAGCTTCTAATGATTTATTTTTTAGTTCAACTTAATTCCCTTTGTCTTTTGAAGTCATCGCTAACCTTAAGTTGGTTTCATTTTCATATCGAGTCCAAGCAAAATATGAGGCAAAAAGTAAAATAAGTACGGAGAAACCAGAAATTAAAATAGGCTTTATTGGAAAGCTCTTATTTGGCATTAAACTAAGACTAGAAATTATCGCTAAAAAAATTCCAAAAGCTATGTTTGCTTCAATTCTTTCTTTTGGAAAATCAAAAAAAGAAATTGTAGCATAAATCAAAACCCCCGACAATCCTAATAATAGAAAGGAGTTTAGTTTTTCATCTTTAAAAAGTTGTGTAAAAGCAGATTTTATTCCGATTGCAATAATGCCTAAAAATGCGGCAAAGCCAAAAACACCAAGCTCGGACCATACTTGCAAGTAATCATTGTGAGCTCTACTAAAAACAACGGTGCAATCAAGAGTTCTTCTTAAACCGTCTAATCCATAGTTAGGAAGCCAAACCTTCCATTCGCCGGCTCCAACACCTAGAAAAAAGTGTTCTTTAATCATACTTATCGTTTTCGACCAAACAGTTATTCGCTCTACAGTTGAGTTTGACTTAGAGGGATCTAATTCAATTAAGCTAGGGAATGCATCGAAAAATTCTAGAAAGAAAGCAAGACTAGCTAAACTCAGAGCGGTAAAAGCTGAGGTTTTTAAGAGATTTTTTACTGTGTTGTTTCTTTGTTTTGCGATTAAAAGAAAAGTAAGACCAGAAGTACAACGAATCGCTAAAAAATATGGAGCCAATGTAAAGCTGGTAGAAGTTCCACCTGGTCCACCAGTATTATCAACATTGGTAGCTGAGGTTTATGGTCCCGACTATGAAATGCAAATAGAAGTTGCCAATCAAGTTAAAACGATTTTAGAAAATACTGATGATGTGGTTGATGTGGATTGGATGGTAGAAGAAGGCCAAACAGAATATAAACTAATCGTTGATAAAGAAAGAGCAAGGCTAAATGGGATAGCTTCTGGTCAAGTAGTTGGAAACCTGACTTATTTGATGCGAGAAATGCCGATTTCTAATTTATATGATGAAAATTCTCATGACCCAGTTGGAATAGTTATGGCCCTAAAGGACGGAGAGAAAAACAGCATAAATGATTTAAAATCGATTAAGATTAAAGGGCAAGGAGGGCAAACTGTTCCTATAGGAAACTTAATCCAAGTGGAAAAAACAGAGGCTGCAAAAACCATTTATCGAAAAAATCAAAAGCGTGTGGTTTACGTTTTAGTAGATATGGCTGGAGCCTTAGAAAGCCCTGTTTACTCAATTTTAGGCATGGAAGAAAAACTGAAAGGAATTGATCTTCCTAAAGGGTATGAATTGAGTGAACTGTATTTGGAACAACCAACAGACGAAGAAAATTTTAGTGTAAAATGGGATGGAGAATGGCAAATTACTTTAGAGGTATTTAGAGATTTAGGAGCAGCATTTTTGGTTGTAATTATCATCATTTATATGCTAATAGTTGGCTGGTTCCAAAATTTTAAAACACCTATTGTAATGATGGTTGCAATTCCATTATCCCTAGTAGGAATTGTTTTTGGACATTGGGTTTTGGGTGCTTTCTTTACCGCAACTTCTTTTATTGGAATTATTGCCTTAGCGGGCGTAAAGGTTAGAAACTCAGTTTTGCTGATTGATTTTATAGAAATAAGACTAAATGAAGGGGTTCCTTTAGAGCAGGCAATTATTGATGCAGGAGCAGTAAGAACTACACATATTTTACTTACAATAGGAGCAGTTGTAATTGGAGCATCTATTATTCTATTTGACCCCATCTTTCAAGGATTGGCTATTTCTTTGGTGGCAGGAGCAATTGTTTCTCCCCTCTTAACCTTAGTAGTTGTGCCATTAATCTATTATATGACAGAAAAGAATAAGTGGAATTAGACAAGTATAAAATTTAAAATTATGTTAAACAGAATAATCAGAGCAATAGCAGGTGGCTTTATCCTAATAAATGTAATACTAGCTATTACCGTAAATATAAACTGGCTGTGGTTCACCGCATTTGTTGGTGCCAACTTGCTTCAATCTTCTTTTACAAAGTGGTGTTTGTTAGAAGATATATTAAAGAAGTTTGGAGTAAAAAATTAAGAAATAGTGCGCTAAACAAATGTGTTTGGTACTTTATTTCTTTTAAAGCTGATCAATCTTCTTAAGTATTTCATTTGCTTCAAATTGCTTTTGGTCACTAGCTTTCCTATCTCTTGAAGATAAAGCATGAGACTCTTTTAGAAGCTTTTTATATTGCTCTAAAAGCTTTTCTTTTTCTGTTTTCTTTTTAAATATTCCGAACATACCTTTTAAACAGTTAATAGATGGTATGGTTTATTGCTCGTTGAAAAGTATTTAAGAACGACTGTTCCGCTAAGCGATGACTAGCTAATTTAGCTGACAAATAGAGAATCATGCCCAGAGAAAAAAAATATAACAAAGAAGAGAAACTAGAACAAGCGATACACCTCTATTGGGAGAGTGGATACCACGCAACATCTATTCAACAATTAGTTAATTCTTTAGGAATTAATCGTGCTAGTATTTATGATGCATTCGGCAGCAAAAAAGGGCTATATATGCAAACGCTAGAATCATATGCAAATCAGCAAACTAAGCGAATGGCTGACTTTTTATACCAATACGTAAATGTAAGACAAGGGCTATATGCCTTGTTCGAAAATGAGATAAATTCATCGTTGAATGAGCCTGTAAAAAGAGGCTGTTTTTGGATAAATGCAACTGCTGAAATAGCCAACTCAGATACTGAGATTTTGAATCAACTCGAAGGGATAAAATCGCAATTTGAAAAAGTGTTTTTTAATTATTTGCAATATGGTGTTAACCAAGGCCAAATATCTTCTTTTAAAGACGTAAGCTCACTTGTTCACTACTTTCTTAGCATCTATTCTGGAATAAAAACTAACTCTAAACTTAATTCAAAGGCTACAGACTATCTGAATGTAGTAGGGATTGGATTAAAGGCATTGGATTAACTGAACTACTGCTTTAAATTCAGAAACTCTAAGCAGATAAAAACTACAAACTCCCCGTTCTTCCCCCATCAACAGGAACATTTATTCCGTTAATATAAGAAGCAGCAGGAGAAGCTAAAAAAGCAGCGGCTGCGGCAACTTCGTGAGGTTCAGCAACTCGTTTCATGGGCACTGCGTTTTTAAAACCATCTTCAATTTCAGAAATACTTTTTCCTGTTTTAGATGACTTGTTTTCAATGATTGAGCTTAATCGCTCAGTTGCAGTGGCCCCAGGTAAAACATTATTAACCGTAATTCCGTGAACACCTAATTCATTCGCCATGGTTTTAGACCAGTTACCAACTGCACCCCTTACAGTATTTGAAACTCCTAAGCCATTTAGTGGGATTTTAACTGAAGTAGAAATGATATTTATTACTCTACCATAGCCTGAATCAATCATTCCTTGTTTAACACCTTGAACTAAAGTGTGGTTACAAAGCAGGTGCATGCTGAATGCACTAGTGAATTCAACAATGCTTGCATCAACAATCGGACCTCCAGGAGGGCCTCCGGTATTGTTTATTAAAATATGAATGGGATTTTGAATAGACTCAACAGCAGTTTTAACAGTATTAACATCAGAGAAGTCGGCCACTACATAATCGTGTTTTGCCGGGCCACTTAATTCAACTATGGTTGTTTTAAGTTTTTTCTCGTTTCTTGCCATTAAAGTACAATTAGCACCTAGTAATGCCAACTCAATAGCAATTGCTTTTCCAATTCCTGCTGTGCTCCCGCAAATGAGTGCATTCTTTCCTGTTAAATCTAAATTCATAAACTGTCTTTTTCAGTTGACGAAGTTAATAATTATCAACCTTACCTGCTTCCAGATAAATTGCTTTCGCTTCTTAAAATCTATTTAGATTATTTATCTTCGAAACTTAAAAATTACATTATGGCAATTCGCAGACCCTTTAATTTTCAGAAATGGATAGATGAACATAGGCATTTATTAAAACCACCGGTTGGAAATAAATTAGTTTATGAAGATGCTGATTTAATCGTGATGGTTGTTGGTGGGCCAAATGCCCGAAAGGACTATCATTACAACGAAGGTGAAGAGTTCTTTTACCAAATGGAAGGGAATATTGTTGTAAAAATACAAGAGGACGGAAAAGCAGTAGAAGTGCCAATTAATGAGGGTGATATTTTCTTACTTCCTGCAAAAGTTCCTCACTCTCCAATTCGATCTGAAAATTCTGTCGGTTTAGTCATTGAACTAAAAAGAAAAGAAAACGAGAAAGATGGATTAATGTGGTTTTGCGACAACTGTAACCACAAGTTGTATGAAGAGTACTTTCCACTAACAAGCATTGTAAACGACTTTTTACCGGTATTCAAAAAGTTTTATAGTTCAGATGAATTAAGGACTTGCGACAAATGCGGAACCGTAATGGATGCCGATGAAAGATTTATATAATAAAAGGTCAATAAATTGAGAATTAACGGACACGGACATTTACTCCCAGAACCTTCGCAGATTCCTCAATTCATGAAAGACAAAAAGCTTTTTTGGATTGATGATGACAAAAAATTCATGAGGCAAGGTGATTGGTCGAGACCAATTACAGATCCAAGCTTTTTTATTAGAGAAAAGTTAGAGTGGATGGAGCGTTATAAAATTGACCATGCTGTAATGCTTTGTCTTTCGCAACTGTATTGTAATGGCTGGGACAAACAAGATTGCGCAGATGGCATACGTTTCCAAAATGATTATAATGCCTCTGTACAAGCAGACTACCCAGATAAGTTTACCTGTGGTTTTGTGGTACAGCCATTATACATGGATCAAGCGCTTGCAGAAATTGAGCGGTGTGTAAACGAATTGAACCTAAGATTACTTTGTTTACCAACACACTTTTTAAACGCCGAAGGGGAGTGGGTTTCTGTTGCAGAAGCAGATGTAGACCCTATTTATGAATTGGCAAATAAATATGGTCTTGCCGTTCAAATTCACCCCTACGATGGCGAGAAAATGATTGCGCTAAAAAACCAATACTGGAGGTTTCATTTAGTATGGATGATGGCTCAATGTGCAGACTCTCTGCACATATTTACCTTACGAGATTTGCCTAACAAGTATCCGAATATGAGAACAAGTTTTGCTCATGGCGGAATGTTGGGTGTTGCAAACTATGGAAGAAGAATCCAAGGTTTTGATGGGAGGCCAGATATATTTGAAGGACTAATAGATCCAAGGAAAACACTCGGCCATAAAAACTTATTTTACGACACCTTAGTGCATGATTCTTTTACTCTTGAACTACTCAAAAAAAGAGTAGGTACAAGCCAGATTATGATGGGTTTAGACGACCCATACCCTTTAGGAGAAATGGAGGGAGTAGGAACTTCTTTTCCGGGCAGAGTAGTAAGTTTTGCTGTTGAAACAGGTATTTTAACCGAACAAGAAGGCAAAGACATTTGGCATAAAAATGTATTGACTTGGTTGGGAAAGGATATTAATTCGTTCGGTTAAATGCCTTTTAGTAGACTACTCCTATTCTTCACTTTTCTTTTTAAGGTACAAAAGAGTTCCCGATACAAGTAAAACAAATAGTTTAGCTATTAAGTCTGATTCTTTGGATTACATGATTGGAAATCGAATGCTTAGTATTAGAGATTCCGTTGAAATAAAGTTTTCTGAAATTGAATACATGAATCAATTCCGAATTAAAAATAGAGCTTGGGCAGAGCCTTTTGCATGGATAGCAGCAGGGTCTGTTTTAGGCGTGGTTTTACTTCCTATTGCTGCAATAGAAGACGGAAAGGAGGGTGTTAAAACTTGGCTTAGATTTGAAGCTTTTTTGATTGCTGTTGCCGCTCCACCCTTATATGTTGTAAGCAGAAAACGAAAGTTTGACTTTGAAAAAGGTTTGGCATAAATTTGAGAATATGAAATAAAAAAACCCATTTATCTATCATAAATAAATGGGTTTTTTATCTTTTGAAATTAGATTAAAACTTATAACCTAAAGCAATTTGAACTACTGAGTTTTTAACATCAAATTCAGTTGTAGTACCTGCAAATTCAAAATCCTCTGCTACTGACCCTAAACTAGAAGTATAACGCACACCAAAAGAAAGGCCCATGTCTAAAGCATATTCGCCTCCGATAGCGAATGCTAAATCCATTGATTTATAAAAATCTTTAGCATCAGTCCCATCATTGTCAGCACTCATTAAAAGGCCAATCTGAGGACCTGCTAGAGCGCTAATGTTTTCTGTAAAGTAATACTTTGCCAAAACAGGAATATCAATGTAAGAAAAGGTTAAATCTTCTGTTCCTTTTGTTGAATAAAGTAATTCAGGTTGAACAGCAAATGCATCGCCAATCATAACAGTTGCAAAACCTCCAACATGAAAGCCCATTAACCCGTCAACATCGTCTACATCATCTCCAGTTGCCGATGCAATGTTTAATCCAGCTCTAACACCAAATCCATTTTCTTGAGCGCTTGTAGAAGCAACTAATCCTAATGAGATTGCCGCAATAAATAATAATTTTTTCATAATATAATTTTTAGTTTAATCAAAAATAGAAAAAAATGTTTGTTTTTTTAGTTAATTAATATGCTAGTCCGTAAAACTGCCACAAGAGTAAAAATATGCT
>ENA-UZXB01001566-UZXB01001566.1-metagenome-genome-assembly--contig:-Day-2-1m-contig-1566_pt1 | contig 21785 bp, 17 predicted proteins | sample MGYA00260339_ERZ794899 | MGnify/ENA metagenome assembly ERZ794899 | reverse complement strand
TCCGATATCGCAATCATTAATTTTGATTGGTCTTGCGTTCGGCTCATTGATAAAATTTAAAGAGTCCATGACATATTTAATGTTTGTAGCGAAAGAAAGCCCTTCGCCGTAACGCAAAGCATGATCGATCGCGTCAATAGTTTCCTGATACTGCTCGCAGTGCTCATAATCCATGCAATCCGATTGGTAATGAATATAAAGAGCTTTTTCTGATTCTAAGGCTGATTTAGTGTAATGGATAGTTTTCATATATTTTGTATTTTGTAATTAATAATTGGTTCGATCTCAAATATACCACAGCTGTCAATAGCTCTACCTATAAAATCAGTAGATAAAGTATTGATAATCAACAGAGATACAAAAAGATAAAAAAAGTTTTTAAGAGATAGTTTTTATAGAGTTAAAGCGAAAACATTTGTTGTAAAGTTATGTCTGGCAGTACTTTATGAAAAGATTTAATGATAATTTGTAGTGTTTAACAGGGATTCAATAGACTTTGACTAATCAAAGTAGATAGTTTGAGTAATGATTGTAAGATACTTTGATCAGTAGTGAATAAAGACTTTGATCAATCAAAATAAACGAAGAAAAGAAATACAAATTTACAAGTGTCTCAACAAGGTCTCAATAAGCAATCCAATAACGCAAATTACCTTGTTGATCTGTTGATTTGCGAAGCATAGCTCCAGTTTTACCTAAGTCGTTGATAATCAGTAATTAGACATAATCTATATTGTGCGATTTATGTTGGTAATCAACGAGTTACGAAAGACATTTTAACAAATCGTACAATATACCCCTCCCAGAGCTATTTTTTAGGGGGCGGCTCGGGGGGATTTTCCGTTCGCGTATATAGCGTAACCCCCTCATATTTTTTCAACTAAAATTAATCTAATACTTTCAAACTAGTCCTCGTCTTCTTCCTCATCTTCCACATCAAAGTCTGGATCAAATTCTATAACACTCATAGCTAAAAGGTCATATTTAATGAACTCCAGTACTCCTATGATTGTTTGGTCATTCAATTCGAACTCCCCCTTATAGCGATTTATTAAATTACATAAGTCGTTGGTTAACAAGTCTGTCTGAGTATCTATGTCCATAGTGTTAAATTTTAGGCTTTACAAATCTGAAAATCGGTTATAATGTTTTATTAAGACCTCCTAGAGGTGTGTATTAAAACCAGTAAGGTCTTACAAGAACCATAACGACTTAAACTAAAGAAGTCGATACTTCGTTCTTCTCCTTCTTAATCATTACAACAAGAAGACCCTGTCCTTTAAATACTCTTTTAATAACAAAAAGCTTTTAAGGCTAGGTGTGTCTAAAGACCAAGGATTAGTTATAATAGCTTTTAAAGGAGGGAGGGTCTTCGTCAGGGTCGACCCTCTTTTAATAGGTACTTTATACATATGTATTTACACTAACTACCGAAGCACCTATATTAATCACTAAGATTTGTTAATAGAAGGAGTAACGTTAGTTACGACCACAGCATAGCCCTAGAGCCTTTAACACTTCTTTTATGGAAGCTATCAGTAAACTTTGTTAACTCTTTATCAAGTAGTTCTTGTTTCCTGGAGTTAATGTTATTGTCTACAGACTGGTTCATTTGTTCTACCCAATAGTTAACAGCAATAGAAAGAGCATCTAATCTATCATCGTGATTAAGAGAGCCTTTATCTTTTGTTATACGACTAAGTTGATAGAACAACATATACTTAGCTTGATGTTCTATAGGATACCCTTGAGCACTCTTATAGTCTTTAGTAACAACAGAAGGATCAATGATAAGTTTATGTTGATTAAGGACAGGTTCAAGGACATCAATGATTCTAAGTTCCTTTTGTTTAGAGTGTCTTACTTCTTCAACAGAACAAGGATAGGAAGTCATCAACAAAGGTTTAAGTAGTTCCATGAACATACCATCACCAAAGTTAGACTCTATGATAATCTTGTTAACCTTATTAGTCTTAGCGATGTGAATGAGTTGTTTAAGTGTTTGTTCATCGTACCCACCTTTTAGACCACCAGCATCAGGAACAAAGAGTTGACCGTTAAGCATCTTAACCACAGCGTACCCAGTTTCATCTTTACCTCTACCACTAGGGTCAATAGAAAGAACAGACCCAGTATACTCTACCATATCACCTAAAGTCTTAGAAGGTCTGTGGTATCTATCTCCCCCTAATCCTACATTGGGAAGGTCTTTATTTTCGTTATCAGGATCACTGGACCATATAATCTTCTCAGGAGCTAGGTCACCATCAATATCTGTTATAATCAGATCGTTAATCTTTAACGGATAGCGGTCAGCATCAGAGAGTCTAGGATTAAGCATGAACTGCAAAGCATACCCTGTACGACCATACGATAGCTTACGCTCCTCTAAGTCTAGATCAGAGAACCTAAGAGGCTCTGTGGTGTGTCCTACTGTCTCTTCTGTTATCTGTTCTTGTATAAAGGGTGCTATGTCATTGTCGTAGTTCTTAAGTACTAAATCTTGTTGTGGGTACTCAGAGGTCCATATACGAGCGTCATAGCCTCTCTCACGCAGTTTGTTATAAATTGAATCCTCGCATTGAGGTGTGCCTAGGAAGAGAATCCTAGAGGTGTCTAAGGGCTTTATAATAGCTTCAAACTCTTTTACTTGTTCATCTAGCTTATCACGCATGCCTTGAGTAGCAGAGTTGTTTGGTACTTCGATGTCATCAGCAATGATAATGTCTGCACGACTACCTGTTAACTGAGAGGATATACCGAGGGACTTAACGGAAGGAGCGTGAGCAGCAGGTGCAGGTCCTACATCAAAAGCTATCTTAGAGAACCTTTGATCGTTCTTAGGTATTAGTCCTTGAAGAACAGGAATGTCATGTATGATTTTCAATGTAAAGGTGGAGAAGTCATCCGCACGGTTCTTAGAAGCAGATACAACAAGTATGTTCTTGGTAGGGTCTAGTAGTAGTTGATGTACAGCATAGGCAGAACATATCCAGGACTTACCTACTCCACGGAATGCCATAATAACAGATCGTTTAGGACCGTGTTGCATGAAGTCAGCTATGTCGTATTGTAAAGCTGTAGGATCAGGTAGGTTAAGGTGTTTCCAAACTACATACAGGAAGTTACGGAAGTCTCTCAGTTGTGCTAATTTATTTGTCATTTGTAACAAAAAGAGGGTCACCTCCGACTACTCAGCGATGACCCTACTTTCTCTCTCTTTTGATGTTATTACTTTGTAATTACTTTTTGTTTAAGTTCTGGGTTCTCTTCAAAAGGTAGAACCTCTCCTAGTAAGTCATTTAGTGGAGTATCTTTACCACTCATAAGAACAACATCGTTATCCTTGAGTAGTTGTCTAGCACAGTTAAGAAGGGAAGGATTGTATTCCTCAGTGACGTGCATCAGCTTGATTCCCTTCTTTAAAGTATCTGTTAATAGAACTTGTAACTCACCTAATTCTTCTTGTGTTTTCATATTGTTATGGTGCGGTCTCAGGCAAGTAGGACTTGTAGTTTCTCTAGTTGATCTCGTTTCTTCATGGTGCTATGTATTTTGAATATCCGCCTGAGCCATCGCTAAATCTTATTCGATACTTGTATTGTGATATTGGATTAGTTGGTGAGTCCGTGTATCTTTGCTTGTCTTATCTGATTGAAAGTCACTTTTTAAATTTTGTAAGTCACCTGCAGAGGTTACTGCTAACGTTCGTGATTGTGCAGATAACGGATCAACTTTAGGTCTTCTAGGCATCTAACACTTCCACCTTCTAAGGGCTAAAGCTTTTCTAGTAGGGTTGCCTTTACTATCTTTCATTGCACCTTTCATACCACTCATGCGAGCACAGAAGGAACGCTTACGAGGACCACCACCAGGTTGAGGGGCTTTTAATTTAGACCCAGTAGCTTTGTTATACTTAGCCCTGCCTTTAGCTGTGAGACCACCCTTCTTGCTCTTCTCACCTCTGCCTATTGATAACGATACACTTCTCACTTTTTAAAACCACGCTTCATATTAGCGTAAGACTTAGGTGATATAGTAGACTTCTTTTTGCTACGACTAATGCCTAGCTTACGTCTTCTGTTTATATTAGCGTATAATCCTTTTTTCATCGTTTTATAAGTATCTCCATCATTCTATCTAGTTTACTGTTAATCTCTTTAACGGAAGATTCAAGCCCTGTCATACGGTTTTCAACAGCAGTATCTCGTTCCCTTTGCGTAGCAAGTTCTACTTCTATCTTAGTCAATCGCTTCTCATCTGTTTCTAAGCGATCCGATAGCTTCTTTATAACCCATCCGATAGCTCCTAGTATAACAGCTAGAGCAGTGTCGAGGAAGTGTGATACTGATTCAGTCATTTGTTTAAATAGCTGATATTATAAAAGCTAGGAGTTGTTCGTATCGTACAGACATTTTAATGTGTTTTGTAAAACCTTCTGTTTCAGTTTTCTCAAATATCCATTCACCATTTTCATCTTGTTTAGACCACCAGGTATCTTCACCTAAAATAGCGTATCGGTAAGCATCTAAACCTTCCGCTTCAAAAGCAGCTTTAACATCCTGTGCTATGACACCTATATGAATACGAGCATCATCACCCTTCTTAACAACAGCATCTTTAAGCCTGAATTTCTTCATTAAACTTTTTAAAGATGTAGCAACTCTTCGCTCTGCTTCACTTAGTTCTTCAATATCTTGCTTTAAGTTACGATCTGACCCTGTCCAAGCACCTCCGCTAATATATCCGTTATCCCATTGTAGATTAGCTCCTCCTAAATTTATATTACTATTAGTCCCACTAAGCATTGATCCTAAAGGAATAAAAGAACCTTGACTCAATCCTGTTTCATTTGTGACATAAACCCCAACGCTTTCTAGCGAAGAACCAGAGTTATCCTCGATTACCATTGAAGTTCTTTTATAAGCTGGTTGAACTTGAAGGGTAGCAGTAAAGTCTCCTTTAACAGCCCTAAATCTAGCACCATTTCCACTAGCATTTTCGTTTTCTAATTTTAAATCAACATAAGCACTACTTTGATTACCTTTGGCGTATATAGTGTCTTTTCCACTACCTCCATCCACAGTTAATTGAAAAGCAGAATCCGCTAATGCTCCTGTGCCTATATTGTTGTTTGAATCATTAACATTAAACGTAGTATCTGTAGAACTTATTTTATCAGCAGTAACAGAATCAGTGGTAAGTCCTACCTTAGCTGTGTTAGCTGTTACAGCAGAGTTATTAGAAACCTCAGTGTCAAAATCAGATATAGTCGAAGCAGCTTGGGTATGTGAAGCAGCAGCAAAAGCTGTAGCCTCTTGACCATCTAATAAGTCAGCATCCAAACCACTTCCTGTACCGTCAACAGTTTTAAGAGATGTTAGTATTTCATTAGCAGTAGGTGAAGGGTCTCCGTTAGCAGCTGCTGTGATCCTTCCTTGTGCGTCTACTGTAAGATTAGTGGCAGTGTAAGCTCCTGGAGTAACAGCAGTGTCAGCAAGCTTGTCAGCAGTAATAGCATCATCANNAACAGTATCGATAGGTCCACCTGCTGTTCCTGTAGCTAAAGTAGCAGCTATTTGGGAGTCTACATAACTTTTCCTAGAAGCGTGATTTGCGTCAGTAGGATCAGTAGATGGAAGCGTTAAAGCACCGCTCATTGAATCACCAGTCTTAGTAACTTGTAGTGCGTCTTGTTGGTCTACATATTTCTTATTAGCAGCGTGATCGTTTGCGGTTGGATCGGTAAGAGCAAGTCCCTGTACACTAGATGCACCTGTAATGTTATTACCACCCATAGCCAAGTCACCAGTCATCGAATCCCCTGCAACATCAACAAAGGTAGTATCTGCGTAGTTCTTAGTTACTGCATCTTGTGGGTTTGTAGGATCAGCTAGGTTTTTAATCTTAGCTAAATCAGCGTCATAGTTCCCATCAACAGGGTCTTTGGTCATTGTGTTCTTACCACTACCCTCTTCAATCTCTTCGCTAAGATATAAGTTGTGTAAGTAAGCACGGTCTAGTTCTACTTCAGTAAGTACACTACCATTCTCAAAGTCTACAAGAGCTGTGTCAGATGCACTGTCTCTCTTAATCCTTATCCTAGCACCTGTCTCAGGAGCAGAAGAAAACCTAATAAGAGCAGAAGGAGATGTAATAATAGAATAATCTCCTGTAGAAACAGTATAAAACTTACCTCCTGGAGAAGCACCTGTTGAATCGTCTAGCTGTACAACTACGTGAGTGTCATCAAGATAAGGAAATGAGAATGCAAAGTCCGTCTGACTTGCTCCAACAATGTAGTCTACGTATGTATTAGCCATGGTAATCTATTATTAGTTTGTTTATTGTAAAAGTTCAAGCACATCTTCTCGTTGCATTCCACCTCTTAAGCCTGCTCTAGCTTTTGTTAACGAAGAGTACTGTGCGTTTAACTCAGGATATTCTCTAAGCATCTGTCTTCTAGCTTCTTTCCTGTACTTAGTTAGAACACTATTCAACTGCTGGATACGAGGGCTAGGAAGACCAGGTTCAGAGTCTGGTGATAACCTTTGGTAGTTCCTTGACTTTATAAGTTTGTTCAATGTTTGTCTAAGGGAAAGTCCACGGAGTTTAACAGTCTTTAATAACTCTAATTGTCTATCGTTTGCTGATTGTCCTTTATCGTTTTCATACTCTAACAAGTCTATCTGACCACCTAAACTAGCAGGAGGGTTTCTAAAAGCATGATTCAAACTTGCCATCTCTGTTAGGATAGGATCATTCTTTTTAGTCGACATTTGAACAGGATTAATAAAACCTGTACCCATCCATTGCTCTGTTTTATATTCTTCTCCCAATATATTGCGTTTAGTATCTAAAGAACCACGCATTCCTAGTTTCTTTTTTACAGAATCAGCAATAGACCTTACTTCTTTAATGGCTTGAGAATCATAGTCTGCCATTTGTGAAAGAACATTCGGAACAAAAGAACCTGCGTAATTTCTGCCTAACTTTTCTACATAACGGTCAGGATCACCTAAGGCATCTGCCCACATTTGAATACCAGCTAAATATGATTTGTTAGTAAAGTTTCTCGTTAAAGATAATATAAGAGCGTTAGCTACATGTTCTGCTCCGCTTTCATCAAAAGCTTTATCCTCACGCACCCCTACTTCCACCAAGTCAGCAGCTATACCAAGCACTGTAGATATTGGATCAAGTCGTTGGTAACTATAATATGTATCCCCTATTTTAATACTGTAAGGTCTCCAACCAGTAGCCATTAAAGCTTCTTTTTCTCGCTCGTTACTAGGTCCACCTCCTGTTATGTTGTCTCTATTATTAAAAACAGCTTCAAGCATTACACCTGCTGCTAAACCTCCTGTTAATATTTTACCGTTAGCCCTAGAGATTCGCAATGGATCACCGCTTTTATAATCTTCAAAAAACCGCTGTCTTTCTTCCTTCATTAAAACAGCAGCAGGTGTTCGTTCAGCTGCAAATTTAAGAATATTGGTAGGGGTTCTAACAAACGGAAGTACTAATCTTAAATAAGGTACTTTATTTGTAGCTTCTTGTAATGCTTTACCTAGTGTCTTGTCTTGAAGTTCTTTAGTAAAAGTCAAATACTGAGCTTCTTCCGCTGCGTATTGCATGAGTGCAGATGAATCAGGATTAAAGTTATCGTCCTTGTATTTAATAATAAAAGCAGCTTTATCTTTTCCTTTGAGACCTTGTTTATTTGCAATCTCTGTAGCTTCCCTAACAAGACCTTCCTTGGACATCATGCGTCCACCTTCAGTTACTATACCGTCAATGGTTTTATTGATGTGTCCAGCTAATGCTTTAGGGTCACGAATACCTTGTTGAATACCTGACATAGCTGACTTTAGTCGAGCTGCTCTACGATACGCTAACTGTTTAAAAAATTCGTCAGTACTTAATAACAACCTGCTCGGTATTCTAATTATATTTCCAAGAGAATCTATAGATTTTTTAGCTGAATCAGAAACCATACCGCCTATTACAGGGGCTTCCGATACTCGTTGTCCTGTTATAGCACCTCTTTGTGCTTCTTCAAAAGAACGGTTAGCAGGGTCTAGTAAATTATCTTGTTCTTTAAAAGCTTTCTTAGAAAACTTGTATGCTTCCGTAAACATCTTCCAATCAGACCAAGAAGCAAAAACAGCTTTAACAACATCCATGTTTCCAGTAGAAAGTCCACCAGCAACAGCTTCTAAGGTAGATATTATTTGAGTTAAACCATTACCTACAATATTAACGACCTGCGTTTTAGGACCACTCAAAATAGAATTCATCCAGTATTCAGTTGGCATATCTAGGAAGTGTTTTCCTTGTGCCTTCTTAGCAGTCTTCAATAACCTGGCTAAACTACCATCTACATCATCAGGGTCTATATGCTCCTTAACAAGTTCAACCATACGCTTGATGTCCATATCCGTGTTGTTTATGAACTCGTTACGTAGTTCTTCTATTGCTGTGTCAGCTTCACTTAACCCTAACTTACGTTTACCGAAACCTTCATCTCTAGCTTGTAAGGTAATAGCTGTTTCTCTACCAATCCTACGATATACATCTGCAACCGTCAGTAATTGTTGGAAGGCATTCTTTAGTTTTGTTGTCGCTACTGTACCCCCAACTCCTTCGTCAAATTCTTTAACAATATCACTAACATTTTGTATGAGTGCTTTACCTTGTTCTCTGTAAGATTGTTGAGTTATGCGAACATCACGTAGTACTTTCTCAGCGTCTTCTCCTTCTTTAGCTTGTGCTCTAACAGTTGTTTCGATTGCTTCGTCTATATCTGTAACTGCGTCTGTAACAGTTACTTTATCAGGATTAGCTTCGTAGTATTTCTCTAATAAATCTTTCAGTACAACAACATCACCATCAGTCTCCAGTGCAAACTGTGGTAGTCTAGGTTTAACTCCACCTACCATAAGTGCTTCGGCATACCCTCTAAACTTGTCAGGTATAGCACTAAGGAACTCATCTTCTTTACCTTTTTTAAAGTCAGGTAGGTCGGCAAATAATCTGCCTCTCATATCTAAAGGTGCTTCTGCTCTCTTAGTTACATTACGCTGTTTTAAGAAGTCATTGAATATCTTCTGCCTTTGGTCTATACCTAACTTAGATTTTAAAGAAGCAAACATATCCTTGAACATGATCGCTACTTCTTGTGCTATTCTTTTAAGTGTACCTGAAGGAGCTAAATCTTTCTCATCTAACTTCTTCAAGAAAGCATCAGTCATTTCCTCTGCAAAGTATTCGTCTACATCTTTAAACCTATAGTTCTCAGATGTGTGTTTATCTTTAAGAAATCTTTCTAGTTCTTTAGGTATTGTTTTTTTAAGTAAGGAAGAAGGATCAACAGTGTCATCTAAATCAACTCCGAAACTTCTGATGTAATCTCTCCTAGCTTTATCAAACTGTTTAGTTAAAGAAGTAACATCTGTTTCAGGAAGATAACGACTAAGTCCATGCCAAAGTTCGTGGACCATAGTACGCTTAATACCACCCTCGTCTATAACAGACTGCCTTATTTGTAGTAGGTTGTTACCAAAGTTATAACGACCAGCAGATGGTATCTTGTTAGTGACGGATAACGATACATCACCAAACAACCGCTTACCCATCACATCAATGAACTTTTCAACATCAGCTACATCTTGTGGGTCTGCTCCCTTTATAGGGAACTTCTTCATTAACCTGCTTTTTAGAGTGTCAGCACCTTTAGGAATAATATCCATCATGGCTTCCTCTTCGTAGGTCTTAAACGGTCTAGGTGTTCTTTCTACAGTAGCGTCAAAGTCTTCTAAAGTTTCGTCTAGTTCTTCTACTCTTTCTTGTAGTTCTCTTTCTTCTGCTACTCTTACTCTATCCTTTACATCAGCAGTCCTAACATCACCTAACACACGAAGATCAGCTTCTTTACCTTCTATACGGTTTTCAAGCATAGATATTCTAGTCTCATCAGCACTAGTTGCTTTGCCTTCTTCTTTCTTCTTCAACAGTTCATCAAGCCTAGTTTTATCTTGGTCTAGTTCTTTTTGGATTAGGGATGTATCTTCCTTGAACTGAGGCATATCAGCAAAAGCTTTACCACCTTCTAATGTTTCGTCTACAGCTTGTGCTTGTCCGACTGCATCTTTACCTTCTCCTTTAGCTTTGCGTCCGTTCTTAATAGCTTTCAGAGATTTGATGAACACACCAGCTACAGCTTCAAGACCTAGACCTTCCAGCACATTCTTCATGCGTCCTTCTAGCTCTCCTTCATCTTCATCGTGTGCCAAGAACTCAGTAACTGGATTCTGTAACTCAGGTACTTGTTGAATAAGATTCGACAGTCTAGCTTCCTGTCCGTTAAAGAAAGTAAAGTCAGTAGCAGCACCAGCAACAATACCTTTAGTAACAGTACCTGCTTTAGCTAATCTACCTGCTTTACCTGCAAGACCAAACAAAGGAATGAAACCTGTAGCAAACTGTGATATACCTTCTACAGCACCACCTGCCATAGTCTTAGAAGTACCAAGGAATCTAGTGTCGTAGTCAGGCAGTACATCAAAAGAAATGTAATCCGCTAGGTTATAAGCACCTTGAACTGCACCTTCTACACCTCTAAATGGAGCTGCAAGTATATCACCTGCGTAATCAAAAAAATCGTTATCGTCTTCTTTTAAAATATCTTCTGGTAATGCCATAGTGTTTTACTTTATAAGTCTTAATCTTTTAGCGAACTCTCTTTGGTCTTCAACAAATTGTACGAGATCATCTAAGCCTATTATGCTCGCTTTATCTTTTACTTCTTGAGGCATATCCTCATTACTTTTTATATCTTTAGCTTGTTCTAATACAGCTACCGATAGGAGTCGAGTTATTCTTGTTCTACCTTCAAACTCAGTTGCATCAAACCTTACTCTTCCGTCAGGTGATAAACCTCTTTTAAGAGTGTCTGTGCTAGTAAAAGTTTCTAAGAACCCATTTATATTCATCCATTCACTCAGCATTCCTTCTTGTTCCTCTACCGTGTAACGCACACCAGGTTGTCCTTTAACAGTCATAGGAACACCACCTGCCATAACTGATGTATCTGGAGTTGGTTCTACTTTCCAAGCGTTAGGGTCTAACTGTTCCGATAATATCGCAGAAGTTCTAATACCGTATGATCTAAGAAATTCAAAAGATTTCTGTTTATTTTCTGGTGTAGCTTCTTTTGCTCCTAACACTTTTAAAGCTTTAGTTGTCTCTGCTAAGTCTCCTTTTTTCTTGTCGTATCCAAAAAGACCTTCAAATGCTTTATCAAACATACCTTTTTCAGGTGCTTCTAATCCCTCTTGTTTTGTTTCTAAATAATCTGCAACTCTTTTAGAGTCATTATCTTCTTGAGTTTTTTTAACCGTACGATCTTTAAGTTGCTTTTGTAAGTCCTTATAAAGTCGTTCATCTTCTTTCCTAGTAAACTCTAAAAGTTGATCTTGTCTTTCCTCGTTCGATAAAGGTGTTTGTGTAAGCTGAAGTGTATAGCTATCAATGTTTGTTTGAAACTCAGCTAAAGAATTTGTCAGTAGATTAACACCTTCTACATCTCCTATTAAAAGACCTTGTTGCTTAAAATAACCTTCTACTTTCGCAGTGAAACCGTCACTTATAAATTTTAAACCAGGAGTGTTTCTTCTTAACTCTTCTTTTTTCCTTATGTTAAAGTTTACATTTGTAGCTAACCACGATTTAGATTGGTCATTGAAACTAACAAAAGCTTCTTTATTACCTACTAGGTTGGGATTGTTTAAAGCAAACCGCTCTAAATCGTTTTTGTTTGTGAACTTTTGTCCTCCAAACTCCACTTCTTGTTCTCCGCTGTTTAGTTGATCGTGTGCAAACTTAAAATCAGTAAGCGTATTATCTGCTAATTCAACACCTGCTTCCTCTTCTTGACCTTCAAATACTTCAGCAGCTTTATTAATGACTCTTTCGTATTCTAAATACTCATCATCATTCATTTTAGCGTTACCAAACTTTAGGTTTTCTTCTGCCCAACTTAAAAATCCATCTGCCCTATCTTCGTTTCCACTAGCAGCTAGTTTTCTAATAACAGAAGTAAAGATAGCTCGTTGTTCTTTCGGTGCGTAAGCATTTAAATTCCCCCAGTCATCAGCGAAGGAGTTAAGAGTTTCTAGGTCATATATACCAGCTCTAGCGTCATCATCTAAAGCTCCTGTTATATTTCTTACTGTTTCAAAAAGAGCTGAACTAGTAGAGAAAGCTAATTCTTCTTTAGCTATAGCTGATTGTCTTACTTCAAAGTTTGTTACAAGAGGTTGTATCTGTGGGTTTATAGCTTTTTGTAAACCTTGTTGTGCAATAACAGAACCTGCTAATCCAGGGTTTTTTTGTATGTACTCATCTCTTACTTTATTAATGATGTCAGCACCACCGTCAGGATCATCCTCCAAAGGGTTAGCTAAACGTTTATTAATCTCAACCATTAAGTCGCGACTAGCTAACTTACCTAAAGCTTCAATCTTCCTCTTCTGATTAACAGGAGAAGTAAGCCAACTCATCGCACCTTTTCTTACTTGCTTATCAAACTCTCCCTCTGTCTTTTGGAGCATCGCTTGAATCTCTTCGGGACTCTTCCTTGATAACTCATCTTCAAATTGTTCTGCTTCTATATCAGCTACCTGTGTGTACTGCTGCAACATAGGATTAACCTGTGACAAAGCATCAGCAAGGTCCATAGCTTTATTCCTACCAGCTCTACGCTGACCTACACTGTATTGACCTGCTCTTTGAATAGTAGGTTGTAAACCTGGAACTGCATCACCTAACCCTTGTACTTGTACTCGTTCTGCCATTATACTACGTCTGTTTTAGGTGTCTTCATTCTACTACCTATATCAAGTCCTGTCGCGTATCCACTAAGTCCTCGACTAGTTGCTTCAAGACCTGCTGTTAATAAACTAGGTCTACTGATAGGTTGTTGAATGCCAATAAGTCTTTGTTGAGAAGCTAGTCCAGCTTGTTCTAATCCTAGCTGTGTACCTACTCCTGTTAACTCTTGTTGTCTTAAAGTAGCTGCTCTATACCCTGCTTCCTGCCTAGTATAGTCATCCATCAAAGCTTGTACACTAACACCTGATACACCTGCTTCCCCTGCTGAAACTCTCGCTCTAGCTAAAGCTTCTTGGGACTTCTTACTAACTTGTTGTAGTTCCCTAGCAGTAGCTTCTTGTTGTTGTGCTTGTTGCATACGGATAGAGGATTGCTCTTGTAACGCTCTTTGACGCTCCGCTGCTGCCGACTGTGCTTGAAAAGATGCTTGTTGTTTAGCTTGTTGCCTAGCACCTGCAAACTGCATACCTGCCGAAGCTGCACCTATCGCTGCACTTGTAGCTGCAATACCTGTAGCCGTAGCTGAAGCTGCTGTAGCTCCTAAACCTGCCCCTAACGCTGCAAAAAAACACATATCAATTTATTTCCTCTCTATCTTAAATGACTTATAACCAGGGATATTGCAATCCTCAAAACTAGCACCTAACCATTTCAACCATCTCATACTTAGTGTGTTCGCTTCCATTATATAATTTGTTAAGTAGTCAAAGTCTCCCATCAAGTCATCTATCCACATCTGTGATTCCTTAACAAACTTCTTCTTTATCTTATAAAAGTTTCTCGTACCTAGCAACCAACAAACTCCGATGTTATCTCTCGGACTAACTCCGAAGCAAGCTAACAGTCCGTCTTGATCTGTCTTGACGCTATAGCATTTACTACTTGATTCAAACGATCCGTACACAGCATCTCTAGGGTGGTGCATTAGACCGATACATTCCATCATGTCCTCTTCTCGTAAGTCATCATATAACAAAGGAGCGTCTTCAAGTGCTTTTGCTTTTTCTATCTTAACCTCCATAGCGTCTACTCCTTGATATAATTGTTGATTCAAACTCAGCTGATAGTAACTTCACTGGTAAAGCACTAGAAGATTTAATTTCGATAGTGGCATCATTAGGTTGAGCTTGTACAGCAAACTTAAAGAATCCAGTCTCAGGTGTGAATTTATTAAGGGTACTGACAGAGGCTAACAAAGCTGGGTTATAGGTGTAAGTGTATGTATCTCTAAACTTAGGTGTTACTTCTACGTTGAAGTGTCCAGTCTCTGAGTATTCAATACTACCGTTACGAATTGTTTGATAAGTATAATCAGATGCAGATCGACCACCTCTCTCTGTAGGTTGCTTTAAGTTCTGCTTGGAGAACCTGTATAACATATCGTATTCGTATCCTATAAAGTAATCATACACACTTAGGTACTCATAGCTGTTCTCGCTCCATACAGGTGCTACATCAACTTCTACAGTAGGTTGCCAATAGTTAGTATCTGTAGGAAGGATGGATGCGGAGGAGGTGTGTCCTTGAACGCACTTATATAACGCTTTAAAATTATAAACAACAGCTAAAGCCCAAGCGTCCGCTACTATAGTTGTCGTTATCTTCTCCCAATAACTCTCCCAGTCAACTCCCACTCCTGGTTCTTTATTTGCGTCTGAGGTGTGTCCTTGAGTGCATATATATGTATCACCGTTATTAGTTACATGACTAGAATAGTTTACATAATTAGCTAACTTACCATCAATCAAGATAGTGATTTCATTAACAGAGTGAGGTGTTACTACTTTCTTTGTTCCGTTCTTAGAGTAGATAGCCATGCCACTTTTAAACAAAAAGCCATTCCTAAACCTAACATAAGTAACATCAGTATAATTAACTCCGTCAAAGCTTTGAGGTATAGGACTGCTTGGCTTAGTGTAGTTAATATTTTGTACGTAAGCACTGTCACTTTGTATCCTACTGTCTAACAATAAAGCATAGTCTCTACCTGTTTCTGCTAAACCATTCTCCATTGGTATCTGTTCTAAGTAAGTACCGTCACTATCTGTTGTAATGACATGCAAAGTAGATTCAATAAACTTAAAACTTCTCACTTCTCTAGCAAAAGTAAATGACATCCATGAACTCTGTATCTTCTCTCTGCCTTGCCAAAAGTACTTATATACAAACAACTTCTTATAGTCGCTGTCTGATTGTACTACTATCATGTTCTCTGCTGCACTGCCTTCCATCCTTACGATGTTAGAGGGTATGTACTTATTAACTTGTTCTGTTATCTCAGCTGCTCCGTAGGTCTCTGTGTTATTATCCACAGTGTACTCTAACAATCCTTCAAAGCTATTCCTTTTAAAGTTAAAGTATATGTGACTACTAAGTGCTAACGGTCTAATGCTTTCCGCTACATCGTACTCAGTGACTGGAGATATTGTAACTGTCTTAGGTGTTAACAAGTCTGCACCTCTCAATACAAACTGTGTCTTAGCAGAGAACAACATTAACTTCTCTTGGAACGCTTGTGCGTATTTAAGTAAGCTTATCTTAGTGTGTGATATTCCTACATCTATAGGAGCAGAGTCAAGTAGAGACTGTGTTGTGGTCCTGAAGAAATTAAAGTATTCATCTGCTTCGGAGAACACTACCGAGTCATCAGTTAACAGTCCTAGTCTATTCTTAAAGAAGAAGATGTCATTGATTTTATAGTTAACAAAAGAAGGGAGAGGGTTACTGTTTTCATCTCCTGAATCCCTACCTGTCCAAGCAACTGTCTTCAAAGTAAAGCTTGTTATCTTACCTGTAGCTTGGTCAGGGATTAGTTGCACAGGCATTGTGTCTTGGTCTAAAGCATTATCGATGTATTGACTAGCACCTGTGGCAGAACCGTCTTGTGTCCACCCTACTGTTTCTACCCAACTACCTTCTCCAAAGTCTTCGTTATCTTTAGTCTTAAACCTTACATAGTAATCATCTTGCTCTAGCTCTGCATCTCCTATGATCTTAATCCTAAAACCATTATAACAATTAGCAGGTAAATCTGTAATGCTGGCTACTTCTTTATAGATAACACCTAGTCCTTGATCTGCTAATCCATCAGTAACTCTTATTTGAAAGTCTTTCTCTAAGGCATTAGTTACTTTGATTACACTTCCTTGACGCTCAATAGAAAAAGGAGTACTAGCAACTGTAGTAAAAACCCAGTTAGATGTATTAGCAGGGGTTGTTACTCTTGATACATAGCTATCGATTCCACTTATATCTGCCCATCTCTCCCCTCGAAAGTACGTACCTTGTACTAACTCTTTAATAGTGATCTGTAAATCCGCAGAAGCTATAACACCTGCCGATGCAAAGTTAGCTCCTATGTGTGTCAAATTAACTCCAGTTATCGTTCCGTTAGAGTCTATAATAGCTTCTCCTTTTGCAGTCTCTGCTGGACCTGATAACCCTACTAATTGATTAATAGTTACTTCTACTTTATATCTATCTATAAAACGATTAACAGGTTGAAGATAACCTACTCCTCCGTTAGGAGAACTAATTGAAACTGTATCCATCACATTGACAGTACTTGAAGGAAACCTAGCGTTTAAACAAGTTTCTAAATCTTTAGCGATGTACTCTGTGTCTGCAAATTTCCCTGCTCCTGTACCTGAACTTCCTCCACTAATATAAGTAGCAGGTTGATGACCGTGGTGAGTATATGAATGAGGGTTAGCAGGGAATGAAGAAGCTAAAGGAACTAATCCTCCGTCTATAAAAATACTGTACCCCTTTTCGTAGTCTCCTAGTTTAACAAAGATTAAAGCTTCTTTTTCTAAAGGTTCTTGCAACACTGGTTGAACATCTACCGTCTTAGCCTTGTTAACAATAAAGGTAGAGTCTGCTATGGTTAAAGCTGTAAGTTCGTTAAGAGGAGTAGAAACAGATACATAAGTACCAGCGGTAGCATCTTCAATAGTTATATCCATCTCACCATCGCTAATGTTATCGACAGTTAGGTCTCTTGCTTTTAATCCGTTAACAGAGTCATATGTAATAACATATTTATTCTGTTCATCTCTATCTACATAGTGACTAAATAAATCAGAGCTAACATTAGCACCTAATCCAGTATCATAGGAAAACCTAGAATTAGGTCTTTTTACTAATCCCTCTACTACAGTTGACCAAGCATTAACTTGTTCATCACATTGTCCAGGGTATCTTAAATTGTCAGGCTGTTGTGATACACCTTGGGCAAGGTTAGGAATGCTAGTGTTAAGCAAAGGCATTATCTGTCAAGCACTCGCAGTACGCTATAGTTATCGAAGATAGTCCTGTCAGCATTCTCAGAGTCACTTTCAATAGCTCTTGCTTTCGCTTCTATCTCATCTCTTAAAGCAAACCCTTCTATCTCTCGACTGCCTAAGAACCTAGCAGCAAAGATGCGAGCAGATTTAACAGATATGTAATGTCTAAATTGTTCAGGTAGTTCTTCAAACTGTAACTCAAAAGTAATAATAGCTTTCAAGTCTTTGGTCCAAGTATCCCTGTGGTTTTTCCTGTCGTATAGCTTGAGACCTCGTTGTACAGGATCAGTGTCCGTGTTTAACTCAGGGTCTAAGTCTACCTTTAAAGTATTAACAGGAAGAGTAATCCGACTTGTAACAGAATCAGGAACAAGTGGGTAATCATACTCTGTGTTGAAATGCCATCCTTCTGATTGGATAGCTTTGCTGGTTTCTTCTAATGCATGGACTGCCTGTGTAACGGTAACAGGAACACTAGTTCCACTTAAAGTATTAACAGGTGATTCTCCTATTACAGAGATCATAATGTTTACCGCTTCCAGTTTAGTTGTCAGTGCCATAGCTTTTCTTTATAAATAAAAATATCGGTGGAGGGTGCGGAACGAATCACAGACCACCCAACACCGAAGAGAGAACTATTTCTGTAATTCGATAGCACACTCAGGACGGAGAACTCCGTGACCCATAGCATACTTAGCAACAAAAAGTGTTCCTTGACGCTCGATTTGATACTCGCTTTCAGTAGCAAGATCAAGAAGCTTAACTGTTCCGACAGCAGCCGAATGAGCAACAACACCTAAAGTGTTTGTGAAGTTACCATTGTAACCTGCTCCACCTGCTCCGAAGACATCATTGCTAGAAGCACCGTCTCCAGTAGCAACAAGCGATAAGTCAGTCGAAGGGATGTGATTACTCTTGTAGATCGTGATACCTGCAACTTGAGGAATTGATCCTGAAGCAATACTTCCTACTCCTCCAACGTCTTTATTGACAGCTGAAGTAGAGATAGCCAACGCACCAGCACCACCAGTTATTAACTTGTAATACTCTTGAGGGCGAAGTACGCAGAAACGTCCGTCACTAGGTACGTCGTTTTCGTCGAGCTTCTGAGCAGCAGTGAATAAAGCAGCAACAAGTTCTGCTCCTGTTGGATCAGAGTTGTCAGCGTCATCAGTTGAGTCAGCTCCGTCTCCCATTGCGTTAGCAGAAACATCGAGGATTCCTCCGACTTTACCACCAGTAACAGCAGCAGCTGAACGAGCAGAAGCGATGAATACTTTAGCAATAGCAGTATCGAAACGTACAGCAAGAGCCTTACCCAACTCGTTAGCGTAAACGCTGCGGATGTCGTAGTGATTCTTTACGTCGTCGATGTTAGCCAAGAAGGTAGAAGCAAGTAACATCTTATCGATGGTGATTACTTTCTCTGCTTTCTTGATGTCGCTCAAGTATGAGTTGCCACCGTCAGCGATGTTTTCGCCAGGTGTGTGGTAGTCAGCGGAAGCTACGCCAGTTACTGGGAACTGAGCTGATTTACCGTTTTCGATTGTGCGAACAGTATGTAGTGGTTTGAAAATGTTTGACTCCTCAAAGGTCTGCAAGATTTCTCCGCTGAACTTTTTAAGAAACAAAGCATCTACGTCACCAGCACTATTAACTTGTCCTACACGTGAGGGGGATGTATCTCCATTAGCCATGATATATTATCTCCTTATGTATTTTGTTATTAATGTTTGTGTATTTGTTTTGCGACTTTCGTTGTAACCTTCGTTCGAGATTGTCCACCGCAGTGGGTCTTGACATTAGTTATACTAATTGTCTATTAAAGTAAGTTAAGTATTATAATTCCACCTAAACATAGAACAGTCAAGACAATAGCTTTCTCCTTCTTGTCCAAGTTATTATAAATTCTTTTTAGTCTTCTTAGTTGATTTATCATTATTGTTAGATTTTTTCTGCACATATCTAGTATAAAAGATAGGTACGATGTTCCAAAGTATTACACCTACTAGGCATAGTTTTAAAAAACCATAGACTTCATCTAACATATTGTCAAAGAAACCATTAGTCATACTCTCATCTAACTGCTGTTGTACAAGTTCCTGTACATCTCCTTCGGATATAGCTTTTACTTTGTTAGCTAATCCCTTGTTCTCTTCCATTAACTTAGCACCCTCTCCTAGTCCCCATCCAAGGGCAGCACCACCAGCAGCAGGACCAGGACCACCAAGGCTACCAATAGTTGCACCACCTACACTACCTGCTAACGGATAAAAAGAAGCCTTGGAACATCCACCCAAAAGAACCAGAACCAACACTGGCAAGAAAAAAGATGGAGTCCAAGGCTTCATATCTATGAACCAACCAAATAAAATTAGAGGTAATTGTGACTTGCTGCTATGCGTCTGTCAATCTCTTCGTGATAAGTTTTATCACCACTCTTGTATCGAGGATCAGACATTGCTCTTGCAAGTTCTTGGTTAGATTTAAAAGGCATTGATGATGAACCACTTACAGCACCTTGTACAAGCTTAGGACTGACTCCATTCTCTGCTTTGTATTGTGCATATAATCCTTTAGTAGCTAGCCTTGCTTGGTCAACTGTACCGTTTTGTACGATGTCATCAAAGGTATTTACTTCTTCAGGTGATAAGTTATTAGCTGCCCACTCTGCCATCTGATCCCAGTTACCATCAGCTACAGCTTTGATACTACCTTCTTCACTTTGTTGCAGTGCTTGTTGTCCAGCTGCGTAGCTATCTACTAACTCTTTCGGTAACCCAGCTTCAGCAAGATTCTTATAGGTCTCTTCAGATATAACACCATCATTCTCAAAGAACTCTTTGCTAGCTTCCACGATAACATCATTAGTATTACTGTCTTCCTTTGTGGTGTCATCTTGTTCCTCTGTTGATTGTTGTACTTCTTCTTGTTCTTCCTGTTCATTTGATCCCATTTTCTTTTCAAGTTCACTATAGGCATTAGCCATATCTTCAGCGTTCTTAAACTTCTCAGGTAACCATTCAGGTCTATCTTCTTGTGTTTGTTCTTCAGGTACTGCTTCAACAGCTTCTTCTGACTCAGGGTCAATCTCCTGTGGTGCTTTCTCATTTATCTCTACTCGGTGTAATTCTGCCATATCTCTCTTTACTCTTCTTGTGGTTGTTGTTGTTGTTGACTACTCATGTACTGCTCTTGTGCAGCATTGATAGCAGGTGCTACAGCAGGTCCACCCAACTTCATCATCATCTCCTGTTGTTGGGCTTGCTGCATAGCTTGTTGAATTTCTTCTTGTGTCTTAATCAATCCTTCAGTCTCTATACCTAACGCTGTAGCTCTTCTCTTGAAGTAGTCAGATACGTTAACATATTCTGCAACTGCTTGAGGACCAACGATTTGATTAGCTCCTGCAAGGAATAGATCAAGCTTCTGTAAATCATTACCTCGTCCTAGTGCTTCAACACCAGTAACGATAGTAGGTTTAACAATGTCTTTAGGTAACTTAGGAAGTCTGCCTTCTTTACTCATCCTTGTCATTAACCTAGTAACGACAGGCATTTGAAACTCTTGTGATAATAAAGAATACAATCCACCAAGTGCAGCTTCTAACTCCTGAGATAACATGCGTATCTCCTCTGCTGTCACTCGCTCTGCATCTCTGACTACACCACTGTTAAGTAGGAAAGCTTGTGACAATCTATCGCTGATTCCATTCATTACTCCTTGTGCAGTACGGAAGTCATTGAACTTGTTAAGTTGTAGAACAGATACATCTCCGTCACTACCTTGTACAATTGCACCGTTAGGAGATTCAGATAAAGTCTTAGCTCTAGTTGTACCGTTAGGATTAACCATGAACAATACCTTAGCTGCTGCTGCACTACCTTCGACTATAGCTTTTGTTAATGACTCTAAAGATTTAAGATCACCAATGTACTCCTCTACAAATCCTCGTCCGTAGTCTTCACCGTCTATCCTGGTATAACGAAGAGGTAGGAACGGAGTCTTCTCGACAGGATACCTACCCTTTGACTCTTCTATAACAATTCCTTTTACATCTTGTTGTACTACAAATTCATTTCCTTCTCTAACAACAGAGGTATATAGATCACAGCTGTTCTCTTTCTCTTGACGATAGACCTCTTCTCTTACAGACTCAGGAAGCATCATCGGAGCAACAGTCTCCTTGATAGCTATGTGAGTTACGTTACCCATTGGGTCTCTCTTCACACAGTAACGATCTAATCGAAACACTCTCATCCCTCCGTCATCAGGTAGGTACAATAAAGTATTACCTGTGACCAATAGATTCTTTAACGCTTCAAACACTCCTACTCTAAATGCTTCGACTTCTACTTCTTGAGATACACTTCGCTCTACATCTGCTAATGCTTTCTCTAGGTCAGTACGCAATTGCTCTCCTCCCTCTGGTCCTAGCTCCTGTTTTGCTTTATCTAATTCATACTTGTCTATGACCAAGCGGAAGAACGGAGCGTTAGGTGGTAACAGTGCTAACAATAACTTAGATGCTAGGTTGTTAACTCCTCTTGCTCCTACTCCTTGATATGGTGTGTAGTACTTAGTAGAGTGACTATGCCCATCGGG
>ENA-UZXB01016058-UZXB01016058.1-metagenome-genome-assembly--contig:-Day-2-1m-contig-16058_pt1 | contig 21855 bp, 19 predicted proteins | sample MGYA00260339_ERZ794899 | MGnify/ENA metagenome assembly ERZ794899 | reverse complement strand
GTTTTAAAAATTGTTTTAAAAGTAGGTAAGATATTAGAGAAACAGCCAAATTTTAAAGTTATTTACACTCGAAAAACTGATGTATTTGTAAAATTACACGAAAGAGCTCCAGTAGCAAACAGAGCAGATGCAGATTTGTTTGTCTCTGTACATTGTGATGCTTTTACAAACAATGCTTACGGTGCAGGAACTTTTGTTTTGGGTTTGCACAGATCTCAAGCCAATTTCGAGGTAGCTAAAAGAGAAAATGAAGTTATTTTTTTAGAGGACGATTATGAAGAAAATTATGAAGGCTTTGACCCAAACTCACCTGAATCTTTGATTGGAATGACTTTAATGCAGGAAGAGTATTTAGACCAAAGTATCCTATTAGCATCACTAATTCAGAATAATTTTTCTAAAAATTTAAATAGGAAAGACCGAAGTGTAAAACAAGCTGGATTTATGGTCCTCTACAAAAGTTATATGCCAAGTGTTTTAATTGAAACAGGATTTTTAACAAATAAACAAGAGGGTGCTTATCTAAATTCAACTAAGGGTCAAAATGAGATTGCAAACGAAATTGCAAAAGGAATCATAACCTACAAAAAAAGCCTATCCCTAACCAACGAAACAATTCTAGACGCTGCGAATCAAATAGAAAAAAACAACATTCAAAACAATAATCAGCCGGAAATTAATTATGAAGGAATTGAATTTAGAATCCAAATTGCTGCTTCTAGTAAAAAATTAGAACTTAAATCTTACAACTTTAATGGACTTAATAATGTTCAAAGAAAAAAAGAAGAAAGTTTATTTAAATACTATTATGGTTCTACTTCTGACTATAACAAAATTAGGTTATTAAAAATAAATGCAATAGAAAAAGGATATAAAACCTGCTATATTGTTGCCTTTAAAGATGGAAAAAAGTTAAAATTATCAGATGTTTTAAATTCTACAAACAAATAAACTTATTTCACCATTTTATTTATAAATTTGTTTAAATCTAAATCCAATATTCATTGAAAATCACTAAAGAAATAAAGACTGGAATGTTGGCATTATTTGCCATTTTATTATTAATCTATGGTTATAGTTTTTTGAAAGGCTCTGATCTATTTTCAAATGAAAGAACATTCTATGTATCCTATGACAATGTTGCTGGCTTAACAGTTTCTGCACCTGTTACCATTAATGGTTATGTTGTTGGTCAAGTTAATAAAATAGAATTTGAAAATGATTTAGGTGGATTATTAGTTACTTTTTCCATCAACAAGGATTTTAATTTTTCAAAAAATAGCATAGTAAGAATATATAGTACCAGTGTTATTGGCGGTAATGCTTTAGCAATTATACCAGAAATAGATAAAGATAGTATCGCACTTGATGGTGATACCCTAAACGGGGAGATTGAAAAAGGTATGCTAGAATCACTTACATCTGGACTAAAACCTTTAGAAAATCGAATGTATACAACGCTCTCAGGATTAGACTCACTGCTGAGTAGTTTTAATTCGGTTTTAAATGAAGACACAAAAAATAATTTAAAAGCTGCCATTAATAGTTTAACAAAAACAATGTACTCATTTGAAGACACCGCTTCAGATTTAAATTCCTTGTTAAAAGAAAACAAACCAAAATTAGACAGTACCTTTTCTTATCTAGAGACAACTAGCGGAAATTTAGCAGTCTTTTCAGATTCTCTAACACAAATAGATATAAATACCATGGCTACGAATTTAGAGACTACTCTAGAGAGTTTTAATTCAATAATGAATAAGTTTAATAATGGAGAGGGAAGCATCGGTAAATTGATTAACGACGAAAATCTTTATGGAAATCTTGAAGCTGCCTCAAAAGAATTAGAGGAATTATTAAGAGATTTAAAAGAAAATCCTAAGCGATATGTTCATATCTCCGTTTTTGGAAAAAAAGCAAAAGAATACGAACCTAATGATTCAAATAATAAGTAGCTATGCAATATATTCCAAATATTCTTTTTTTAATCGTTTTATTTCTTGGGATAGGATTTTTTATCAAAAGTTGTAAAAAAATAATTCGAAATATAAAGCTAGGTCAAAAAGTAGATATTTCAGATCATAAAAAAACACGTTGGAATAATGTTTTCAGAATAGCATTTGGTCAATCAAAAATGGTGGCTCGCCCTTTGTCAGGTTTTCTTCACATTATCGTTTATATTGGATTTGTCGTTATTAATATCGAAGTATTAGAAATTATTATTGATGGATTATTTGGTACTCATCGTATATTCTCTGGTCTTGGAATTTTTTATAATATTTTAATTGCTTCCTTCGAGATTTTAGCATTTTTAGTTTTGGTTAGTGTGATCATATTTTGGATACGAAGAAATTTTAAAAAAATTAAGCGGTTTTGGTCCCCAGAGATGAAAGGTTGGCCAAAAAATGATGCAAATATTATTTTATATTTTGAGATGGTATTGATGTCTTTATTTTTATTAATGAATGTCTCTGACCTACAACTCCAAATTTTAGGAGCTGATCATTACAATACTGCAGGTAGTTTCCCAGTTAGTAGCTATCTCTTACCGCTATTTGAAAATCTTTCAGAGACGAGCTTAATTATCTTTGAAAGAACCGCGTGGTGGCTACATATCATTGGAATTTTTGTGTTTTTAAATTACTTATACTATTCTAAGCACTTACACATCCTATTAGCATTTCCAAATGTATATCATGGCAGTGTCGAACCCAAAGGGAAATTTAAAAATTTAGAATCTGTTACAACCGAAGTTAAATTAATGATGGATCCAAACCTAGACCCATTTGCAACACCTACAACAGAATCGGATGTTCCCGCAAAGTTTGGTGCAAGTGACGTTTTAGATTTAAATAGAACACAATTATTAAATGCATATACTTGTACTGAGTGTGGACGTTGTACAAGTAATTGTCCTGCTAATCAAACAGGTAAAAAATTGTCTCCAAGAAAAATTATGATGGATACTCGTGACCGTTTGGAAGAAATAGGAAAAAATATAGATAAAAATGGTCACTTTAAAGACGATAACAAACAATTATTAGATAATTATATTACAAGGGAGGAATTGTGGGCTTGTACTACTTGTAATGCCTGCGTAGAATCATGTCCGGTTAGTATAGACCCATTATCTATCATCATGGATATGCGTCAATATTTAGTAATGGAACAATCAGCTGCTCCAAACGAACTAAATATTTCTATGACTAATATTGAAAATAATGGGGCTCCCTGGCCATATAATCAAATGGATCGATTAAACTGGAAAAAAAATTAATATGGACAGAAATGAAATAGATAAATTATTAAATAACAAAACAGAAGCAGGAGAATCTGTAAGTCCTGTTTTACCAAATGGTATTAAAAATTACTTAATAGATATTGACGGTACTGTTTGTGATGATATACCTAATGAGGAACCAGAACGTATGCTAACTGCAAATGTTTATCCAGATGCTTTACGAACTTTAAATAAATGGTATGATGAAGGACATATTATATGTTTTTTCACATCACGAACTGAAGAACATAGAGGAAATACAGAAATATGGTTAAAAAAACATGGTTTTAAATACCACTCTTTATTAATGGGAAAACCCAGAGGTGGAAATTATCATTGGGTAGATAACCACCTTGTAAAGGCAACACGATACAAAGGTAAATTTACTGATTTGATTGATAAAGAAGTTACAATTCAAGTGTTTGATGATTAAAATAAAGTTTAAAAAACTTTAAATTATATATAAAAATAGCTAACATGAGTGAAGCATTAATAGTACCTACAATGGCAGAATATCTTGCTCAGGGTAAAAGTCCTGAAGTTTTATTTTGGGTAGGATGTGCCGGAAGTTTTGATGATAGAGCAAAAAAAATTACCAAAGCTTTTGTAAAAATATTAAATAACTGTGGTATCGACTTTGCAGTTTTAGGAACAGAAGAAAGTTGTACCGGTGATCCTGCAAAAAGGGCTGGTAACGAATTTCTTTTTCAGATGCAGGCGATGACTAATATTCAAACATTGGATGAATATAAAATTAAAAAAATTGTTACAACATGCCCACATTGTTTTAATACTTTAAAAAACGAATATCCAAATTTAGGAGGACATTATCATGTAATGCATCACACTCAATTTTTAAAAGATTTATTAAATGAAGGAAGATTAAAAGTTGAAGGCGGCAAATTTAAAGGAAAAAGAATAACTTTTCATGATCCTTGTTATTTGGGAAGAGCTAACAATGAATACGAGGCACCTCGAGATTTACTTAAGAAATTAGAGGTTGAACTTATAGAAATGCGGAGGTGTAAATCTAATGGATTGTGTTGTGGAGCTGGTGGAGCTCAAATGTTTAAAGATGCAGAAGCAGGAACAAAGGAAATTTATGTAGAAAGAACAGAAGAAGCTTTAGAAATAAAACCCTCTATAATTGCAACTGGTTGCCCATTTTGTAATACAATGGTAACCGATGGAGTCAAGTCAAAGGAGAAAGAGGCTGAAGTACAGGTTTTGGATATTGCTGAAATGATTGTTAATGCTGAAGATATAATATAATGGTGATCAACTTTGACGAACTTCCGGAAAATTCACGAATATGGATTTACCAATCAAACAGAAAACTTAGTGATAGTGAAATACTACTAATTGAGCCAAAAATTTTAACATTTTTAAAGACCTGGACCGCTCATGGAAAAGATTTGGAGGCTGGGTTTGAAATTAAATACAATCGTTTCATTGTTTTTGGATTAAATCAAGAAAACGCATCAGCATCTGGTTGCAGTATTGATGCTTCTGTTAATTTTATTCAAACTATAGAAAATGATTTAGAGATAGATCTTATGGACAAAATGAATGTTACCTACTACAATGGAGAATTTATAGCCCATAAATCATTAATTGATTTTAAAAAAATGGCCAAAGCTAAGTCAATATCTAAAAATACAATTGTTTTTAATAATTTAGTAAACACCAAGATAGACTACCTTGAAAATTGGGAAGTGCCAGCAAAAGATAGTTGGCATGCAAGATTTTTAGCATAATTTTTGTTGACTTCATTTACCTATGAAAAAACTTTTCATCACTACTCTAATTCTATTTTTTTTCAATTTCTTATCAGCGCAGGAGTTTTATCCGTTGCTATTAGAAAAAGATCAAACAAATCAAAAAAAATGGGTAGATAGTATATACAACTCAATGTCTATTCATGAAAAAGTTGGTCAACTGTTTATGGTAGATGTTTTTTCAAAAGATTCAAAGGATAAAACAGACCTTATTAATTCACTAATCAAAGATTACTATATCGGTGGAATTATTTTTTCTAAGGGAGGTCCTGTTCGTCAAGCCAAATTAAGTAATCAATATCAAAAAATTTCAAAAACTCCTTTATTAATGGCAATGGATGCAGAATGGGGTTTAGCAATGCGTTTGGATTCAACTTTTGCCTATCCTTGGAATATGACATTAGGTGCTATCGCTGATAATAAAATCGTTTATGATATCGGTAAGCAAATTGGAGCACATGTAAAGCGAATGGGCATGCACATTAATTTTTCTCCTGTAGTTGATATTAATACCAATCCTAACAATCCTATCATCGGTAATCGCTCTTTTGGTGAAGATCGAGATAATGTTACGAATAAAGCTTTAGCATACATGCGAGGTATGCAAAGTACTGGAATACTTGCAAATGCTAAACATTTTCCCGGTCATGGTGATACTGATTTAGATTCACATAAAATATTACCTACGATATCGTTTACAAAAAAAAGATTAGATAGTATTGAATTGCATCCCTATAAGCGTTTATTTCAAGAGGGGTTGTCGAGCGTAATGGTAGCACATTTAAATGTTCCAGCATTAGAAAAAAGAAAAAATTTTCCGTCTTCAATTTCTAAAGCAATAGTTACCGATTTGTTACAGGATGATTTAAATTTCCAAGGTTTAATTTTTACAGATGCTCTAAATATGAAAGGAGCATCAAATTTTAAAAAACCAGGTGAAATAGATTTAGCAGCATTTTTAGCAGGAAATGATGTGTTGTTAATATCAGAAAGTATTCCCAAAGCGCATCAACTAATTGTTGAAGCCATTAGGAAGGGTAAAATATCAGAGGAAAGATTATCGAGATCAGTAAAAAAAATATTATTCGCCAAATATAAAGTAGGCTTAAATAATTATCAACCTATCGAGTTAAATTCTTTAATATCAGATTTAAATACTCCGTATGATGTTATGCTTTACGAAAAAGCTATAGAAAATGCACTAACTGTTCTTAAAAATGATCGTCTTATCATACCAATCAGAAAAATAGAAAAAACAAAGATTGCTTATGTACACATGGGAGATGATACTGGAACCTATTTCCTTAACCATTTAAATAAATATGCCCAAGTAGATTGGATTAAAGCTAATTCAATTACTGAATATAAAGAAAAACTAAAAGAATACGACCTAACGATCATAGGTTTTCATAAATCAAATGCCAACCCATGGAAAGAATATAAATTTAGTGATCATGAACTGACTAAACTTTACGAAATATCAAGGACTAATAAAGTCATTTTAGATGTATTTACAAGACCTTACGCAATAAATGATATACAATCATTTTCTAATATTAACGGTATTTTATTGTCGTATCAAAATAGCAAAATATCTCAAGAATTATCTGCACAATTAATTTTTGGTTCTATTACTGCCAAAGGTTCTTTGCCCGTTTCAATCGGAAATCAATTTCCAGTAAATACCACAAACTTTACACGTTTACAAAAACGACTACAATATGGAACTCCGGAGAGTGTTGGAGTTAATTCAACCAAATTGAAAAATATTGATTCATTAGTAAATTATGGAATAAAAGAGAATATGATGCCAGGTGCACAAGTTCTAGTTGCCCGAAAAGGAAAAATCATTTACAATAAAGCTTTTGGGTATCATACTCAAGAAAAAATAAATAAAGTTTCTGAGAATGATATTTATGATCTAGCATCGTTAACAAAAATTCTAGCAACCTTACCAATGGTGATGAAATTAGTTGATGATAGTACAATAAGCTTAGATACTAAAATTTCAGAATTACTTCCAGAATATTTTGCAACTAACAAAGAAAATATTACTGTCAAAGAAATGCTATCGCATTATGCAAGGATTAAATCATGGATTCCTTTTTACCTCGAAACTTTAGATTCTTTAAAATTACCAGATAAAAAATATTACTCAAAAAGTAAATCTAATGATTATGAAATTCAGGTAGCTAATGACCTATACGTGAGAAATGATATGAAAGATTCGATATACCTGAAGATCAAGGAAAGTGAGTTATATAACAAGTTAAGATATAAGTATAGTGATTTACCTTTTTATATTCTTAAAGAATTTTTAGAACGTCACCATAATAAACAATTCAAAGATTTAGTTCAGAATGAGTTATATCAATCAATAGGAGCGAACCATACCACTTTTTTACCATTAGAGAAGTTTACTTTAGACATGATACCTCCAACAGAAATTGATCAATATTTTAGAATGCAGAAAATTCATGGCTTTGTTCATGACCAAGGAGCTGCACTTTTAGGAGGCGTTAGTGGTCATGCTGGATTATTTAGTAATGCTAATGATATCGCAAAAATCATGCAGATGTATTTGTGGAATGGTAGCTATGGAAACTATCAATACATAAAATCAGAAACTATAGATCTATTTAACTCCTGTAATTTTTGTGACGTTGATGTAAGACGGGGAGTAGGCTTTGATAAACCCCAACTAGATGATATTGGGCCAACTTGTGGTTGTATTTCCATGAATAGTTTTGGTCATAGCGGATTTACAGGTACTTTTACCTGGGCAGATCCAGATGAAGAAATTATTTATGTTTTCTTATCAAATCGAACGTATCCATCTGCAGATAACAAAAGTATCATTGAAAATAATTTACGGAGTGATATTCAAGGCCTAATTTATGAATCAATTGAAGATTAAAATTTTATTAATTTTGTTTAACTAAAATAACCTTATGAAAATTGCAATAGTTTGTTATCCAACCTTTGGTGGAAGTGGAGTAGTAGCAACTGAATTAGGTATAGCTTTAGCTGAACATGGTCACGAGATTCATTTTATAACCTACAAGCAACCTGTTCGATTACAACTTCTACATAATAATGTTCATTATCATGAGGTAAGTGTCCCTAGCTACCCTTTATTTCATTACCAACCCTACGAATTAGCTTTGTCTAGTAAGTTAGTAAATATGGCCAAATTGCATGAAATAGAAATAGTTCATGTTCACTACGCCATTCCACATGCATATGCTGGTTATATGGCTAAACAAATGTTAGCGCAAGAAGGTATTTTTATACCAATGGTGACAACACTTCATGGAACTGATATAACGTTAGTAGGAAGCCATCCCTTCTATAAACCAGCTGTTACGTTTAGTATAAATAATAGTGATGCCGTTACATCCGTATCGCAAAGTCTAAAAGACGATACGTTAAGACTTTTTAATATTAAAAAAGAAATAGAGGTGGTTCCTAATTTTATCGATACAAAAAAATATGAAAATCTTTATTCTAATTGTGAAAGAGAGTTAATTGCTTCCAATAATGAGAAAATAATTACTCACATAAGTAATATTAGAAAAGTTAAGCGGGTAGATGATGTCATAGAAATATTTGATCGAATTCAAAAAGAATTACCAGCAAAACTAGTCATAGTAGGTGATGGACCTGAAAAAGAATCCTTAGAAAATTTATGTAAAAAAAAGGGAATCGACGAAAAAGTTTTGTTTGTTGGTAATAGCCATGAAGTTGATAAAATTTTATGTTTTAGTGACTTATTTATACTTCCTTCAGAACATGAAAGTTTTGGTTTAGTAGCCCTGGAAGCAATGGTTTGTGGGGTTCCTGTCATATCAAGTAATGCAGGTGGTTTACCAGAAGTCAATATACATGGTGAGAGTGGTTATTTAAGTAATGTAGGAAACGTTGATGAAATGGCTAAAAACGCCCTTAAGATTCTTGTAAACAGTGATACTCACCAACTGTTTAAAAGAAAAGCTAAAGAGAATGCGCAACGATTTGAAACAAAATTAATAGTACCGCTTTATGAGGAGATCTATAAAAAATCCTTAGCAAAAACAAAACTAAATATTACGAGCAAATCCTAAAAATTAATTACCATTTAGTTGAAACATTTATTTCATTCGTTTCTTACTTTTTTCAATAAATCTTTTACTGTTAATTGTAGTAATGAAAACATCATTGCGGTTGTCCAACCAAGAAGAAGGACTCCATTCATTGCTTCAAAACCTGCCAACATTCGGTTTGCAGAATTTATAGTAATATCCCCATAACCTAAGGTGGTAAAAGTTACTAGTGAAAAGTAAATAGCTTTTTCGATGGACTCAAATTCAGTTATTCCAGGTAAAAGATAGTAGGTAAAACCCCAAATAATAGCTTCTACAAAATTTAATGAAAGTAAAAATATCGCTGAGTAAATAAGAATCCAAACAATTTTTTTAGATAAAGACTTTGTCGTTTTTTTCTTGTATTTTTTTCTGATTAATTTTATCCAATAAATAGTGCCATAACCGTGGATAAGGATTGTTAGTCCAATTACTAAAACACCAATAATTATATTTATCAACATATTTTAAAAATTACATATCAAAGATAATAAATTAACATCCACAAGATAGTGTGATAATTTTATAATAAAATAAACATAGGCTATGAGCTAGATTGATTGGTCTTGTTTTTGACACTAAATTGTATAAGAATAGCAATAAACATCACTAAGGAACATCCTACCAAATTTAACCATAAATAAGGCATTAAATCGATATACCAAAAGTAAATAATAAAAAATTGTGTTATTAAGGCAGCTATAAATACCGAGGTGCTTTGTACATATTTAATAAAAAATGCTAATAAAAATATTCCCAAGACGTTGCCATAAAAAATAGATCCAATAATGTTTACTAATTGAATTAAATTATCAAAAAGATTTGCTACACAGGCTATCGATATTGCTATAACTCCCCAAAGTAAAGTAAACCATTTGGATGCTTTTACATAGTGTTTGTCACTTTTATCACTAACATTCCTCTTATACAAATCGATAGCGGTAGTAGAGGCTAATGCATTTAATTCGGAGGCTGTACTGGACATCGCTGCACTCAAGATTACTGCCAATAATAAACCTATTAAACCTCGAGGCAAATTATTTAAAATAAAATATATAAAAACATAGTCTTTATCATTTGTTTCAGCGTCTGGATTCGCTTTTGTAATCAATTTTTTAGTTTGATCTCTTAAATCTTGTTTTATAGAATTTAAATGGAGAATATTTTCTGATATAGCTTTTCGCTCATTATTATTTTGAGTGTTCACATAATGAATTTGTTGGTCTCTAATAACAAGATCTAACTCTTTTTTTTCATTTTCTAAATAAATTAATGAAGATGAAAATTCAGAATTTCTTACATTTTCAATTGCAGAGGGATTAAAGTTTAAGGGAGATTCATTAAACTGGTAAAAAACAAATACCATAACTCCAACCAATAATATGAAAAATTGCATCGGAACTTTTAGCAATCCATTCATTATTAAACCCATTTGACTTTCGCGAACAGATTTACCGCTCAAGTATCGTTGAACCTGACTTTGATCAGTTCCAAAATAGGAGAGTGCTAAAAAAGTACCACCTATTATACCACTCCAAAAAGTATATCGGTTATCAAAGTCAAAGGAAAAATCTAAAATATCTAATTTACCGTTAGCTCCTGCAAGTTCAATAGCATTAGCAAATGAAATATCAAGAGGTAAATAATTTAAAATAATTAAAAAAGTTAAGAACATTCCAGCAAAAATAACACCCATTTGTTGTTTTTGAGTTATGCTAACAGCTTTTGTGCCACCACTAACAGTATAAATGATAACTAATAAACCAATAATAATATTTAAGGTAACTAAATCCCAACCTAAAACAGCAGATAAAATAATAGCGGGGGCAAAAATAGTAATCCCGGCTGCTAAACCTCTTTGAATTAAAAATAACACAGCAGTTAGTGTTCTGGTTTTTAAATCAAATCTGGTTTCTAAAAACTCATATGCTGTAAATACTTTTAGTTTATGATATAGTGGAATAAATACCATACTTATGATGATCATTGCTATTGGAAGCCCAAAGTAAAATTGAACAAAACCCATTCCGTCATGAAAAGCCTGTCCTGGAGTTGAGAGAAATGTTATGGCACTCGCTTGAGTAGCCATCACACTAAGTCCAATAGTCCACCAGTTAGATGAATTGCCACCCTTTAGATAATCTGTTACATTTTTATTATGTCGTGTTTTGTAGGTACCATACAATACGATAAAAGCTAAGGTTCCTCCAAGTACTATCCAATCAATTAATTGCATACGGTTAAAAGCTAATCATTAATAGGTAAAAAAGTACAATGTAAAGTGTATTTAAAACAATTACCCATGTATAGCTTTTTTTCCAACTAAATTTATTTTTTTCCTCCATCATTGAGTTAATTTATAAAATTTATTTTCCAATTGATAACATATTGGCAAATAAACGATATGCTCCAGGAACTCCTGCAGGTAATTCTCTAAAGAAACTAATTCCTGTATAAATGTAATGTCCTTTGCCGTAAGGTGCAACTAACAAAGCACCTTTCGTAAGTTTATTATTTTTGTCATTCATTCCCAAAAGTGGGGTAAATTCTTTAGCCCACTTATTCGGAAAATAAAGACCACGTTCTTGCACCCAATTCTCAAAATCATTCACACTAATTTTATTTGGAAAATTTAATATGGGATGTTGTGGAGCTAAAAACGATACCTCAGAAAACTCATCTGTCACCCGATCTCTAGACAATTCGATTTGAAATGGAGCAATATCTTTAGTAATCAAACGATGGCTTGTGTTGTATTGAAGTATTAAGTTCCCACCATTTTCAATATATCGATTTAATTCAACTTGTTTAAATTCTAATTCTGGAACCGTATTATAGGCTCTAATTCCCATGACAATAGCGTCAAATTTAACTAGTTTATCGTAAGTTATTTCTGCAGGCTTGATACGAGTAACTTGGTATCCAATTTGCTCTAAACTTTCTGGAACTGCATCACCTGCACCTTCAATATAACCAATATTTTCACCTTTTTTTTGTAGAATCAAATGGACAACTTTTGATTCAGATTTCATCAATACTTGTTGGAGAGGAATGTATTTATAATCCAACATATGTAATTCTTTATCGTAGGTTTTTTCTCCAATTTGAATAATTGGATTAAGTTGACCTTCACTTATTTCTTTTGGAGGCGAAACTTCAAAATATACGATTGATTGATCTCCTTTTTTTTCAACTGAAAATGGATGGCTTTGAGGTTTTATAACCCAATCTTCTGGTGAGTTTAAGGTAATAATCCCCTCAATATTATCTTTACCAGCACGTATGTGTACAGGAATTTTTTTAGTTTTTTGATCAGAAAAAATGATTACTTTTTCTTTAATGCTGCAAGTAGCTACTGGAACTATAGTAAAAGGTTGATAAACTTCTCCATCTACAGGATCATTAAATTTATATACAATATTTCTCTCAAAATTTATATCAACATCGTTAATTGATAAGTGAAATTTAACAGGAAATTTCATTGATTTTTCAGGATATCCTAAAATACTTTTATCATTAACATGATACATTCCCATGGTACCTTTTTCGTTTAACCAATAAGGACTACTATAATCTTTACCTGAAAAAGTGCCTACGGTACTTTCCAAATTATACTTTTCATTCATTTTTAAAGTATATTCTTTAAGTGAAGCTGGAAAAATAACCAGAGGCGATGAAATACGTTTAATAGTTATTTGAGTGTTCGACCTATTTATAGCTTCAACCGTGAAAGTAACATCACCATTGGGAACAATATTTTGCTGATTTGAAACTACCTCTAAATAAAGCCCAGCGCAATTCGCAATTAATGCTTTCAATTCTTTTAATTTAACAACCTTCCAATGGCTTTCAGGTAATTTTAAAAGTAGCTCGTAAGCGTTTAATAATTTAGGAATCATCGTAGAAGGATTTGTGAAATTAAAATTATCCTCCAAAGAGTAAAGAATATCACCAATTTTATCACCACCCTCAATTCTCGACCAAGTTGTATTGATACCATCAAACAATTTCAACTTGTTTTGTGGAAAATCGCCTTTTAAAAATTCTAAATATTCAGTTTGCTTACCTCGAACTCCTGTATTACCAAATCCCTGAGATTTGTGCATGCTCCGACTTGAGGCCGCAATTTCACCATTAGACAAACCTAATGTTGTATAATAATTACCAGTCTCTACAGTTAACAGATTTTTCTTATTTGCTTTTTCAAAATTCTCTTTAGATCCATAAAACCACCAGGAAGTATTAAATAATAATCTTTTTGGTTGCCAAACTCCATATTGTTTAGCTGAATTTGGATATTCATTAGCCTCACCGACCAAATCAAAAGCTTCAAAACTCAGCATGGCTGACGATGTATGGTGACCATGAGTACTGCCAGGATTTCTATGATTGAATCGGTTGATGATAAGATCGGGTTTAAAACGTCTAATATTTAGAACAACATCACTCAAAATTTCACTTTTATTCCAAATTTCAAGAGTTTCATCAGGATGTTTAGAGTAGCCAAAATCGTTAGCTCTTGTAAAAAACTGCTCTCCGCCATCTTTTTTTCTGGCTGCAATTAATTCTTGAGTTCTAACAACTCCCAATAATTCTCTGATCTCTGAACCTACTAAATTTTGTCCACCATCGCCTCTTGTCAGCGATAAATAAGCAGTTCTAGCATGAATATCATTAGATAAATAAGAAATTAAACGAGTATTTTCATCATCTGGATGCGCAGCAATGTACATAACAGATCCCAAAAAATTTAAATTTTGAAGTTGATGATATAGTTGAGAAGAGGTAGGTTTTTCGGGTTGTTGAGCAATTACTATACTCATTGTAAATAAAAATACAGAAAAAATAAAAGTAGTTAATTTCATAACGGTTATTTGGTAATTATCAAATATAGCTAAAAGACAAATGGGCAAAAAAATCTTTTAAAGTATTTTAACAATCAATAAGGTTTTATCAGTTAATTTTCAATAGTTAATAGGGTTTGATAAACTTTATGAGTTGGCAAGCCCATAACATTAAAAAATGATCCTTCAATTTTATTAATCCCTATATAACCAAGCCATTCTTGAATCCCGTAAGCACCAGCTTTATCGTATGGTTGGTAGGTATCTATATAATAATTAATTTCTTCATCAGTTAGTTTATTAAACCATACTTTAGTTGAATCATTTATAGTTTTTTGGAAATTTTTTCCTGTAAAAGTAACCGAAGTAAAAACTGTGTGCATTCCATTGCTAAAGGAACGAATCATTTTAAATGCCTCTTTTTTATTTCTTGGTTTTTCAATCGCCTTTCCATTAAACCAAACAATGGTATCACTAGTAATAACAATTTCATTTTCAGAAATATTTTTGAAAGCGGACGCCTTCAACTTTGATAAATAATCCGTTATTTCTGATTTTTTTAAATTAGAGGGATAGACCTCATTTATTGATTTTACTTTAATTACAAAATCGATATCTAATTCTTTAAAAAAGCGTTGTCTTCGTGGAGAACCCGAAGCTAAAATAATTTGATAATTAGAAAGTTTATTTGAGAGCATGAGAATTAAATTAAATAGTTTAAAGTAGAAATAAAAATAAAGAACAAACACTAAAAAAAAGTACAAAATCTAGTAATTTCAGAGGAAATTTAAAATCATTTTTATCAGAAGATTCCCAAACTTTCACAGATAAAAGAAGAAGAGGAGCCAAGGCAAAAAATAAGGAATAAATTACTGCGACAGTATTTTTATACAAAACTGTATAGTTGTAATAAATGATTGCAAATAAAAGCACTATCGCTAAAAAAAAAATAATATAAGAAGTTCTTTTTATTCCAATCCATATCGATAGGGTGTTTCTGTTTCTTTTTCTGTTATCATCAATAAAAACAATATCATAAACCAAGGCCCTAATTAAACAGACAAAAAATAGAAAAAAAGAATAATTTAAAATTGTACTAAACACAAAAGTTTGATGCGATTGATTGATGGATGTAATAGCAGGAAGTAGGTCAATTATTCCAACAATTAATAATGGAAAAATTGTTAGTATAGAAATTAAAATATTGTTAAATATTGGAATATTACTTATAAACGAAGCATAAAGATAAAACAGCGCAGAAAAAACTATAAAAAAACCAAAAAGATCAGGCAGTTTGACATGATTAGTGATGATAAATCCAATACCAACTCCCAATACATTTAAAATGACAAATAAATAATTAGCATTTTTCTTAGTAATTGTTTTTTCAATTGCTTGATTTTTATGTTGTTTCCTATTTGTTGAAACAGCAAAAGATTGATTAATTATCAATCCGCCTGCAGTTATACAAGTAGTTGCAATTACCAAAACATTAAAATAAAAGTTACTTAACATTAGATTAGCTCCCAAAGGAATACAGAGTGCAAAACGCAAAAGATATTGAGTTAAAACTATAAAAATTAACTTTTTGTAATGAATTGAATTTACATAACTCAAGGAAAAAAAATTAATCGTATTGAGCACTTATTTTGTCTTTGTTTAACCAATTGTTTTGAACTTTCATAATTTGTTCAATAACATCTCGAACACAACCTTTACCTCCTTTTTTATGGGAAACATAATGAGAAGTTTTTTTTATTTCTTGGACAGCGTCCTGAGGGCAACAGGCCAGCCCTACTTTTTGCATAACCTCTAAGTCTGGAATGTCGTCACCCATATACATAANNCTCTTTCATTTTTAAACCTTTTTTTTGTAGATACGTTTCCAAAGTTTTCATTTTATGGTGAACTCCTAAATAAACATCTTCAATACCTAAACCATTTAATCGCTTGCGAACTCCCTCATTATTTCCACCAGATATAATGCAGACATGNNTAACCACAATCAACTGCATGCTTGAGCACATAGCCATCTTTTGTGTGCATCTTTCTAAACATATCCCCATTAGTTGCAACTAAAATGGTTCCGTCGGTCAAAACGCCATCCACGTCAAAAATCAGAGTTGTAATGTTGGTTAAGTATTCTTTATAGCTCATATTAATGTTTGTATTTTTCTAAAATTGAATTTGTGATTTTTTTATATATTTCTAGGTAAGGACTATCTTTTAACAAATGTAACTGTTTTTCTATTGTTTTTAAGTCATTCCTTTTAGCTGGTCCTGTTTGAGTGTTGTGAGGATTTATATTCTTTATTTTAGTAGCAGTTTCAAATATTAAAGGTTTTAAAATATCAAAAGTTAAAGATTGATTCATTAATAAATCTTGACCAATTAGATATAAATGGTTTACGAAATTGTTCACGATAACTGCGCTCAAGTGGATATGTTCTCTTTGAGTTGATGTTACTATTTGCACATTGTTTGATATTGATTTTCCCAGTTCTTGTAATAATATTAAATCTTCTTGATGATAAGTTTCGATGCAAATAGGTATTTCTGAAAAATTAACCTTCGCATTTGAAGTAAATGTTTGTAATGGATAAAATACTCCTTTTCGATTGTTCTCTGAAAGTTTTTCCATTCGAACGGATCCTGAAGTATGAACAACAAGTCTATTTTTAAAAGGTATTTTTCTGGAAAAATCAATAATAGCATCATCAGGTATAGCTATAATATAAATTGATGCTTTTTTTATAGAACTTAAATCGTTGGTTTTGTCGATATTAAAATCAAAATCATCAAGTGTTTCTTTGGTTTTACTATAAACTTGAATAACTTCAAAACTATTCGAATTATGAATAGCTTTACACAAATGCGTAGCAACATTTCCAGCACCAAATAAGACAACAGATTTCATCATACGAATATAGTACTTTTTAAATTTCAATATTTTTCATGTACCAATGATTAATACGTTTACCATTTTTTTATTAACAAGAAAACCTACTAAATAAGTATAATGATTAACATTTTATGAAGATAATACTGATTGTAATTTCTTAAATTTGCAAAAAATAGTTTTCATGATTAAGAAAATATCTTCAATTCTTTTTTCAACACGTTTAACCGCTGTTTTATTTATTGCATTTGCTGCTGCAATGGCTGTGGGAACCTTTATGGATGCTTCAGCAGAAACATCTCCAACACCTTACACTAGAGAATTAATTTACAATGCTTGGTGGTTTGAAGCCATTATGGGCTTGTTAATGATAAACTTTATTGGAAATATTAAAAGATACCGTCTTTTTAGAAAAGAAAAGTGGGCAACGCTGACTTTTCATTTGGCCTTTATATTAATAATTTTTGGTGCCTTTATTACTAGATATGTGAGTTTTGAAGGAGTGATACACATTCGTGAGGGAGAGACAGAAAATACGATTTTATCGTCTGAAGCCTATATCACAACATTTATTGATGGCAACTATGAAATTGGTGGTGTTCCGCAACGACGAACTATTTCACCAAAAAAGGTAAGATTCTCTGAAAAACTAGATAATGATTTTGAATTAAATACGGATTACAACGGTCAAGAAGTAAAAATTAAACTAAAACAATTTATCAATAACGCTAAAGAGGGAGTAGTCTCATCTGAAAACGGAAAAGATTTTTTAAAAATTGTTGAAGCAAGTGGGGGAGAACGACACGATCATTGGATTGGAGATGGTGAAGTGTTAAACATGCACAACGTTTTAATTGCATTTAATAACCCTACAGAAGGCGCAATTAATTTGTTTCATGACGATGGAGTTTATTCAATTTCTTCACCATTTGTAGGTCAGTGGATGCGAATGGCAGATAGAGAGCAAGGTAAATTGGTCGTAGACTCTATTCAACCTTTAAATTTAAGGTCACTGTATCAAGTCGCAAACATGGCTTTTGTGATCCCAGAAATGGTAATGTCTGGAGAATACGGTGTTGTAAAGGCACCGAAAGAGGAACCTACCAATATGAATGCTATAATACTTGAGGTAAGTTCTAACCAGGAAACTAAAACTGTAGACATACTTGGAGGAATAGGAAATACAAGAAGTCCAATTTCAGTTGAATTAGCTGGCTTAAAAGTTTTTATCACCTACGGTTCTAAGGAATATCAATTGCCATTTAGTATAACTTTAAACGATTTTATAGCAGACAAATACCCAGGAACAGAAAAAAATTATTCCGCGTTTAAAAGTAAAGTTACCGTCAATAAAAGTGATTCCGACTTTTACGATTATGAAATATTTATGAATCACATTCTAGATGAACAGGGGTATCGTTTTTTTCAATCCTCGTTTGATGGAGATGAAAAAGGAACCATTTTATCTGTGAATCACGATTTTTGGGGTACATGGATTACCTATATAGGATATACACTGTTGTACTTAGCAATGCTTGCTATTTTATTTGATAAAAATACCCGATTTGCTAGTTTAAGAAAGATGCTTGAGAAAATTAAGAAAAAGAAAGGTGTCATTACAACAACTCTAATTTTATTTATTTCTTTTTCAAGTTTTTCTCAAAATACCACTAATCACAAAATAAAAATTTCAAAAGAAAAAATAGACTCCATAATAGTTGCTAATTCTGTTTCAAAAGAACACGCAGCAAATTTTGCAACATTGGTTGTCCAAGACAACGGACGTATGAAACCCATTAATACGTTCGCTAGTGAATTATTAAGAAAAATAAGTAGAAAAAATAGCTATGCAGGGCTCGACGCCAATCAAGTATTTTTATCGATGACCGAATTTCCTAGCCTATGGCTTGAAGCACCCATAATGTCCTTAAAATGGCAAAATGATAGCATTAGAGAAATACTCGAAATAAAAAATGCAAAGCATTTTTCACTTATGGATCTCATTGATAATAATGGAAACAACAAACTAGGACCCTATATAGAGGAAGCCTCAAAAACCATCAATAAAAATCAGTTTCAAAAGGATTTCATGAAGGCTTATGAAAACTTTTATTTATTGAATGAAGCATTAGGAGGTAGTATACTTAAAATATTTCCAATACCTGAGGATGAAAATAATAGATGGGTATCCTATCCAGAACTTGATAATGTAAATTATAACAAACAAGATTCAATTGTAGTTAGAACCATCCTACCTTATTATTTTGAAACCCTAAGAGAGTCTAGAAAAACAGGAGATTACACAAATGCTGACGTAATTTTATCAGGACTTTTGAAATTTCAAAATCAATATGGGAATAAAGTAATGCCATCCCAAAACAAAATTACTGCAGAGATATGGTACAATAAAATTGATATATTTAATAAACTATATAAATATTTTGCTGTATTTGGAATTTTAATGTTTGTTTTTATCATTGTTCAAATATTTAGAGAAAATAAAATTATTGACTCTACCGTTAAATTATTTAAATATATAATTTGGATATTATTCATCCTACTAACATTAGGACTAATTGCTCGATGGTATATAAGTGGTCATGCCCCATGGAGTGACGCCTACGAGTCGATTATTTATGTTGCATGGGCAACTGTATTTTTTGGTCTAGCATTGGGTAAAAAAAGTTATTTAACAGTTGCATCAACTGCATTTGTTGCAGCTATTATTTTGTGGGTAGCACATGAAAATTGGATAGATCCTTCCATTTCTAATCTACAACCTGTTCTCGACAGTTACTGGTTAATGATTCATGTTGCCGTAATAGTTGCAAGTTATGGCCCCTTAACATTGGGAATGATATTAGGACTTACCTCGCTGTTATTGATGGTTTTGAGTACAAAGAAAAACCTAAAAAAAATGCAATTGAACATTAAGGAAATAACTATTATTAATGAAATGGCTCTAACGGTTGGTCTAATTCTTTTAACTATTGGAAATTTTTTAGGCGGTCAATGGGCTAACGAAAGTTGGGGGCGTTATTGGGGTTGGGATCCAAAAGAAACTTGGGCATTAATTAGTATAATGATCTATGCTTTTGTGCTTCACATGCGACTCATTCCTGGCTTGAGAGGTAAATGGACTTTTAATTTTGCGGCCGTTGTGGCTTATGCTTCTATTATGATGACCTATTTTGGTGTTAATTTTTATTTAACAGGTTTACATTCATATGCAAGTGGAGATGTGCCTGTTACTCCAAATTTTGTTTGGTACTTTACTGCATTTGTATTCTTATTGAGTATAGTAGCCTATTGGAGAAACAGAAAGCTAAGTAACTAAGTTAATTACCGATCATATCTTCGGGTCGTACCCATAAATCAAATTCCGCTTCGGTTACATATCCCAAGCTAAGAGCCGCTTCTTTTAAAGTAGTTCCATTTTTATGAGCTGTATTAGCTATTTCTGCAGCCTTATAATATCCTATTTTGGTGTTAAGTGAAGTGACCAACATTAATGAATTATTCAATTGCTTTTCAATCATTTGATAATTTGGTTCAATTCCTGCAGCACAATGTTTTTCAAACGATATACAAGCGTCACCAAGTAACTGAGCTGAAGATAAAAAATTAGCAGCCATCAAAGGTTTAAATACATTCAATTCAAAATGTCCTTGCATTCCTCCAACGGAAATAGCCATATCGTTTCCAATTATTTGAGCGCAAACCATAGTCAATGCTTCCGCTTGAGTAGGATTTACTTTTCCAGGCATTATAGAAGATCCTGGTTCGTTTGCGGGTATCGTAATTTCTCCTATACCAGACCTTGGGCCACTAGCTAACAATCGGATATCATTTGCAATTTTATTTATTGAGATAGCTAACTGTTTTAGCGCTCCATGGGTTTCAACAATGGCGTCATGTGCAGCTAAGGCCTCAAACTTATTTTCTGCGCTAACAAAAGGTAAATTAGTGAATTTTGAAATGTATGAAGCTACATTCTCTGCATACCCTTTTGGGGTATTAATACCGGTACCGACAGCAGTACCACCAAGGGCTAATTCTGACAAATGTGCAAGGGTGTTCTCCAATGCTTTTAGTCCGTGTGCTAGCTGTGATGCATAACCACTAAATTCTTGTCCAAGTGTGAGGGGAGTGGCATCCATTAAGTGAGTTCTACCAATTTTAACTACGGAATTAAAATCATTTGATTTCTGAACTAAAGTTGAATGTAATTTTTTGACTCCTGGAATCGTAACCTCTATTATTTTTTTATACGCAGCAATATGCATTCCCGTAGGAAATGTATCGTTAGAAGATTGAGATTTATTTACATCATCATTAGGAAGCAATGTTTTTTCTCCATCACCAATAACTTTTCCAGCAAGTTGATGCGCTCGGTTAGCTATAACCTCATTTAAGTTCATATTACTTTGTGTACCACTACCAGTTTGCCAAATCACTAGAGGAAATTGATCATCATGATTCCCAGAAAGTATTTCGTCACAAACAGCAGCTATAAGGTCTCTTTTTTCTGAACTAAGAACGCCCAATTCACAATTGCTGTAGGCAGCAGATTTTTTTAAATAAGCAAAACCATAAACTATTTCTAGTGGCATTGAGGCTGGAGTACCAATTTTAAAATTATTTCGAGAACGTTCTGTTTGCGCACCCCATAGTTTGTCAGCAGGAACTTTAACTTCACCTAGCGTGTCTTTTTCTATTCTGTAGTCCATAATTTAGTTTATTTAAAGTATGCAAAGTTACGTAAATGGCTAATTTTACTCAAACTTTAATGTTTATTTCCTGTTAACAAAATAAAATATTTATTATAATTATTGAGAAAAGCATAGTATCTTTGCTTTTTATAAATTTATTACAACAGTATGTTTCAGTTTGATCAATATCTAGGATTCTTAGCATTCTTAACCATTGTTAC
>ENA-UZXB01017301-UZXB01017301.1-metagenome-genome-assembly--contig:-Day-2-1m-contig-17301_pt1 | contig 22074 bp, 9 predicted proteins | sample MGYA00260339_ERZ794899 | MGnify/ENA metagenome assembly ERZ794899 | reverse complement strand
CGTCACCATCCAAAGTCAAACCACTATTAAAACTAGCGTCACCACTTAAAGTTAAACCACTATTCAAAATCGCATTACCATCCAAAGTCAAACCTCCATTAAAACTAGCTTCACCATTCAATGACAAACCTCCATTAAAACTAGCGTCACCAACCAACGACAATCCACTATTAAAACTAGCGTCACCATCCAAAGTCAAACCACTATTAAAAATGGCATTACCATCCAACGACAATCCACCATTGAAACTAGCATCACCATCCAAAGTCAAACCACTATTAAAAATGGCATTACCATCCAACGACAATCCACTATTAAAAACAGCGTCACCATTCAACGACAATCCACTATTAAAACTAGCGTCACCAACCAAATACAACCCACTATTGAAACTGGCGTCACCAAATGTTTCTACTCCACTATCAAAGATAGTCTTATTAATTATATTCATTTCACCAGGAACAACCACATTTTGCAAGGTTCCTGTGCGAGGACCTAATAATAACTGGTTCGAAACATTTGCCACAGCATTATATCCGACCGCAGTGCTATTTGTAATGTCACTCGACGCTTTTGCTTCAGAACCAATAAATGTATTCATAGTACCATCTATTATGCCAGAACCACTATTAAACCCCAGAGCAGTATTATGAGATACATTTTCGGTCATATCATTCAGTGCGTCTTTTCCAACCAATGTAGTCGTGCCTACATCATCGTCATTCAAATTACTAGTATTTGTTTTTGAACCAACCTGTACTAAATTGAATATACTCATATTTTCAGTTGTCAACCCACCATTGCCTTGATGGAAAGTATTATGGTCTCCAATAACAACGTTTTCATTGATTGTACCAAGGTTCACATGATCGACATTATTAATATTTTCAATAGTTAACACAGTGTCAATCGTCTCCTTTAAAGTAGTCAAATCATCTAATGTATTCTGAACGGCGTCCGATGTGATTTCTTTATAAATAAACCCCCCTTCAATAATAGTATCACTTTGTTTTATTAGACCACGTACGTTGGCGTTTTGATGCATAACAGTATCTCCGCTCAGGTCAGAACGACCCGCAATATTCAAATTTCCATTACGAACGATCAAATCTCCTCCACTTATATCCATAAAACCTTTCACATATGTTTGAACGTGACGATTCGCAACGTTATTATACAACCAATCACCTTCACGCAAAGACATCTTTTACTATATATAGATGTTATGTTTTTCTTATTTATACGATAATAAAAATATATTCTAAATTTGTATTATCTTAACGAACAATTCCAAACCGCCCTAGAGAACATTTACAAGGGCTTCCACCATTGTTTTCGGAAGCACCACAGTTACAACCATTTTTTAGATTAGCTGCCGCATTACGCTCTGTAACTGTCAGTGGAACCGGTCTACACGCAGAATAAATGTCTAACATTGGAATACGATTTGTTCGTGTATGTGTATCCATACACAACGGGAATCTCGTACAGTCTGTCACTACCCTATCTACCCCAAATACAGGCTGGACTCCAACGGGTGTAATGTTATTATAATTTAATTTTGTATTTTCAACTGAATTAGCTACTTCGAACTGTTTAAATTGAATATAACTTTTACTATCAAATACAGAAGGCTGTTTGGTAGTATCATTATCTATTTTTAAACGAGTGGCTATTTTTTTATGTTTTAAATAATCACTTTGAGACATTTTCTATACATATCCTTAGTATATTATCTTATTCTAAAAGATGATTATTCTCGTTCATAAACATAGTATATCTATTCCCGATAAAGTAGTAATTCATCAAGAAAGCAGAATAACCAATAAAGGCACCTAAACAGGCCCCTACAAATAGTTGTTTTGGAGTGTGATTGTTATATTTCCATCTTTGTAATACAGTAAGCCCTGCTATAAAAAGTCCCACATACAGCCAAAATGGTTTTCCTGTGACACCATAGAAAAATACAATAGAAGTAAAAATAGATTGAGCGTGTCCGGAAGGCATTCCGTATTTTTCAGAACCATCATAAGATTCACCTAATATACTGCGGGCACCAAGTGGTCTAGGTTCTCGATATATACTTTTCAAAAAGGAGTTCAGTAGCTTACTAATAAATGTAATAACTAAATATCCATACAGATAATAAATATAATAATAAAGTTGTATGCTCGTCATAACAAACACTATATATGGACCCAAAAAGCCGATAACATCGAATATATCTATCAGTATCATAATAAGTACAATCTTATTATAATGCTATATTTTCTTTACAAATTTTCATCATCGGGTGTTTGTCTATACAATTGTTCGCAAATAAGGGAAAACGACCAGTTGGAACCATTCAAATCAAGTACATTGCCTCTATCAGTCTTGAGACGAACAGTCATACGTTTTAAGTTTACTGGTCCAAAATAAGTTCTCTCTTGATTTTGTAGTGTTCCACCAAACTCGACAAACGACTGTCCGTTTTGTAAACCCGCTAATTTCAAAGGTATCAATCCGAACACATCTTTTTCAAACGGTCCCACGCCGAAATTATTTCCAGAAACGCCTGTACTTGATATAATACTAGAATTATTTGCCGAATTGGCAATTTCTACTACAGAATACAATTGTTTTTGTGTAAGTCTCTTTGACTGTATGTCATTTGCTGTATTATAAGTTAACTCACCGGTAGCTGGGTCACATACAAAATTTGACTTATTTGTGTAAGAAGACGGTTGAATGTGTGTATCGGTTGTCGTAATTGTAACTAATCCATCATTTAAGTGATTTTGATTGTAATCGTCTAGACATAATAAGAGATAATTGAATAAATTTGTACTGATAGTAGTATCACCGGTAATTGTAATGACCCCATCTTCACTGATAGTTTTCAAGGGGCTATTGTCATAGTCAATATTATTCAATTCATATACGGTATTTTCCCTGAATCCAAGAATCCATCCTAACGTAGTATCCCATGTAGCATTGCGTACACTACTTACACCTGCAAAACATTTTGCAAAGGTTGAGTTATCAAAAAAAGAGATATTGTAATCAGACGCTGTATATACCTTATTTATGGTGATCTTAAGTTTGCTATTTTGTGAACCATCGTCGTTGTCTAAAATAGACAATATTGAACCATTTGTAATAGCATTTGAATCAAATAAACTATTTATTGTGTTGATTAATGTAGTACGAGTATAAACGATGTCATCATTATTTTGGTCTTTCAATGGAATAGTAAATGTAATAATATTTTCATCAGCAACGACTCCTTCTTCATATGGATACAGTTGAAATTTATTTGTGGTTTCTGTTAATATAATTTGATTTTGGTCGATATTCTGATAACCCTTTATAATACGAGCTAATTGATTTCCTTCAGAATCAACAGTAGAACCCGACAAATCTACGCCCGGACTATCTATGCTTGGCAATGTACTATTAGCAAGCGCAAAAGATAAGTCTATCATATTTGTATCTATATTTAAACCACGCCACACATTATTTTCGTATGTCTCTACACCTCCTATACCAGAAGGGTCTATGAACTGAATACTATAATCATTTTCTGTGAGTTGTTTCAAAATATTAATATCTAGTACCCCGGAAATATTGTCCTGTTCGACATCGCCGATGAATGTTATATTGGAACCAACTAAAATGTTATCAGAATCAATATCCGAATAACTCTGAAAAGCATCTCTAATTCCTGAAATCAAATTACTTCGCGAGAAGGTGTATGTTGTGATAGAATTTGGGTCATAGTCATAACTGGTTGCGTCGGGATCATTTTGGGCTTGATAATAGGAAGAACCCATAAAAATATCGAAAGAATAAGTGTCAGAGGCAGAACTATTCGAAGCACCTGTAATTCTAGCTATAAATTTACTATTAGTACTAGAATAAGTTGTCTGATACGGGGCTAAATAGGGGATATTATTAAACTCTGATAGATTAAAAGATAAATCTCCATTGTATGACATATCTAAAATGGTACTTAAAATACCGTTGCTTATGTCTATTAAAAATGAATCTTCATTGACATTACGTGTAATATCCAAAACTAGTTCAAAGATGGAAGAACTGTTAATGGAAGCGGAAGAGTTACTAGTAGTGATGTCAGGCTCATTGTCAATTTGAGTATTAATCTCTGTAATAAATTGTGACAAAGAATAGCCTTCCAAATTATTTGTAATATTCAGAATTATGTTGTTTCCATCAGTATTATAATTGCTCTTATTACAATGAAGTTTCACATTGGGTGTATCACTAGATTTGAATGTAATAGTAGAATCATTAATTGGTGATGACTGTGAAATAATCGTATTTATATCAATTTCATTATCATTGAAGCCGAATACCGAACCACTTCCTACAAATATATTAGGTTCTCCACTTGCCGCGCCAGAGAGTCCAGAAGGGAAAATAACTTTTAATTTTGATGACGCAATATTATTGGTAGTAAACCGGTCTGGTTTCAACCGAAGTTCAAACCGTGTTTGCGAATTAGAAGCATTATTGAGAGAATAACGTTTTATGTATGATTCTTGAGAAAGGTAAATATTATTTTGTATTTGTGTGTCCAAATCTAATCTCAATTGAGAACGAGTATAAGAACCAGTGTTTTGTGACATTGTTATATTAAACGATACATCCACATTGGCTGGTATACCATCTACTTCATCACCTACGTAAACGTACACTGTAAAAAAATTATTATTTGCCGTTAATTGATAGCGTCTTGTATCATTTGCCAATGTAGGCGAGTTATAAGTAGATTTTATATTAAATAGATTGTAACTTATGTCTGTAAAACCTAGAATGGAAGGAATGAATGATTTCTTTGCCTCAATCAATTCTTCATCGGTAGTAATAACATTATTTTTAGTGGGATAACCTGGGTAATCTAGAAAATTCAAATAATAGCTAGTTTCATTGTATCGCTTCTTTATATCTATATCTATAGTAACTAAAGAGGTATTCGGGTTAAGTGATAGTCCTGTATTTCCAAAACTAATGTCTGATATTGTATTTTTTAGTGAATCTATGCTGCTATTTAAAGTATCTACAAGCTCTTGAGCTGTATAATTTCCAGCATTCACGTTAATCGTAAAATCATTTGTACCATTATCATTTTGAATGCCAGGAGAGTTGGCCGTAAATACAAAAAAATTACTTCCAAAATTATTATTAATAGTATACCATGTATAGGGAATTTGAACGGAATATAATTTCAAGGACACAACATCTTTCAGTGGGTCAGATAAATTAAAAGTAAATTCAGTTGATAGATCTTCTTTATTTTCGCGATACTGACTATCTATACTAATCACACGCTTAATTGTCTGATTCAATAAAGGGTTCAATTTACCACTTGCGTAGTTCAATGGTTTTGTCAAACTAACTTTTGAGTTATTTTCAGTGACACGGCTGGTCCTCATAGTAGGTTCGACCTGTTGTATGCCATTTTTAGAAACGACTTGTTGGTTATTTATGGTTGGTTCATCTACAATATTATTTGTATCTTCGATCTCAGTGTTTATATTCATAGGGCTTATTGTCTGATCGTCATCTTCAAATTCTTGTTCTGATGAAAAAAAATGCGAGTAAATATTTTCAAAAAAAACTGTTAATTTATTCGAATCTATGCTGTCACCATCTTTATATTTATCTATCATGGATAAAATCTTTGCTTCTAATTCGCGATCAGACGGATTATTTAAATCTAAAATATTATATAAATCTTCTTCAGAATATTTTGAAATATCATATACATCGTCTGCGTCTTTCCCCATTAACTTATATTTCACTTATATAAACTTTCTATATTATTATTCTTTTTGTAATTCTTTATTTTGTTTCATGCGTTTTTTAAACATTTGACTTATAAGTTCATGAATGTCAATACTATCTTCTTCTTGTAATTCATACAATATTGCTGGTGGAAAACTGCGTAACCCCTGTCCTCGTTTCATATGTCTATTTCCTTTGAAACAAAGCAAATCCAATAATTCCATCAATTCTTCCTCGTCGTTTTCCATCTCACAACGGTCTATTCGTTCCGTCCCTACATATGTGTACCTACCATAACTTTTATTTTCATAAATAGAATACTTATTGACACGTGGGTGATTGCGTACAATTCCGATTCCCATAATTTTATTGATATCATTATTCATTTCTATTACAAACAAAATAGAATCGTATGGTAGTTTGGTTGTAACTGGTGCAGGCGCACAATAAATACATTTTGTTTTTGTATTTTTCGTCCGATACATAGCATTCTCATGATAAGTTATATTGTTAAATCGTGTTGTTACTATGAAATTTTTACGGTTACTACAAAAGTTCTTTATTTTTTGGCGAATTATCTTTCGCTCAATTTCTTCGCTCATGTCTCATTTTACTATTTGTAAGCATTTCAATAATAGTGAATCAATTTTACAGCTAGGAAAATATCAATGACAATATATATCATGGGAGTCAAGAATTTATGTTTAGGGAAGCAGGTTAAAACCCCAAACAAATGTAAAAAGGTCAAAGGATGCAAAGTCGCAGCAGGCACTAAACGAACTTACTGCAGGAAATCACACAACAAATCCAAGAAAAATCACACCAAAAAAAATAAAACTGGCAAAAAGAGAAATTAGATGCGCTATAAATAATATTATTTTTCGAATAGGAATAATATTATTTCATTCAATATACAAAGATTTTTCATTCTTTTTAATCGCTTGATATACATTCTCTCGAATCTTCTTGTATCGTGTTTCATCTTTCATTTTTATTCCACCAAGTATTTTCGTGTAATAATGAACCGATTTTTCTTCATATTCTTGATCGTTTTTGATAAGGTCTTCGTGTTCTTTATGCCATACATTATTAAAATCATAGATAAACTGTTTTGAAATCCTGCATAAATATTGATCTAGTTCATGTGATTCGATTTTCATCCATTCATTTGTACCATACTCTTTTTCTACATCATAGACATAAAACATATTTTTGTCACACTGAAAGCCTACAAAAGGTACTATTTTTTCGCTATTTGTAATATTATTCGTCAATAATGTTGTGATTCCGGTTAATAAATCGTTCTCAAATACGACTTCCAAATAATTCTTAACATCAGGCAATATAACATGCCTCATCCAATCAGCTAACCCATGAAATGGTTTGTCACATGTTTCTTTATTCAAATGATCCAATACTTTTATTTTTTTCCTACTGTTATTCGTCCTCAATTTAGTATTCTCTTTCTCCAATTTATCAATGCGTAATATCATATGCTGCATAAGCGAAAACATATCTCGCTGTGATGGCAATGGTTGGGAGTTGTCTATCTCATAATCTTGTTCTTTCTTCGTCTTTGAGAAGAACTCACATGGCAACACATGTCGATCATAATTAAATTTTTGACGGAACGTTTTACCACAATATTCGCAATGGCGACAAGGTTTATTGGAAGCCATTTTTTCTTCAGTAAAATATATCAACCAAAATCAATTTTACGCAATGAATATGGTATTCACAAATTCTAAAACAAATATTGTATTAAAAGATAAATCAATAATAAAATCAAAGTCTGAATCTTCCTTTTATTTTACCCATTATAGCATGTTTGATAGATTAAAAGATAGTCAAGGTTGTAAAACTTGTGGAAGAAAATAAAATCTATATGTTTTTTATAATAATAAAAGATGTTTAAGATGTTTTCATTAAATAAGCATATTGCCAATATAATTATTATCCTAAGTGCCCTATTTATTATTGTTACAGCATTGAGAACCACCGGACTGTATGAAGGCATGGATAATATTTCTGAAGATACTTTGAATGATGCCTATGTTCTAGGCAAATCTGGAATTCAACCATGGGGCAAAAATGAAGGTTTTCATGATGAAAATGCCAAATGGATATGGAGCAATTCTAGTGGAAAAAGCATAGCAAAAGAACGCTATCGACCGGTTACTTTTATATATAAGTGGCATAATTATAGTAAAAAAAATATTGAAGCGACTATTAATGTAATCGTTGACAATGTAGCATATATCTATTTAAACGATGAGTTTGTCGGCGAACAGTATGCTGGCTGGGGCAGCAAAGGGGGTTTAGTAAATGTGAATTTGAAACCAGGATTAAATAAATTCGCAATAACTGTTCTTAATGCGAATGGAGAAGGTGCAGGATTATTGGCAACAGTTATCGATGATAAAAAAGACATTCTTTTCAGTACTGGCGAAGGGTGGAAATACTACATGCCGAATGAAGAATATATATATGTTGGACCTTCTACAACTAACTTAAAACCGGTTACATTGCCAAGAAAGAACATGAAAGTATCTGCAGTACCAATTAATTTTCAACAATCTCAAATGCTCGATACTTTTGATCTAAGTATAACAGATAATAAATTGTATGTAAAACGAAGCGACAAAGAGACTGGTTGGGAACAACACTTAGTGCTCAGAGTAATAAACGATGAAGAATCATTGGAAATAAAAAAGAAAACAACAGACAATTCATTCCTGAATGAATGAGGTAAAATAAACTATTTTAAGTAAGTGACTATATAATTTATATGAGGTATATTATATATTATATTATAAATGAGTAATTTCAATTCGAGAGAATTATTTATGGAACCAAAGACAACACAATATGGTAGTCACATGGTAATGACGAATGTAAATAAACCCAATAAGAAGAAATTTATTAATGTAGACACTAAATTTAGAGAAGAGTATTCAGCAAACACGTATGTAGAAGAAACCACATTCAATATCAGTTTGTCCGAAAAAATTAATGAAATTAAATCTATGACCGTTCATACAGTTGACTTGCCAGTGACTACTTTTAACGTTTCATCTGCCATTGGCAATAATGCTTTTCAAATAACAAACATGAATGTGGCATATGATACGATAGACATGTCAAATGTAGTTTTATCTAATATGACAGATGTATCAGATATTATTAATGATTCTAGTATGACAAATCTGTGGATATCCGACTTGTCTACAAATGATAGTCGCTATGTTCGATATAAAGACGTGGTTGTGGTACCCGATGGTAATTATGATAGAGTTTCATTACAGGCAGCAATTAACGACCAAATACAACAGCTCGACCGTATTATACCAGCATGTATGTGTAGTACTATTGATAACCCAGATACATCCGATTTACATATATCGTTGTTAGACAATCCACAAAGGACTGCTGAAATTACCACAAAGCAATCTCAAATAGAAATCGATTTTACAGTGAATGAAGATGGCATAACCGATAGAACTCGTTTCAAGTCAAGTTTGGGTTGGTTACTCGGTTTCCGTAATACAACATATACTGCGACAGTATATGCTAACAGTCTAGGTTACATATCAGACCAAACCAAAGACCGCGTTTACTCAGAAAGCATGTGGAATATTAAGCAACCGCCCTATATGTACTTGGCGATTGATGAATTCAACGGAGGAAATCACAATTCATTTTGTGGCTCTCTAGCTAATTCTCTTGTTAGTAAAAATGTGATAGCACGTATCTCCATGAATGATTACAATTATCCATTCGGCACAAATATCACTGCTAACAAACATAATGGTCTATTAGTTAGCAATTGTCGTGAATACACCGGCAAAATAGATTTACAAAGGATGAAGGTTTCTCTTGTTTATGACAATGGGCGTGTCGCATCGTTGGGCGGACAGGATTTTTCTTTTTTATTAGAAGTTGAATACGAGTAAAAAATTGAATATTTACATAATATATACATAATAACAATAATCCAGTGAATAACGTTATTATGTTTGACGACTTCGAATATACCGAAGATACCGAAAAAAACACAAATAAAAAAACCATTTCGTTTACACCTAACAATAAAGGAAATGACATCTTCTCATTTATGAAAGTTATTGGCAAAACATCATCGTCAACCATCAAAAATGACAAAAAATGTGTTTCACTAGAAGAACAACCACACGTTGGAATTACGGATGACTTGCTTGAAGGTTTATCAGAAGAACAAAAAATTGCTTTTCATAAAATATCAGAAGGTGAAAATGTATTTATAACAGGCCCAGGAGGTACGGGTAAAACATTTATGTTGAGAAGAATTCATGAATATAACGCAAAAATTGGCAAAAAAATGGCGGTTACTGCCATGACAGGTTGTGCTGCTTTACTACTCGAGTGTAACGCCAAAACGCTTCATTCATGGTCTGGCATTAAACTAGCAAAAGGTCCAAAAGAAGACACTATTAGCCGAGTTATTCGCAGCGGGTATTACAAGAAAAATTGGAAAAACGCTTCAGGACTTATTATTGATGAAGTAAGCATGATGTCACAAAAAGTCTTGGAAATTATAGAAGAAATCGCAAGAATTACAAAGAAAAATAACAAACCGTTTGGTGGAATGCAGGTAATATTTATCGGAGACTTCTTTCAATTGCCTCCAGTTGAAAATTATGGAGACAGTGATAGTGGTAAATTCTGTTTTGAATCACCCATTTGGAATAATATTTTCAAAAAAGAAAATCATATTGTATTGAAGACAATTTTCAGACAAAATGACAATGATTATATTCGTATTTTGAATGAAGCTCGACAAGGGGAATTAAACAAAAGTTCAGCACAGGTACTTTTAGAGCAGAGTAAAAAAAAATGTGATAAAAGTGATAATATACCGACTAAGCTATTTCCAAATAGAGCAAAAACCGATTTGGTGAATAATACCATGTTTTCAAAAATAGAAAAGGACGAATTTATTTATACCATTGAAACGAATACCGACTATGATAAGAAATTAGAAACAGGTACTCCTTTCAACGAGAAAGAAATACAGAAAATGAAAATGGCATCGAAAAAAGACTTAGAAATGGAACTTATGTTTATGTCAAATAATGTACCTTGCGCTCACAATCTGAAACTGAAAATCGGCTGTCTGGTTATGTGTACTATCAATTTAGATATGACAAATGGAATATGTAATGGTTCACAAGGTACAATTGTCGATATTGTTAAACGGTCGGGAGAATTTGTGCCAGTAGTACAATTTTATAACGGGATTAAACGAGAAATCACAAAACATTATTGGCAATCAGAAGATTATCCATGTGTCGCTGTAGGACAATATCCTCTAATTCTAGCATGGGCGTTGACTATACATAAAATTCAGGGTGCTACATTGTCTACTGCTGAAATTGATATAGGCAATGGAATATTTGAATACGGTCAGAGTTATGTTGCCCTATCGCGTGTAAAATCTTTAGAGGGTTTGTATTTATCATCATTTAACCCGGACAAAGTAAGAGCAAATCCTATCGTAAAACAGTTTTATTCGGCCCTTTAATTATTAGCAAAAGTTTATTCAAAAAAAAAATACAATGTAAATTTATAACAAAAGTAATTCTATTATGTCTACAAAAAATAGTTGGAAATCATATGGTGGAATATATAAAACACAAGAAGTTACCAACTTAGGTATAGGAACACTTGTCGTTGACGAAATTATTACACGAAAAAAAGTATTAGAAACATTAGTATTCAAAGAAATTCTTACACTAGAAAATGATTTTATTCAAGAAACCGGGAATGTAAATACATATGGAATATCTAAATTCAATCAGAGTACTTATCATAACGCCGATGTTTATATAAAAAATAAAATTGTATTAGCCGGAAACAATGTATTAGAAAAAGATAGTAATACTGACGCACAAGGCGCCTTGGCAACACTTGTTGGTGGTGACAATGTAGTGCCTCTTGCTGGTGATGCAAAAAATTTTATTTATGGTGATATAACTGGTAATCGAATTAGTTTTGGTACAGACACTCCCACATCATTTGTAGAAATAGAACAGCCATCCGATGACGATAACGACCAGAATATTTTTACTGTGGCTACTGGCAAACTGAATGGAAGAACAACTTTATTGAAAACAGCAAATAATAGTGGTGTAGATATTTCAGCGAACGCTTCTACTAGTAGACAGTCTTTTGTTGTTTCTGGTAATATAAACGGTAATTTAATTTCTACAAGCAATACCTTTACAATTGATAATACTGGTGTCGAACAAACTATACAAATGAATTCTTACGATATTTGCTTGAATGCTATTAATATTAATGAAATTTCTTCTTCAGTTAATACGGTTATTAACAGTGGTAATTATACGCAACTCAGATCAAAAACCGCTATTTCTAATCGTGAAGAAATTGAAGGAATGAAAGATGAAACTCTTATTGTATATGATAATAATCATGCCACATATTTGAAAGATTATTATAACACAATCATAGATGAGTATACTACAGGAAACGCAGTTACATTGTTAACAAATGATAGCTCTGGAAACACATTTCAACATATAATTACTCCTAATTATAAAGGATTTGCTATTGGTGGTGGAAGTACGGTTTCTGATAATACGAAATCATTGGGTATATTAGGTATATTAATTGATGATTCATCAACTACCGATAGTTCATTTGTACCAGGCATTAGTATAACTGAAACAGGACATAAAACAGTAAACCGTTCTGTAACTAGTATTAATACTTATTCCCCTAACACACTTTCGCATACGATGGAAATAAATGGTGCTACACATATCGGTCATGGTGAAATACATATTCGTGGTTACGCGAACTTTTATATTAACAATGTAAGCTTTTCAAAACAAGACTCATTATATGGATTTGCGATAGGAAAAAAACTCACTTCTTCTACTAGTTCTCCGTACACATATTACTATCTGAAAACAATTGACGGTGGTTCGAACTGGACCGTAGAAGAAATGAATGATGGCACATATAAACAGACAAGTTCACTTTTACTTACTGCGGTACCCGCGGGAATTTCAGATGACAACAATTATTCTTATTTGTTTGATACTAATAGCACTGAAACTGGCTTTCTTACTCTGCAGAATAATGGCACACAGTGGAATGTCGGTGGTCCAAATGTAAACGTGAAACTATTGTGCGTGAATTTTAATGAAACATTACAGAATCCACAATATGAATATTTCGTCAAAAGTACAGATGCCACCATAATTTATTTCAATAGTAATGATGGCATAGATGTAGAACCTGAAACTACTGGGATTACCAATATAATAGACATTACAGGACATAGTAATCGAGTATATTTATTGGATACTGATGGTACAGTAATTAGTTATATATATGAAAATTTGGCCGTTGATATTATAAATAAAGAATATCACCAAACACCAACAACCCCTTCTACATTCAATAAAATTTATGCTTTTTCAATAGACAGCGTTGTTGCTGTTGGAAATGACACTATTTTTTATTCTAATAACGCCAGCAGTGATGGCCCAACATGGACCCAGCTTACAAACACGGGATATAATCTTACGCAAGTTCATCTACCAAACGAACGTAATGCCATTGCGCTAGGAACAAGAATTATTGACAACGTGGGTGTTTTATTATATTCTGATGATTATTATCATACTTGGCATGAAGTTGATGATAACACATTGAATGCTTCTGGAGCAAAACACCTAGTAAAAGACGTACTTCAAACAACCACAAACGTATCTATGCATATGTCTGGTTTAAGTACAATTATCATTAGTTATGTTTTGTCTGAAACTGATAGTCGCATTGTGTATTGTCACTTACCCAACCTGCTGAATAAAGAACATAGTACGGTTCTAGATGTATCAGGCAATATGCAGATGTCAGGGGTTGTATATCAATTTTAGTGATAACGTAAATGGATTGTCAATATACACTTCGATAGATTAGATATATTTTAATGGGAAATATATATAAGATGTCTTCGTGGCTTAGTAATTCTGCCACGTCGAATAAACTAAAACAGACTTATGTCCGTGGGTTTATTGACGTTAGTGGCGATGTCATCATTCGAAACAACAATGAATTGAGTTTTTATGATAATAATAACTCGACCAAACATTTTAGTATCAACTCCCAAGAAATAAGTATACACGATGGAGTAGATTCTTATACAGACATTAGTAATTCCAAACTAGTTTACATCAAAGATTTATCTGAAAACGTTCAGGCAAAACTCACTGAGATTCAAAGTAAATTAAGTGATATCAGTAGAAATATTGATACTGATTATGCTATAAATATTGTAAGTGACAGTGATTTAGTACAAATAAATAATTCTTTGAAAACCGCGTCGATTGAAGCAAGTGGGGATGTATCTCTTAACAACGGTCTCTTTGTCGCTGGAACAACCACTGTTTCTGGCGACATTGTTCCTGCTACCGGTTCTATATATAATCTGGGATCTGAAAATAGTCCTTTTGGTTCTTTGTATATTTCGAACAATACTATCTTCTTTCAAGGAGAGAATAATGAAAACAGTGGCACAATGAAATTTGATGACGGTGACATCACAATTTTAAAAAAAGGAGAGCCTGAATCGAATAGAAAGAAACTTACTACTTCTACTACTGGAAATAAGCTAGGCATCGGCAAAGATAGTAAAAACGCTGAAGCGGATTTAGATGTATCTGGTAATACGATTTTAAGAGGTGATGTAACAATTACAAACAATCTAGATATATGTGGCAATTTTTACGCACAATATCCAGACCGTTCTATACCGGTAGATGCGATCAATGGCAATTTAGGGTTGCTAACAATATCAACCATTAAAGGCGATACTCCAAACAAAATTATTTCTGATGTGAATACCCTTCGATTTGATACTGATTCCGGATTTGATATAGATGACTTGAGTAATGGTGCTGTAAAAGTAAAAATGAATAGCACATTCAAAACGTGGAAAGTTGACGGACAACAAGATTTAGTAGCAGAAGGATTAGACAGCATGACACTTGTTGCTGGCAACAATGTTGTTTTAACTACGTATCAAGATCCAAAATCATTGAAATTTGATGTAGATTTTTCATCTATTGACGCTTCCCTCAACCTGAAATCCGATCAAACTTATGTGGATTCTTCTTTGAACCTGAAATCCGATCAAACTTATGTGGATGCTTCTTTGAACCTGAAATCCGATCAAACTTATGTGGATGCTTCTTTGAATCTGAAATCCGATCAAACCTATGTGGATGCTTCTTTGAACCTGAAATCCGATCAAACCTATGTGGATGCTTCTTTGAAACTGAAATCCGATCAAACCTATGTGGATGCTTCTTTGAAACTGAAATCCGATCAAACCTATGTGGATGCTTCTTTGAACCTGAAATCCGATCAAACTTATGTTGATGTTTCCTTGAACCTGAAATCCGATCAAACTTATGTGGATGCTTCTTTGAACAATAAAGTTGGAAAAGACTATGTGGATGCTTCTCTTAATCTCAAATCAGACTTAACCTATGTGGATGCTTCGTTGAACCTGAAATCCGAACAAACCTATGTTGACACTTCTTTGAATCTCAAATTACCAGTATCTAACCCCGTCGTTCAAGGTGATCTAACTATGAACGACGGAAATATTTATCTTGATAATGATATTCGTGTTTTCGGAACGAGTAAGCTGAATGGACCTGTTATGATGTCAGATAACGCAGATGTAAATAATATTAACATTGATGGATCACTTAATATCAATGAAAAAACATTCATTGACGATGTGAATATTCCGCTAATCAGTAAAAAAACGACGATTGGGTTTGACATTGAAAGCGTGAATGAAATTGTGGCAAAGAATACCAGCTTTTCACCAGGATCACTGTCTGATCCTGCCTTGTCCGGTGACGGGAGAAAAGTCGCTTTTTATACATCACGTCTAAGAAACCCGGGTGGAAGCCAAGATGCGATCGGTGAGCCAGAATATAGTATTACATTTTATCATTTGTATAACAATGTTTGGCAAAGAGATGGCGGCTCTTTATTACAATCGATCGGGTTAGCCGGTGGAGTCAATGAATCATTTTCACGCCATAATACAGTACTTTCTTTTAATTACGATGGTTCAATACTTTTAATAAAACGAACAAATAGCACGTTTACTATTGTTAATAAAAACACTTTCACTGCCATTGGCAATTTTCAAGGTTCCAGTATTGATATGAATAAAACCGGTACATATATCATTGTCTCTAATGATACTGGAAACAAGGTATATAATTATCATACTGGAACCACTTGGAACCAGGTCGGAAATGAAATTATAGATGGAAACAATACATCTCCTTCATTATATTCGCAAATTAACTCTAGTGGTAACGTAATCGTATCTGTCGGCAAAAATAGCTCTTCCGTTCAGTATCTATCTGTTTACAAATACAATGAAAGAAGTGAATCTTGGGATAAGATGGGTTCTGACATTGTATCTACATCAGGAAGCGATGACATTAATTCTGTTTCGTTAAGTTCAAATGGATATACCGTAGCGTATACTACACCATCGACCGGTACAGAAATATATACATATGATGGTTCATCATGGTCTATCAAGGGATCACAAATAAGCAACACTTATTCAAATTATAAAGTTGAGATCAATCCGTCCGACGCTAACTATATCAACGTTTTTACTACCAGCAGGTTGATCTATTACTACTATGACAAAATACAGAATGATTGGATTGAAGACACTCGTTTCACGTTATATACCTCTGGAAAACTTGGATCAACCAATTTTGATTCAACCAAAATAGCCACTGTTGCGTTCACACAAAATGACGGATATTCTATACAGATAACTAACCGAAATGTTCGTTCCGAAATATTACACAAGTATGTAATCACTGAATCATTGAATGTATCACAAAATACACAATTAGACGGAAAAATGATGGTTTCAGATGATGCTTCCTTCAATGGAAGAGTAGATATATGTGGCAACTTTTACGCACAATATCCCAATGAAACAATACCCATCTCAGCAATAGAAGGAGGAGTTGGTATTAATGTAAATCAGGATTTATCTTTAAATGCCGGACTGTTAGTTGGTGAAAGTGTTATTATGAATTCAACCTTAAATGTTGGTGATACCGCAACTTTGTCTTCTAATCTGATTGTGAATGGAGATGCTTCTTTTAATTCTGATATATCAATCGCTGGAAATCTGATAATGGATGGCACATTACAAGTACGTCAAACAGAGAGTGTAATGAATACAGTTATTAACAATTATGAAGTCATTATTACAAATGATTTGTCGTTGAATGGCAGCTTGTTAGTAACCGAAGACGCTTCTTTTAATGGCAATGTAAACATAGAAGGAAATTTATACGCACAATATCCAAATAATTCTATTCCATACACAGCGTTGAACGGATTTGATCTAAAATCAGACCAAACATATGTTGATTCATCCTTGAATTTGAAATCAGATCAAACCTATGTTGATTCATCCTTGAATTTGAAATCAGATCAAACCTATGTTGATGCGTCACTTGTGTTAAAAGCAGATAAAGCCTATGTAAATTCATTAAATAATACAACTTCAAACAGTCTCACTACAAAAGCAGACCAAACCTATGTTGATTCATCCTTGAATTTGAAATCAGACTTAACCTATGTTGATTCTTCATTGGCATTAAAGGCGGACATAACCTATGTTGATTCATCTTTGAATCTGAAATCTGACCTAACCTATGTTGATTCATCTTTGAACCTGAAATCAGACCTAACCTATGTTGATTCTTCATTGGCATTAAAGGCGGACCAAACCATTGTGGATTCCTCATTGGGATTAAAAGCAGACCAAACATACGTTGATTCATCCTTGAATTTGAAATCAGACCAAACCTATGTAGATTCATCGCTAGGATTAAAGGCAGACCAAACCTATGTAAATAGTTCCTTGAATCTCAAATCTGACAAAACATATGTAGATGCTTCATTGAATCTCAAATCCGACCTAACCTATGTTGATTCTTCATTGGGGTTAAAGGTCGACCAAACCTATGTGGATGCTTCTCTCAATTTGAAATCAGACCAAACCTATGTGGATGCTTCTCTCAACCTGAAATCCGACAAAACATATGTGGATTCCTCATTGGGGTTGAAGGCGGATGTAATATATGTGGATTCTTCCCTCAATTTGAAATTACCTGTGTTAAATCCTTCTGTTAGTGGCAATCTTATTGTCACTAATGGTGATGTATCTTTTAATAAAAATTTGAATATTGGTGGAAATACTACATTAGATGGCGATCTTTCTATTCATGGTAATTTATCTGTTTTCCAAACTGAAAATAATACTGTTATTAATACTACCGTGAATAACTATGAGCTAGTTGTATCTGAAGATTTATCACTGAATGGTGATTTATCAGTAAGTGACAATGCTGTCTTTGGAAAAAATGTTACTATAACTGGAAATCTACAAGCCCAGTACCCTAACGATTCTATTCCAATTTCAGCAATTGATAATATTGAATTAAAGGCTGACAAAACATATATTGACAACAAATTCGGATTAAAAGCTGATAAAACATATGTTGACGCATCTTTGAATCTGAAATTGCCTGTTACTAATCCGATAGTTGATGGAGATTTGGTGGTTGGAAATAATGTGGTTATCAATAATAATCTATCTGTGATAGGTACCACTACTCTTGATAACGTAAATATTGATAGCTCATTGAATATTAATAGTGATATAAATATTGATGGTATGAAATTCGATATATTCAAACGTAAATCTACTCTTGGTTTTGTTATTGCGAATACAACTGATATCACACATGCTAGTGACTACTGGAAGAGTGAGTATACTTTTTCAAATATTATTATATCTGGAGACGGCAACACTATCGCATATGCCGCTAATACACTTTCTGGTTCACCTACAAGTGATAATTATATCAAAATATTCAAGTTAGATAGTAATAATAATTGGACTTTTTCTACAGAGATCGACTCTGTTGTTACTACCCAGCCAAAACTTAATTATGATGGCACAAGATTAATTGTCTCAAACGAAACCACATTGTATTCACCGTCAAACTATTCAAATGCCGGTGTAATATACGTTTTTGATACTGATAATGGTAATGCGGTTAGAACTAAATGGGGGAGAACTTCAGGTGACAGGGTTGGCAAAAGAAACGCTATTAGTGGCAATGGTGAGGTCTATGTATTTACAAAAGGTGGAATAAGTAGTTCAGATATATTCCACTCTAACGGACTATCATATTATGATCAAGACAATACATATAGCTCGCAATACTCGTCAATTAGCATTAACTATGATGGAACCATATTTGCTGGATGTTCAAGTAATAGCGGGAACGCATTTGTACGAGTATTATCTCATGATAATACTTCAATCACCCCTATTGGTTCTGCTATCTACAACAACCAATTTAACTCCATAAATAATATTTATTTGTCTCAAGATGGTTATACCATCGCTATGGTGACGAGTAATATTAGTAAAGCATTCATATATACTTACACGAATAATTCATGGGTTCAAAAAGGCACAGTTATTCCTCATACTGGAAAGGTCGTTTTTGATAAAGATGATGTTAACTACATAAGAATTGTTTCACCAAGCAAAATTCATTTTTATCATTATTATTATAATGAATGGACTGAAGAAAGTAGTCTAGATATAACATACCCTGGCGACTGTGACGAATATGGTTCAATAATAGCATCATCTTATTACGATTCTGTCAATAGCCGTGGTTCAATAAAAGTAACTCAAAGAGACGTTAATACTCATTTACATCAAGGGTATATAAATGTAAAAGATTTACATGCTACAAACTCGTTACAAGTTGATAGTAGCATTAATGTCATTGGGGATGCTTCATTTAATAGTCGTGTTGACATTTGTGGCAATTTGTACGCTCAGTATCCGAACAATTCAATTCCGCCATCTGCGATTGATGGAGATATTGGATTAGATACAGAAAGTGACTTGTCATTAAACGCAAGCATCAGTATTGGAGGCAACACTATACTTAATTCTCTCCTTACCGTGGCGAAAGAAGCCACGTTATCTTCTACCTTATCTGTCGACGGCGATGTATCGTTGAATTCAAATGTATCTATCTCAGGTGATTTAACTATGGACGGAACTCTTTATGTACGCGAATCCCAAAGCGTTATGAATACCGTCGTTAATAATTACGAAGTCATTATGACAAATGACCTTTCAATAAATGGAAATATGGCGTTAGATGGAAATATGGCAGTATCAGGTGATACCTCTTTCAACAATCGCGTTGACATTTGTGGCAATTTATACGCTCAATACCCAAATCTATCTATACCTCCTTCTGCCATTATAGGAGGGGTCCTTGGTGTAGAAACCAATGTAGATGTATCATTTAATGGCAGAATGAGTGTAGCAGGAGATGCGTGTTTCAATAATATGTTTGTGGATAGTTCCCTTAATGTGAACGGTGACATTCTTATCAACAGTCAAAAACTGCCTGTTAGTAGGCAATATGAAAAACTTGCTACTTTTTCGGTAGATAGTGTTGATGAAATTACTGATCCGAGTGTTGATTCCGAAAATGACATCAACAGTGCCACCGTAGCTTTGTCTGGCAATGGTAAAGTTGTCGCATACCTACCACCTAATTCTGGTTATATTAGAATATTCAAAAAAGACACCAATAACAATTGGACTTTTATTCGAAATATGGGGGTTGGCAGCAACATTTGGTATTATAAAATCTTCCGAATGAATTACGACGGCTCTCGCATATTTGGAACAGACTATTACCATAATTATCAGTCGGGTAAGGTTCGTGTACATAATACTGATACAGGAAACATTATATATGACAAATCAGGTCCATTATATACACGTTATGGCTGGAGCGGTGCTATTAGTGGTGATGGAACTGCGTTTGTCTACACCGTGGATGATAAAGGCATCTTTTATAAAGGAGTTAATTTCGGTAAAGCATACGATGATGGCCTAGGCAAGTTTGATTTGGTCGACATAAACTACGATGGAACTATTTTTGCTGGTGCTCGTGGTAGCATAGTCGTTATAAAGTACAACAATAATTCATTTACGCAGTTAGGTTCAAACATACTACTACCGAATGCGTCTAGCGGCATAAAATTTTCCGATGATGGATACACATTGGCATCTATGAGCAGCAATAGATCTACATACATTTATGAATACATTAATAACAATTGGGTTCAAAAAGGCAGCAGAATTCCTGCCGGACAATACCTAACTCCCACCTTCTATAAAAACGATAGTACTAGAATACAAATTTATGAAGCGCCAACTGTGTACACGTATCAATATGTAAATAGCGATTGGGTTTTAGAACATAGTTTGAATTTCGATGATGGAGCATTTGCGTTATCAGACCAACACGGGTTAACTTTCGCATCAAGATATCAAAATCCAAATACAAGGTTATATTCTGTGAAAATAACAACGCGCGATAGTAGATATTATATTTCTCATGATTATGTTGACACGGACACAGCTCGCATAAGAGGCAATGCTCTTATAGATGGTAGTTTAAATGTTATGAGTGATGCTTCATTTAATAGTCGTGTTGATATTTGCGGAAATCTGTACGCACAATACCCCGAAAATTCTATTCCCCCATCTGCGATTGATGGCATTATTGGTGTTAACAGTGATGCTGATATTTCATTAAATGCGAACCTAACTGTAGATGGTACTTCACATCTACACTCTCTAGATGTTACCAATGCGACTATATTAAATTCCACATTGAATGTTACCAATGCGACTACATTAAATTCTACGTTAACCGTGTATAAAGAATCTGTGTTGAATTCCACTTTAAATGTTAAAAGACAAACCGATTTAAAATCTACATTAAATGTTACCAATGCGACTAGACTATATTCTACGTTAACCGTGTATAAAGAATCTGTGTTGAATTCCACATTGAATGTGAAAAAGGACGCTACATTTGATACAAACGTCACTGTAACCGGCGACTTAATTGTAGATGGTAATTTATCTGTACGAGAAACAGAAAGTGTTATGAATACCGTGGTTAATAATTATGAAGTCATTATTACAAATGATTTATCATTAAACGGTGACTTGGCGATTAGTGGAGATGCTTCTTTCCATAATCGGGTTGATGTGTGTGGCAATTTTTACGCACAATACCCAGACAA
>ENA-UZXB01002729-UZXB01002729.1-metagenome-genome-assembly--contig:-Day-2-1m-contig-2729_pt1 | contig 22141 bp, 32 predicted proteins | sample MGYA00260339_ERZ794899 | MGnify/ENA metagenome assembly ERZ794899 | reverse complement strand
GAAGCACAGGCTAGAGCACAGGCAGAAGCACAGGCTAGAGCACAACAAGTAATTAGTCAACGACAGCAACAACAAGCACAGCAGCAACAACAAAAACAATATCAAACTAAAATGGCTGACGTTTATAAAAATGTTACTGTTGACAATTCAGGCACTAAAGGGTACACAGGAACAGGAAGTCAAGGCAGAGGTGCTTATTATCAAACACCTAAATATAGAGGTCAACAGGCTGCTGCTGCAATTGATAAAAAATCTAAAAGCATGGGAATAGCAAGTCCTGTAAGAAGAACTCCCGGAAGTAAATATGGATTTGGATTATAATGCCAGCACAAGTAACAGTATTAAACCCTACAGGAATTAACAGAGATATTGATTCCTATGAACTACCAGAGACTCAATGGTCTGATGGTAATAATATACAATTTGATAATGACAAAACTGCCAAAGTATTAGGACAACAACAAGTATTTGGTACGCCCACGGTAGCACCTTATTGGTTATTACCCTTTAACACTACAACTACTGACTATTGGATTTACCCTAGCTTAACTAAAATATACAGGGTAAGTACATCCGGAACTACAACAACTCACGCTGATGTAACACGCTCTAGCGGTGGTGATTATTCAGCTACTGCTGCTAAAGGATGGAACGGTGGGGTTTTAGGTGGTGTAGCTATACTTAACAACGGTGTTGATGACCCACAGATGCTAGGCACAGCCTCCTCTAATTTTGCTGACTTAACTAACTGGCCAAGCAATACAAGTTGTCAAGTTATAAGACCCTTTAAAAGATTCTTAGTAGCACTGGATACAACAGAGTCAAGTACACGTTACCCATTTAGAGTTAAGTGGTCACATCCAGCAGAAGGTGGTACAGTACCTACTACTTGGAATCCAGCAGATGCTACCAAAGATGCTGGCTATGTAGATTTGTCACAGTCTAATGGCTATGTAATTGATTGCTTACCATTAGGTGACACTAATATTATTTATAAAGAAGATTCTATCTGGTCTATGGCATTTGAAGGTGGACAGTCTATATTTGGATTTAGGCAACTTTTTGATGATGTTGGTATTCTAGGTAGGCACTGTGCAAAAAGTTTCGATAACAAGCATTTTGTGGTTTCTGAGGATGATGTTTATATACACGATGGGCAAACTAAAGAATCCATTGTAGACCAACAGATTAGAGATGAGCTATTTAACTCTATGCACCCAGACTACAAGACAAGAACTTTTGTAGCTGCGGACAGAGAAAAGAATGAGATGTGGGTATGCTTTGTATCTAACACTAATGACACGAATGCATTTGCAGACACTGCATATGTATACAACTTTAGAAACAACAGCTGGTCTAAGAGAGACTTACCTTATGTAAGCTATATTTCTTGGGGTATTGTAGACACAGTAAGTACAAGTGATTGGTCAGAGTCAGGAGACTGGGATACAGATAGTGAGTCTTGGGATTCACCACTTAAGCCTAGTTTATTATTAGCTGCTGCAAGTGCTACTAAATTGTATGTATTAGGTAGTAATCAGAATGCAGGAACAGACTTTAGAGCATATGTAGAAAAAGAACATATGAATTTAGGGTATCCGGGTACTAAGACTATACAAAAGATTGTGCCAAGAATAAGTGGTACAGGTTCAGTAGATTTTTATGTAGGTCAAGAGATGATGCCACACGAAGGCACGACATGGAAAGGACCATATACATTTACAAGTGGTGTACATTCAGAGATACCAGTCAGAGCCACGGGAAATTATGTAGGTATTAGAGCAGAGTCTACTGATGCAAACACATGGGCATTAGCTAATTTAGAAGTGCATTGGAGTCCTTCGGGAAATAGGGGTAAAGGTGTATGATTCGTTATTCTCCTGCACCAGTTCCTGATGATGCAAAGGATTTACCTGCATATTTAAGACAAGAATTTTCTAGAATGTCTGCTATAATAAGTAACATAGCTGATGGACATTATGATGAATCTAATGCAGTTCCATCAAAACCAAGAGCTGGAGATGTTAGGTACGCAGATGGTACTAATTGGAATCCGGGTAGCGGTGAAGGGTTGTATTTATACTTAAGTACAGGAGCGTGGAGTAAACTTTGATTGAAGGGATTAAGGGAGAGAGTGTAGAGGCTTGGTGGCCTCTCGTTGAAGAATACTTGAATGCAGCCCTGAAACATGGTTTAGGGGAGTACAGTACCAGTGACATAAAAAGTGCTTGTATATCGAAGAATATGCAGCTTTGGGTAAAAATAGGCACAGAAGTAGAGGGTGCTTTTATTACAAAGATAAGTGTATACCCTCAGAAAAATATACTATGTGTATTGTTACTGGGTGGAAAAGAATTTATGACATGGAGAGATGAAGCAGATGCACTCCTAAATGCATTTGGAAAAGAAAACAATTGTGAGTATGTAGAACTATTTGGTCGCAAAGGATGGGGAAAGGTGCTTAAAGATATAAACTATAAAGAACAAACAAGATTATTTGCAAAGGAGATAAATAATGTCTAAAGGTGACAACACAAGTACAGTAAACCAAGACCCTTGGGATGTCGCTGTACCTTATATGGAAAGTGGCTTTAAAGAAGCTGCTAATCTATACAACAACAATACGCCACAATATTATGCAGGTCAAACACAAGCTGGGTTTACACCAGACCAAATGACAGCACAACAAGGTATACGAGATTTTGCTACTCAAGGTGCTCCAAGTATTATGAACCCAGCATTAAGTGCATATCAACAAAACCTTGACCCTAGTATGATTGATGTAGCTAATAATCCTTATGTTAATAACATGGCACAAGCAGCAGCAGATAGAGCAATGGCAGGTGTACAGGATAATTTAGCAGACATACGAGGCGGTGCAATTGCTTCTGGTGGATATGGTGGTGGAAGACAAGGTATTGCAGAAGGCAACGCTATAGCCGGAGCAGCAGACTCAGCTAACCAAGCAGCAGCACAAATATATAGCAACGCATATGGACAAGGATTAGGGCAACAAAGAGCTACCCTAGGAATGACTGGTGGTTTAATGCAAGCTGGCTTTAGTCCTTACAGTGCATTAGGTTCATCAGGTGGTCAACAACAACAAAGAGAACAAGCATTAATACAAGATGCTATGGCTAAACAAGAGTTTGAGCAAAACTTACCATACCAGCAATTAAAACAATATCAGTCTGGTATTACAGGGTTTAGTCCTTTAGTTGGAAACGCAGGACAATCTATATCTACAACACCGGGTGCTAGTGCTATGAGTAACTTAGGTGGTTTAGCTCAAATGTATAGTTTATTTTAAGGAGACAAAATGGCAATAGGCCCTATAAAAATTACTTTAGCAGATAGGTACGAAAACCCATATCCAACAGATGTGCATTCTCCTTACACTGCTCCGGTGTCTACCCCAGCACAAAATACTAGCGGACCCGGTCCTTGGAATGATTTTAACCCAGTACAGCCCCCAAGTCTTTTTGATGATAGTAGCTGGATGAGTGATAATATGGACTTAACATATGACATACCAGCAGATGATATGCAAGCAAACTATGAGTATGAGGCATATGGTGGCTCAAGAGGTCCAGACTGGAGCTTTAATCCTATATCTCCTAACACAACTCCATCAGAGCCAAGCAGAAATCCATCGCCAGTAAATACTACTGGAGGAAACAATGCTGCTGTTGTAGCAAATGCAGTACCAACAACACCAGTATTAACTCCAAAAGTTTTTAGACAACGCACACCTTCTGGAACTATATACGCACCAGATTTGTCTGCATACAATGACTCGTCTTTATTTAATTATACTGGTCCGGGTGGCTTAGATGAGTACACTTATGGCCAAGGATTAAGGACAGGTGGTGCAGATTATAGTATCTTTGGTACACCTGCTGATGTAGCAAATCCTTATTATGAAGGACAGTTTGGCGAAGGATATACAGAACCAGTAGGAGTAGCAGATGCTGCTATAAATATGCCAGCAGTTGAATTGCCAGAAGGAGTACAACCGGTAAATCCAGAAGTAAGTGCTGATGTTAGTATGCCTGCATTCAATGGCATTACACCTAGACCTCCTAGTTCTGCTGGAGATTTAACATACCAGCAAACAATAGATGAAATGGGAATCTTTGGACCAGACAATCCTCCACCTAGCACTATGTTTCCTAGTCCTAATAATACAGAGGCTTCTATATTTTTAAGCCCTGAGCAACAAGCTATATTAGCAGAGCAAAATAGAATGCAACAAGGACAAATAGGAAATATACCATATGCTCCAGCAATGGATGACACTGCTGATGTCGAGTTAGGTATGCAACCATCAACTCTTCCTAGACAACCAACAGTGCAAGAGCAGGCTGACCAACTACAAAATATGGCTGACCAGATGGCACTTAATTTAACAAAAGAAGAATTAAGGGATGGTTTGTTTATTGAGCCTACATTTAGTAGAGACAGTGATGGAAACTTTGTAGGTAAAATGGGAATACCTGATGCATTTTTACAGGACAAAACACCAATAGAGTCTGAAGCTGATTATTCTTTTAATGATAGCATGTTGTTTAATCAACCACTAACTCAAGCCGAAATGGATAACCAAGATTTGTATCAAGGCAATGATGGCAATTATTATAAAAACTATGATGATTTAGGTACACAGCCAGTAACACCAGAGCCAGTTGCTGGACCTAAAGAAGAAACTCTTAATGAAATTTATGATGACATTGCTAGGTTAGAGAATGATACTAAGTTTAATAACATGTATGCTGAAGTATTAAAAGAAGTGACTGATTTTACTGAAGCTAGAACAAGTCTTGTTAATAAACAAACAGCAGCAACAGTAAAGAAAACTAATGATGCTAGGGCTGCGGTACAGGATGCAGCTAGAAGACCTACACCAGCACCTACACCAGCACCTAGGCCAGTTGCTCCAGCAGGAGGATACAGTACAAAAGATTATAACACTAATTTTTCAACACGAAGAGATGTTAGAAATCTTTTTGCTTAGGAAAAAATATGAATTACAAATTTAAAGGAGAAAGATAATGGGTTATTGTACAAATGCCAATGGAGCATTAGTTCCATTTGCTAATGACAAAGCATCTTGTGATGCAGTAGGAGGTACATTCTCAGAAATAAACCAAGTTCGCAATGCTTTTAATAGAGAAGAAATAGAAGAATTTCCAATTATTGATAAAGCTGGTTTTGTAGATGGTGGTAATATACTAAATGGTATTAAAAACTTAGCAAGTCCGGATGCTTGGATAAGTAACTCAGCAGAATTAGCTGAAACTCCTTATGTGGGTGGTTTAATTGATGTGCTTAACCCTGCTCCTGAGATTGCTTCAATAATAAAAAATATGACTGACCCAGAGTTAAGGGCTGCTACTGTTAAGTTTATACAAGAAAATCCTGTAAAAGCTGCAAGTGCTGGAGCTGTAGCTTTGTTTGCTAAAAAGTTTATGAAGTTAAAAACTGCTGCCAAAGCAGGTTATGCTGGTAATGTTGTAACAGAAGCATTAGAAGCTGAAGATTTACCTTTTCAAGAGTCTATCAAAGCAGAGCTTGACAGGGGTATTTTTAATATAACAGGTGAAGCACCTGAAGAAGAAAAAACTGAAACTAAAACTGAAGAAGAGCAGAGAATAGCAGATGAAAAAGCAGCAGATGATTTAGCTAAGGGTAGAGGAAGTAAAGAAGAGGAAGAGGCAAAGAAAAGTTTTTCTGATAGATTTAAAGCAGGCATGAAAGACCCAGCTACTATAAATAAGTTAGGTATGCTTATGGATTACTATGGTAGAAACTTACAAGACAGGGGAGAAAATCCTTTAGTAGCTTATGAGAAAGCTCAGGCAACTAAAGCTGCTGCTGGTAAACCAGACACTGCTGCATTTAATGCTGTTGACATGAGCAGAGAAGATTTAGAAAATATATTTACACCGAAGAAAGGATGGTTTAAATTTAGAAGCGAAGCTGATAGAGAAAAAGCAGCTTCTAATATGATAGGTAGATATAGAACTATACAAAACGCAGCCTTTACTAGACATGGTGTTATACTTACGCATGCAGAAATAATGAAATTGTTAGAAGACGAAAGAGACCAAGCAAAAGCAAAAGCAGCAGCAACTAAATAGAGGTAGTAAATGGCTACAAGAAAAGAAGAAGAAGAACATCCTTTTGCCGATTTTGATTTTGGCAGTGCTTCGTCTCCTGAACTAAGTGAAGACTATTATAACAACTTTGATTTTAATTCAGGTGGTAGTGGCTCAGCTTTTGATTATTCAATAGATAGATTAATGAGAGCATCAGGCAGAGGCTTGTCTGAGTTGTTGCCTAGAATGGGTACTGAGTTGCCTCTAAACGTAAAAGATTACGCAGGTAAGATGCAACAAGCGGGCGAGCGGGGCATGGAAGAATATATTCCTGAGTATGAAGGAGGAATATTTGACCAGTCTTTGTCAGACATGCCGGGATTTATTGGTGAGAAGTTAGCAGAGAATGGTGCTGCTTCTGCAATAACTATGTTTGGTTTAACACTAGGTCAAAATCTTATGATGAAAGGACCGGGTGCTACTAAACTTATTGGTGCTGGTATAACAGGTGCTGCTGCCGGAATGAATTATTTAATGTTATTAGATGAAGCGGTAGAAACACATGCTGCTGCTGATAATAAAACAGTAGATGAATTAACAGATAAAGAAATAGGCAGGGCTAGTTGGACTGCTATACAAAATGCAGGATTAGATTTTGTACTTCCTAATGTATGGGCTAGGTCTTTAAACAAAGCAGGATTGCCTGCTAAGAAATCCTTTAAACAAATAGCTAAGAATTTAAAAGAAACAGATAAAGAAAAAATAGGTGCTATGCTGTACAAAGGAGCAAAACAAACTGCTCAGTCAGCAGGCATAGAAGGTGCTACAGAAACTGCACAGCAAATAAACACAATGCGTACTTCTGCATTGGGCCTAGAGGGGTTAGACAAAAACGATTTAGCTACTGATTTTGTAGTAGGTGCTGCTGGTGGTGGTGTCTATGGTTCTCCTGTTGCACTTAGCAAAGCTACAGATGTAAACAGAAGTCGTAAAAAAGACAAATTAATTTTAGACTTTGAAGATGCTCGTAGAAAAGCAGCTGCTGGTGAGCAGTATACTTTGAATGTAGACCAATATAACAAACAGTATGATGAGTTACTAAAACAATTTAATACAATGACTGGAGCAGGTGTGGCTACTGCTGGTGTAGGTCCTGTTGTTAGACAGCCAGATGCAATGGTAAATATCAGGCCACCTAAAAAAGACATTGATGCAAATGTAGAGGATGTAATTCCTGAGCTGTTTAATGCAAAGGAAGACCCTAAAGGGTTTCTTACTAATATTAAAGACGCAGCTGCTAATGTATTGTTAAGAAGAGCAACTGATGGTCTTCCTGATATACGAAACAAAGTGCAGACAGGTAAAGAAATGGCAGCTTTTATGTCAGTGTCTTCTCCACTTACAGATGCTTCTACTGGAAGCGGTGAATCTCAAAATGTGTCTAAGTCTTTTGAAACATTAAGACATAAGTACATAGGTGATTATATAAACAAGTTTGAGAAAGTTAAAAATAAATGGACTCGACATGTTGCACTTATGGGAGAAATGGCTAGTAGTGTTAGACCTTCTGTCAATAAATATATAGCAGCTAAGTTAGAAGAAGGCAATGCTAGTCCTTTGTACAATTTACAAGAAGCTGAAGTTGAAGTAACTAGGGCTTTGGGTAAGAGAAAGAAAAAAGAATTAGATGCTAGTATAAAAGACATTGCTGATATACAAGAAAGTATTTATCAGGCTTTAAGTAAAACACTAGGCAAAGATGGTTTAACTATTGGACACCAAGAAGGTTACTTAAGTAGAGGTATTGATTACAAAAAAGTAAAAAAGAATCCAGAAAGATTTAAAGAGAGTTTAGTAAGAGATGTTGGTCTTAGTACAGTCGAAGCAGATTTAGTATTACAAAATGTACTAAACGATGTTGACCCAAATGTATTTACTTCTGAGCAAATTAGAGCAGAAGCTAAAGATGGTGGTATGGGAGTATCTTCTTTTGAAAGGGCAAGAGATGGTAAGTGGGATAATCTTTCACCTGAGTTTAGAAACGAGGATACATTAGATTCTATAGAAAGATATTTATTTAGTGCTGTTACAAGAATGGCATCAGCAGAAGCATTTGGTGGAGACAAAGCTAATAAATATAACGATGCTATTAACACCTTGATTAAATCAGGTGTAGTTGACTCAGCTCAAGTAGAAAAACTATGGGGCATTTATGATGCATACCATAATGTTTATAAAAAGCCAAAGACACCTGAGCAACGGGCTGCTATACAAGCTATGAAAGGTTTGTCTACAATAACTTCTATTAGTTACTTAGGGCTAGCTACCATAAGTTCTTGGACTGAGCCTATGTGGATTGGACAAAGAACTGGATGGTACAACATGCTTAAGGCTTCACCTACTGTGGCTGGATATGCATTGAAAGGGTTAGCTCGTTCTGTTTATGGAGGAGCAGAAGGAAAAGATGCGAGGACTTCTTTTGGCCGAGACTTGCTTAGAGTTATGGGCATGGCAATGCAACCACAAATGTCTGAAAGAATAGACAAACTAATGGCAGGAGATAGGAATGTTGCATTAAATTATTTCTTCCGTAGCCCGGGTGCTATGTTTCTAACACAGTACACAAATGCTGTAAGAGTATGGACTGCTGCTGCTGGTTTAAATATGATACAAGACCAATTAAATAGTATTAAAAGTTTAAGTAAGACAAAGAAAAGACTGCTGTTACAAGAACTAAAAGAAAATGGATTGAGCATGTCAGACTTTGAAAAGGTAGGTGCTCTTGCTAATGGTAACATTAAAAATGCTATACTAGATGATGCATTCTTAGACAGTACATTTGTAAACTCAAAAGGCAACACTATTTCTGTAAGAGATGTAATGATTCCTTGGATGCGTAAGATAACAACAGATGTAGCACTTGAGCCTACTGCTGGTAATCGCCCACTGTGGATGTCAGACCCTAATCTCATGTTAATTGCACAGCTTAAATCTTTCCCTATATTATTTGGTAATACAATAGCTAGGAGAGTTAACGCTAAGTTAAATCCTCAGTTCTGTTCTCCTGATTTTGTTGGCAAGATGGCTGCGATTTCATCTATAAGTGCTGCAATAGGAATGGCTGCATTAGCTATGGCAATCAAGGATGCTATTAAAGGGGTAGAAGAAGAAAGGGGTGTCTTAGAAACAGTAAGTGCTGTGGGTATTCCGTTGATAGGAGAGCTTGGAGATGCTAAAGTTGCAGGTTATATTGCAGGTCCGGGTCCGGCATATGTTGATGGTTTCTTGAAAAAGATTATGGGTGACGAACCAATAGGGGATACTGCGGAAGAAATGTATAAAATATTTTTAAATGCTACTACTGGTAGAATTGGACAAGAATATTTCTTAGGAGATTAGTAATGAGAAAATGTATAGACTTAGCTAACCAACCGGGATTTCAGAATATAAAATCTCCGCCATTACAACAGGCTATTGACAAAGGTCTGTCAGATATTAATTGGGGTTATGATAAAAAGAAAGGGCCTAAGAAGAAACAGCCTTCAAGAGCTTAGCTATATTAACTAAGTACATCTTAGAGGCTTTGTTGTCTCCGCCCATGACAGTGTAAGGTTTCATTTCTTCCATTGTCTTTCGTAGTTTGTCTGTGTTAAACACTAAGCTACAACACAACTCTCCATCCTTAACTAAATTATGTACCCACAACTCAGCCTCTGTGCTAGTTAATCCTGATGGCTTACCATAGCTTTCAGTCTCAATACAGATGTTACCTGTACTCGCCCACTTATCCCTCTCTGTTTTAACTTCACACTTCTTAGCACCTGAGAACATCTCATCTATGTGCTTCTCCCATTGCTGACCAAATTCTAGGTCTACATCAAACTTCTTTAATTCCTTTATGTCCTTGCTCTTGTTCAGTGCCAAGTTCCTCTCCTTTTATTTCGACAACAACATAGTTGTCCGTATCTAATCCACCAATCTCTGTAGTAACCTTAGTTACAATCTCGTAGTGGTCATCCTCAATAACCTCACCTTCTACTAATGCATCCATAAGAAACTTATGCATAGTAAATGTGTAGTTATCTAAATCTCTTTTGTGTTTTGTTTTAAAGTATAGTTTATAATGGGGCTGTATGGTTTTGTATTTAGGCAGTGTGTGTACCCATTCCATGACAGTATCGTGATAGGCTCGTTTAACATTGTTCTTTTGTATAAAATGCATAGGAAAGAAATTGTTTAAACTAACTAAGTGTTCCTTTTTCTTTTCTCCTCTGCCTCTTGTAAACACAGGTAATGGAAGTATTCCTTTATTTTTCATACTTCCACCCTATGCATAATGTACTTTCTGGTGGTTTGCATTCTAAGTATTCTTGTTGTTCTATGTTTAGTTTATCTTCTAGCACACTGCACCCTATTAAGGTAACAATAAGAAGTGGGATAATCAGTAACTTCATTACTTTCTCCAATCAGATTTCCAAAGCCTTGGGCTAGGTTTATTTTTTTTCTTTTGTAATTCTTTGTAGAGTCTAGCAGTCTTGTCTAGTTGAACAAGACCACTAGGTTTCTTGATTGGCTTACTTGCCTCCACTCGTGATGTCTTTATCGAGTAGTTTCCAAATAATACCGGCTGCGATTATTCCTGCTAGTCCTGCATTACCAAGAGTCCAAACTATATCAAGTATAGAACCAATTACATTTCCTGTAAGGAAGGCTACCTTTTGTCCAAAGATAATCTGTAATACAATTGATAAGCTAATCAACTTAATACCTACATCTATAGCACCATCAGCACCATTCTTTATTTTCTCTAACATAACTTACTCCTTTATTAGTCTAACATTTTTATAATGATTAGTTGAAGTGCTAAGATAAGCAATGCTGTTTCTATCATTCTACATCCCTCTCTTCTTCAACTAAGTCAACAAGTTCGCAGACACTACCAGTACATGCCAATGACTTAGTACCTACTGTCATATCTGTTAACTCGTACTGGCTAATCAAATCCCAGTCTACTGACTTAGGCATCTTCTTAGCTAGTTTGGTGTACTCTGCTTTAGTACAATCTTCATAAGGTGCTTGTTGGTAAGAGTGGTCGGAGTGTGGTAAGAAACTAACACCACTGACCTCATCAAAGTGCTTGTATACCCACGCACCTACTTCCATCCACTCATGCTCTCTTACACTTACGGTTACACTAGGCTTATGCTCACAATAATATCTTTGATATGTAAGCCATAACTCTAGTTGTTCTATAGCAGTTCTTTCATTCCTCAGTATAGCACCATCAGGTGCTTTCATTGGGAAGGTAAATACTTTAACACTGTTGGGCTTCATTACATCAGCTTCACAAGGTATGCCTTGGTCTTCCATGAGCTGAGCGATAGGGTCTTTAGCATCTGCTCTTACTCTACGGAAATAGTAGTCGTTGTGCCTAGTGTGTATACCACTTGCACTGTCTACTAATTGGCTGACTGTACCACTAGGTTTAATTGCTGTTGTTGCAGTTGCTTGACTAATGCCTAGTAGTTCTGACCAATGCTCATTAGTTTTAACTGTTTCCTTCTTTAAGTCAGAAAGGAAGTCGGGTAAGTTCCGTTTACCGTAGTAACCTCTATCAGTATTACTGCCATTCATGAAACTGTTGTCCATTATACCAGTTAATGACACTCCAAGCAAGGCTTCTTCTTCTGTATTTTTAACCCATTTCGGTCTAAGTCTCTTAATGTTAGTAAGACTTGCCTGAAATGTGCCCAGTATGGTGGCTAATCTTACCTTACGGAGCATATCTCTTTGTGTGTCTGTTGCTCGTATCACTACCTCTGTTAAGTTGCAAAATTGACCATCTCTTAGGATGATTTCGCTACATGGATTACAACCAAAGTCATGGTCAGTGTCACGCCTACCGATAGAAGCTACCTGTTTAATTGCCGCTTCTCTGTTAAATATACCACGCTCACCTGACTTAGACTCATATAAAGAAGTCCATTCTTTCATAAAGATACCAATGTCTGGCTTCTCTGTGTAGCATACACTGTTGTTACTGAGTGCCATTTCTGGTGTGTCTGACCACCACTGACCTGACTTAGCGTTACGCATACGCTCATCAGTTAAGTTTGATAGAGATATAAGTGCTGACCTACGCACACCACCTACAACCACAACCTCTGCTATCTTACACATCATTCTATGACACTCATAACTTGTTAGCTTACGACCTACTGCATCTTTAAATAAGTTAGTAGCGAAGTTAAATAGGTCAAGCAGTGGCTCTGGTCCACTTGCTCTGCCACCAAAGGTAGCTAACCTAGAACCTTTAGGTCTAATCTTAGAGAAATCCCACTTAGGCATCTCACCATCATATAGATAGTTAATTAGTTTACGGAATGCAGACTGCCATCCTTCCTTGCTATCCTGTACAACTACTATGTCCTCAACATCAATCATTTCTTCAGGTACTTCTGGAAGTTTGTTGACTGACTGTCTCTCTACACTAAAGCCTACACCAGTACCATGCATGAGTACATAGAGGCACTCATCAAATGCTTTAGGGTGGTCAACACTAAGGTAAGCACAGTTGTAACCAGCTATGTTGTTATCTTTAAGTGCTTTACCTGATGTCATTAAGGCTCTCATGCTTGGCATAACTTCTAGGTTAAGCACTGCATCTTCAAGAATCTTACGAGTCTTAGGTACTAACTCTTGGTTTGTATTCTCTTTTAAATGTTCTTCCATAAAATCGAAGTACCTAGCAACTGTCTCTTGCCATGTCTCTCTTCTGTTCTTCTCGGGTAGCCATCTAGCATATCTGCTGAGTGCTATAAAATTTTGGTAGTCGTTGGGTAGTGTGTTCATTCTTCATCCTCTAGTGGTGCGATTTCAATGTCAACCATCTTCTCGCCATTCTCATCATAATAATCTTTGTACTTTAATCTTCCATTTCTATGCAACAGTATTGCAGTTGTTATACCTTTGTCATATGCTCTCTTGTGTGTAAAGTATATAGCAATTGCACCCAGTGTCATAAAAGCTAGACTTATTTCTATGTATTCCATTCGGTCTCCTCGAAGTCCTCTAAAAATCTGTCTTTCTTTTGAATAAGTTTACTTTCAAATGCATCAAGTAATTCCTCTGGCTCTATCTCTAACTCATCACAGATTAAACATGTGTCATAAGTAGCCGAGATAAAAGCCTTTAGTTCTGGTAGTAGTTTCAAAAACTTGCTCCTTGTTTGTCAACAAAATAATTGGTTATCTTGCCAGATGGAATAGGTCTAGCATCTAAGCTACCATAACAGTCCTCTTTGAATCCACAGAAAGCACAAGTCATACATAACTTCTCCTCTCCACTCTTTGTCATAGTAGTAGCGTTAGCCACTCTCATTGGCGGTGTATCCGATGCCATTTTATCTTTTAGGTCAACAATAAAAGTATCTACATCTTGTTCAAGTTCCTGTTTACACAGCTTAAGAGTTGATTTGTTTTTATTTAAAGCGAGGAAGTAACCATGCTTTCTTTTGTCTCCCTTACCATACGCAGATAGTTGTTTGATGTAGCCAAAGCCATCATCCTTAATACCTGTGTCAGTAAACTTGTTATCCCAAGACCAAGCACTAGCGGTCTTAATGTCTACAAGTTCTCCATCTATGTCACAATCTTGAGAGCCATCAACTCCCTCAACAGTATGTTTCTTCTGTTGGTTCTGTAGACTGTGACCAGACAGTTTAACCAAAGCTACAAGCATAGCCTCTAACACATGTCCTTGTAGAAAGGTAAGGTACACACTCCCTTCAATCTCCTCTGGTGTGTACCCCTTCACAGTATACCACTGCGCCCTTTCACAACGACCAATGCTAGACATTCTCAAGTTTGTCTTTGGTTCGTAAGGTTCAAAAGCATTTTTAATTGCCTGTTCAACCTCTCTTCCACATTGCATAGCAATAGTGTCTAAATCTCCAGTATAGTTCTTAGACTTCATTGTCTCATAAATATCTGGTATCACTGTATCAATTGTCTTTTCCACTTTCTTACTCCTCTCTTATTGTAATTTCTATTAGCCGATTTAAATACCATTGTGCTTTCTTTAAATCTTCTAATCCATTCTTCATTTTGTATCGAGTTACATATTTTATCACATTGCCTTCGAGAAAACTCATGTTTTTTGAAGTGATATAATCAATGCACTCTATCCCTTGTGTGTAGTGTTCTGGATTGATGTTGTCTTTAGTCATCTGAAAAGCTCCCATCTGAATTTACCCAAGTACCCTCTGACATATACACAGGACTAATACCATCGCCTCCTAGTATACTATACAAAGATTCTTCTCGATAAACTTCAACATCATCATACCCTATTATGTTAGTATACCTATCAGCAAGTTTGTATGCCATTTTCTCAGTTAAATCTGAGGCACATACATTATTTTTCAAACTCTCGACTACCCAGTCAGTGTGTTTCATTCCAACTTCTCCCTATTTTATACTCTCCAGTTATTGGACAGTTTAGTTTGTAATAATCTGTTGTTTGCTCCATGGCTTTTACAACCAAAGAACCAATCTCATCTGCATCCTCTGGACTGCACTCAATCTGTATCTCATCATGTATAACACCTAACTGTTTGTAATCTAAATGCAATGCTAATGCATGGAAAATAACCCATGCTCTTTTTGCTATGATAGCACCTGCACTTTGCAATAGAAAGTTCAGCGATGCGTGTTGGCTACCCACTCTTATTATTCTACCATCTAATCCTTTTAAGTATCCTTTGTCTGATGCCTTAGCTACTCTGTCTCTAAGTTTTTTTAATGCAGGTGTGTTATTAAGGAAGTTCTCCTTAAGTTCCTTGCCTTCTTCAACTCCGCCACCTGCTATACTGCCTATCTTTTTATCTCCTGCACCGTAGAGAAATGCGTAGATAAATGTCTTAGCCTTATCTCTTGTGTCTAATCCTGCTGACTTTTGATTGGCAGTGTGTATGTCTCCTGTGAGTAGTTCCTTAGTATACTTCTCATCTTTCATGTAGTGGGCGAGGCATCTAAGTTCTAACCCTGAAAGGTCAGCACCTACTAAGACCTTATCTTCTGGCACAGTAAACAATGCTCTCATCTCTGAGCCATACTCTTTACCACTGGCAGTCACTTGTTGTAGGTTTGGATTACTACTGCTCATCCTATGTGTCACAGTTCCCATTGTGTGTACCCTACTATGTATCCTACCAGTTGAACTATCTAATGCATCAAGCCATGAGTTTACCTGTCCTTGTCTCTTTTGTAACATGAGGTATCGACCAATCAACTTTGCCTCTGGTATGTCTACATCTTTAAGAGTGGACTCATCAACCTTTGGCTTACCTGTCTCAGTAAATATTTCAGGCTTCCAACCATAGTGCATGAGGTGTCTTCCTACTTGTTGTCTACTGCCTAAGTTAAGTTCAGGGTAATGCCAATGACCATAGTATTCATATGCCTTGCTTCCCTCATCTTTATTTGTATGGCATTGCAAGTCAACCTCTTTCTGGTATGCTACGCTTCTAGTAAAATCCTTCTTAAACCTACTTTCTTTCTTGACTGGTTTCTTGTCCTTCCATACAGGTAAGGGTACAAATCTTCTATGTACTTCTTCCTCTGATTTTCTTAAATCATCATTGACCTGTTGCAGTATCTGTATTGCACCCACCTCATCAAACAACCAACCTGTTCTCTCCTGCCAAGAGCAATGTCTTTTAGTAGCATACTCTAGTTGCTTAGCATCTTCACTTAATCCCTTTTGCATCATAAGTTTATATACTTTAGTTGTTATCTCCGTATCCCTGAGACAATAGTCAACCATCTCTGTGCTTAGCTTTGACCAGTCTTCATGGTCTCCCTTTGGGTATCCTAAATACTCTCCCCAGTTCGCCAACGAATGTCCACCTTCTCTGCGTGGTCTATCTAATTGACTAAGCAATAGAGTATCCTCGACATTAACACTATTAAAATCTGTTCCTACTAATGCACATAGGACAGGAACATCAAATGCTATGCCATTGTGAAAGACAAGAGTGTCCACTTCACCAGACTTTACCCAGTCATTGAATGAACCATTCTTATTTATATCCCAGCCTTCCTCGGGATACCACACTTTGGTGGTTTCATCATAATGACTATGCACTGCAATGCACCACACCTTAGTGGCCTCTATACCATCTGTTTCTATGTCACAACTAAAAGTCTGCATCATCATTTGTGAAGCCTATGTCTGGGTTCATGCCTTTTTCTAGTCTTGCAGTATCTGGATTAAAGTATGTCCATCCAGCTTCTCCTGTCTGACCTGTTCTTCTTAGCTTGGGTACTCTAATGCGTGTTGAGTTCTTAGTGTAATCATCCTCTGCTAACTTATCTCTTGAGAATAGTATGTTGGTGTGACAAGCCTGTGGTATTGCACCACTACCTTTAACATCATACTCACTAATCTTATGCGGATGTGAGCCATCATCAGGCTTCCTTGTATGTGTACTTAGTATTACTGCACACTTAGTCTCCTTACATAATTTAATAAACCTATCCATAACTTCCTCAATGTTCTCGTTGCTTAAGTTTTTAATAGCAGTATGCAGTGGGTCTACTAAAATTATACCACAACCTAAACCTTTTACAAAGTATCTTATCTTAGAAAACATTTCATCAATGTCAATACTGCCACCACCATCACTGTGTAGCTGAACCTTTGAGCCAAACCCTATCTTAATAGCTGAGTCCATAATAACATCTACATTAAGGTCTGTGGGCTTTACTAACTGTAAGTTTTCTGCGGTGTGTACACTTACTACCTTCCTGATTGTTTCATCTATGTTATCCTCAACCATAAAACAACCTATTTTTTCTTTTGTTTCTGTGGCAAAGTGATAAATAAGTTCATTAAGTATAGTAGTCTTACCAATGCTGGTGTGTGCTATGATAGAGACTAACTCACCCTTAGCTATTCCACCCCTCATCATGTGATTTAAATCTCCAAAAGACTCAGGAAGGGGTACAAGTTCTGTGTTCTTGTAGTCAAGCAATGCTTCCCTCATATCCTCGATAGTAGCTACTCCACTGACAGTATATTCTTTAGAGTAATTCCACCACTCATCTAAGAACTCTTTACCATCTCCATTGGATAGATAATCACTAGCATCTTTATGCCTAGCTAGTGTAAGTATCTTGCATTTATTCGGACCAAGTATGGGTGCTATTTTATCCACCGCTTCTCTACCAGCCTCATCGTTGTCAAAGCATAGTACAACATTTTCAAATGAGTCAAGCCATTCTAAATTTGCCTTGATATTGGCAGTAGAATGTACTCCGTTGTTAATTGATACTGATGCCCAGCGACTACCAAACATCTCATAGACTGCCATAGCGTCTAGTTCTCCCTCACACACTGTGACATACTTACCACCACCTTTAAATAAGTTCTGTCCAAAGAGCATGTTCTGATTAGTGGTATCCCCCTTACCAAAAAAGGATTTACTTGAAACAATTCTAGTCTTCATACCAACCATAGTATTCTTTTGATTGAAGTAGGGGTAGTGGTGCTTAATTATCTTACCCTTACTATCCTTCTCACATTTCACATGATATCTCTCTAGGGTTTCGCCCCTTAGCTTTCTATCAGGAAGTGAATAGTAATCACCTCTGTACTCATGCTTCCAAGAGTCATCTTGTTTTTCTTTGATTTGTACTGGACTCTTGCTATGCTCGACAAAGCCATGCTCTCCACAAGAAAAGCAATGTGTTTGACCATCTGAGTATACTGCTAAATTGTCTTTACTATTATCTTTGCCCAGCTTAGCACAACTAGGGCATTGTTCTTTTCTTACTAATTCATTTTTACTTTCCACTTTTTCTCCTCGTTGAAATTAAAAGGGCAACCGAAGTTGCCCCAATATTATAACCTACTTTTTTATTAAGTACAGTTAAAATTCAGAAGGGTCATACTCATCAACTCCATCTGCCTTCTCCTCTACTCTTACACGCTCTAGGTAAGTGTACCCATCATATGGTGCTTTGCCTTTCTTAACTAGCATTGTAACCTTATCCCCGAACAAAGATAAATATGTAGCATCGACCTCATCTTTGTCTGCGTTGTAAATCTTAGGCTGACCGTAATCTACCTTACGCTTAGAAGTAATTTGTGTCTTACCTTCATACTCCTTAGTCACCAACCCATTCTTCTCTGCCAGTTCAATGCCAGACTTATCTAAAGATACTGTAAGTGTATACTTACTCTGTCCTTTAAACACATCTGGTGTTGTTACTTTGTTAAAAACAACTTCGCCTGTCAATGATATATAATCACTCATTTGTACATCTCCTTATAGTTAACATTTAATTTTACATCTAGTAGCATTCTAAGTAATACTACTAAAAGTGCAGTAGAAAAAATGGAAGTAAAAACTACTACACTCTTAGTAATACTAAGTAAGTAACATTGTGTGCTTTTGTTTATTTATATAAACGATAATGTGGTTCAATGTATTTCTTTCTTAGAATGGTAGTATTGTATCATAGATTTTATACTTTGTAAAGTAATCGTACATAAAAAAGGAGCATTTCTGCTCCCTTAGTGTTTTAACTTTTTAAGTCTTTGTGCCGTTGTACTAAGTAGCCTAACTTGTGCATCATACCATACAAGGAGTCCTCGTCAGCCTCGCTTAAAGCTACCTTCAAGGCCTGTTCTCTCTGTTCCCTCTCAAACTCCTTAGTTTCTAGGTATTCGTCTACAAAATCCATGCTCTCGACCTCACCAGACTCGTTAACATAGCCCTTATCTTCGCACCAACTAATATATCTTTTAATTCCACTCATACTTTCTCCCTTCTTATTAAAATTGTGGCTCATGTTCAATGCCCTTATCAACTAAAGACTTGAAATGCTCTGCCTTACTTTTGTAAAACAAAGCATCACTAAGTCTATCTTCAAAGTCAGCATCTAAGTATAGATTGTATAACCTTTTATGTTCCATTGCACAGTCTAACAGAGCATGTCCAACTTCCCAATTTCTACCAGTCATATCAATCATTGAGTCTATTATACATCAAATCAAACTCTACATCTTCTCTTGTTGGTGAGTTAGCACCCAAGTATTTCTTAAGTATTAACTCTGTATCTTCCTCAATAAGTCTTAGCCTTTCAATACGCTCATCAATCTCTCTCTTGAGTTTCTTCTTAGCCTTATTCTTACGAGTCAACTCTACTTCCAACTCCTTTACCCAACCCTGACTAGTTGCTCCCTTAATGCTCATTGTGTGTACTCCTTGTCTATGAAATCACCACGACTCATACCTTTGTCAGCATACTCATCATCTCCCTCAACAGGAATATCAGGGAAAATTTCCTCTACCTTTTCTTTAACTGCCTTTGTAAGTTCGGGCGTTGGCATATCAATTATAATCTTATTCATTATTATTTTCCTTGTTATAGTTGTTAAATTCTGTAGCACTCAGGTATTTAGCTAATTGCTTTTCAACTTCAGAAAGGTCAGCCCAAAGACTTTTAATCTCTAGCTTGAGTGCATCATTTTCTTTCTTGAGAGTTCTATTAATTCTCAAGGCCTCATCATTAAAGTGTTTATTGTTATTAGGATTCATATTTAACCTCTCGGTACTGCAATAGGTTCTTCATTCCAACAACATTCATACATGTCTTGTACTTCTGCTCTATCGTCAGTTTGCAATTCTGCTTCTGCTTCAACATGTGCATCATCTAAGCTACCTTGACCACCACCACCATAAAAACTACTAAGTGCTAATTCCTCTGCTTCTTCTTGACTGTATGCAAAGGTATCTTCAAATGTTACTGATTTAGTTAAGGTTACATTATAAAAACCTAAACCTTTGGGTGCTAATTTTACTTCTTTAATATCAGCAACAACTTTATGTACTTTCTTTGTAATATCTTTCATTATCTACCCCCTTGTGGTATGACTTCCATCTCAGAGTAAGAAGTAAAGAACGCACCACCATAATTTCCCTCATCATCACTACTGGCTAATATCCATGAGCCATCAGTAAAGAAAATAACTGGTGTTGCCGTATCCCAACCAAGACTTTCCAGTTCATCTTCTGCCGTATATCTAATTTTATCAACAGTCTTACCTTTGAAGATTTTTGTGGCATCTCCCGACCAGTTTCGCATTTCCATATTTTATCCTTTTCTTAGTTAGTAGGAGTATAGACTATCGCCCTCATGAGTTAATAGCAATAGCCTATATTTCTAACAACTAAAAGGCAAGTTCATTAATCGAAAACTTCACTTGCTACCCTCATTATGGATTATACAAACTCATAAGCCGATTGGGTACACATTTAGTGAGCAGTTTTATTGAAAGCAAATTGCGGTCATTAGTCATACTCAGGACTTCCCATTGGTAGTTTTTAGGACTTCCACCTAGTGTTACCCAGCACTTGTGAGATGTAGTAAGGTACTCTTGATGTTATACTACAAATTTGGGAGCAGTTTAGTAAGTCATGCTCAGGACTCGGAGATTATCTCTATAGGCTATTAAACCATGTATCGAAGGTTAAGTCAAGCCAATTATGTGAATTATTAAGGCTGATAATCACTTGTACTTGCCATAATAATATACTTGTATTAATTATAACACCGATTGCACCTAATGTCATAAGTATTTTATAAAGTGTTTTCATTCTTGTAATTCCTTGTCTATTTTATTGTTAATCTCTTTTGCATAGTCCTGAGTTACTACAACACAGCAAAGGCCTATAATAACCAGTAAGGCAATGAATATATCTAATATCATTGTAATACCTCGGAAACATTGCCATGTTTTGCAATCACTTTAACCGTTTTTCTCCATAAGCTATTCGCAACTATCCATTGACTTGGAATATCCCATGTATTCATTACAATTTCATTAGCTTTTGCATGGTTATCGGCAAAAATAAAAACCCTTTGAACCTCAAAATTATACTTGTACGGGGTTCTTTTAAATAGTATTCTATACTCATTTGTTGTTTTTTCCATTTGTTTTATCTCCGTTTTACTTTTTCAATTATGACTGTATTTTCGTTATGTCTATAACATGCCATACAATCTACACATTTTTGCCCAGTACAATGTACTTGACCTTCCTTAACACTATCATTATATGAAGCGTTAAAAACCTTGTGAAAGCCTTTAGGGGGCTTTTCTATTATTCTATTGGTTTTTGGGTTAGAATAAATAAATATAATGTTTTTGGGTGCTTCCTCGCACTCTAAGAACTGTTTTACTAGATTGCTTCTCTTAGTCCATAAAGCAAAATGTGTATCAGGGTTCAATTTAGCTATATTAATAAAGTTAATTAAATGCTCGTAGTTGATTAACTCTCCATGTGCATGAAAGCGGAAAGTATGAGCGTTAATCGAGGGTAAATTGTCAAGCGGTATAATGCTCTCTAAAGCCTTTGAATTCTTCTCCCATGATGGAGCGCAATTCTTCCTCGCACCTTCTAACATTGAAGCACTATAACAAACTTTACAAATAGTGTCAGTACTTCGCATTTTGCTACAATATTCATTTGTTAAGGTGTTAGTATTGAGGGCTGGTATTCCTTTCAATTTACCAGTCATTTTTGACTCTGTAAGCCTGTGTAAGTATTCCATTCTTTATATCTCCATTTTATAATAAAGGGTAAAGGCTCTCATACTGAAAGCCCTTAGCTTTTATCCTTCGATTGCTTCCACTTGCCTTTGGGCTTTTCTCTCCCATGATATATTGAAACTTTGTTTTGCTAGTTCTTCGTATAGCTTTTCGATTTGTTTTACTTTGTCATTCATTGACTCGAAATGCTCTCCGTATTGTATGAGCTTATGGGCTTGACTGTCCTTACTCCAACGCTCGATGTACTCCGCTTGTGTAACTTGTATTTCACCCTTGAAATAATCTTTTACTGTGATTGTTTTAGTTTTCATTGTTTTATATCTCCATTTTGTTAAAAGGTTGAATGATAATCATTCGCATTTGTTACTTTTCTATGTCTTTCAAGGGTTAATATACACAGATTAAATCATATGTCAAGGGATT
>ENA-UZXB01000068-UZXB01000068.1-metagenome-genome-assembly--contig:-Day-2-1m-contig-68_pt1 | contig 22569 bp, 13 predicted proteins | sample MGYA00260339_ERZ794899 | MGnify/ENA metagenome assembly ERZ794899 | reverse complement strand
CAAGCTACGTGGTTTCAGCATGTATCGTTCTAACAACATGCCTGTAACTCCTACTACTGGCGCTACTGGCGCTATTGTAGCAGGTCACATGTCAGCATGTGCGACAGCACAGACTATCACAAGCACTGAGGTTATTCGTGACCCAGATAGCTTTGGTGACATCTGTCGTGGTTTGCATGTTTATGGTGCTAAGGTTTTACGACCTGAAGCTCTTGTAACAGCTTACTACTCAGTATAAGTAAAACTAGTGCGGGGGCTTTAATTAGCCCCCAATCTTTTACAAGCAATCCAATAACAGGATAAATAATTATGGCTACAACGTATTTAGAATTAGCGAACGAAATACTTCGAGAACTCAATGAAGTCCCTGTAACTTCACAACTCTTCAACGAAGCTCGTGGTATTCAAGTACACGTTAAAAATTCTATTAATCGTGCATACTTAGATATAGTAAACGCAGAACCTCAGTGGCCTTTCCTGTCAGTAGCCTCAAGCGGTGATGTAGACCCTATGTACGGCAACGTAGCAGTATCAACCACAGAAGGTCAGCGTTGGTACAACTTAAAGACTGATAGCACAGATATTAAAGATGATTACGGCTCAATAGACTGGGATAACTTTTATCTCACTACTGTAGGCGTAACAGGAGAAACAGCTCCTTATGTAGGTGCAAACCTCCGGTTTACTACTACCGAAGACTGGAAAAATCACTTACGAGTTTCAGAGAATTTAGACGATGCGGATGGGCAAACATATGGTGAGCCTAATCGCATTATTAGAAGCCCAGACTCACGAAAGTTTGGTCTTAGTCCAATACCAGACAAAGAATACAAAGTCTGGTTTTTTGCGTATAATCAACCAACACAATTAGTAAATCATAGCGATACTTTAGTGTTCCCTGATACATATGCTTCAGTAGTATCTGCACGAGCAAGGTACTACGTATGGCAATTTAAAGATAGCCCACAAGCAGCAGCATTTGCACTAGACGACTATAAGAAAGGTTTAGATAGAATGCGTTCAAACTTAATAGAACCAGTTCCTTCTTACTTCACAGACGATAGAGTGAGATTTATTTAATGCCTAGTACACAACCTTTTGGTGTTTCATGCAAGGGAGGTTTAAATACAAACCTCAATGAGTTTGAAATTCTTTCAAGCCCCGGCTCAGCTACAAAGCTTCGTAACTACGAAGTAGACCCTGATGGTGGCTATCGAAGAATTAACGGCTATATTAATTATGGGGATATTCGAGATGATACAACCCCAGTAGATGTGGAAATAAAAGGTTTACAGGTATATTCTGACGGTGTAATCATCACAGCAGGAAATAAACTTTATTTTTCATTTACTCAATTAGATGCAGAGGGCGCTGAAGTTGCTGAATTTGTGGAGTTGCCTAACCACACATCAGGACATGCACTTTCAGGCGCTGATTATTTAAACGCTACATATACTAGTCATAAAACAGCTTTAAACTACACAGTCCAAGGTCGAGCAAGTTTTACAGTTTATAACGACAATGTAGAAAATGGGCGAGTTATTATTTGTGATGGGGTTAATAAGCCTTTAGTTATTACTATTACAGGCTCCGGTGCTTTTGCTAATAGAAATATATCTATAGATGAACTAACTGTAGATGGCGTAGTAGCCCCTGCAGTGGGCACAGTCCACCAAGGAGTCTTTGTAACGGGCGGTGGACCAAACGCAAAAAATACAGTATATTATTCTGCTGTTGATGATGTAACTTCGTTTCCCGGAGGAAGTTCAGTAACTACAGATGATGAAGTAGTTGGCCTTAAAAGTTTCCGTGAAAATATTATTGTATTTTGTAAAAATAGTATATTTAATTTATCAAATATTCTTGTACCTACTGAGACATCTTTGTTACCTATCACTAAAAACGTAGGTTGTTTAAGTGCTCAAAGCATTCAAGAGATTGGCGGTGATTTGCTTTTCTTAGCTCCAGATGGCATTCGTACTATTGCAGGTACAGCAAGAATTGGTGACGTTGAGCTAAGCTCTGTAAGTCGTCAGATACAAGCGCTTATTTCTGTACTGGCTTCTGAGATAGACCAATACAAAGTAAGCAGTTGTGTACTAAGAAATAAATCACAATATAGATTATTTTATTCAAAAGACACAGAGACCACCTTAGATTCTAGAGGAATATTAGGAACTCTAACCCCTAACGGTTTTGAATGGTCTGAAACAAGAGGCATTAAGGCGTATGTCCTTACTTCAGATTTTGATAATACAGGAATTGAAAAAAAATATCATGGCGATGACGCAGGCTATATTTTTCACCATGATAAAGGAAAGTATTTCCATCAATTAAATACTGACATTCCACCAGTTTTAACGGCTTCCAATATTGATGCAGTATACGAAACTCCGAATTTTGATTTTGGTGATTTAGGAACTAATAAAACATTAGATTATGTAAGGTTATCGCTTACGCCAGAAGCTAAAGCAACAGTAAGCATCCGAGTTTCTTTAAACTCAAATGACGTAGATACTCCTCAGCCTTTACAGTACGACTTTCCTACTACATCAAAGGGTGGTATTTTTGGCGTAGGAATTTTTGGAACAAGCTTATTCGGTCAAGGCGATACAAGTATTATGAAAGCTTTTTTACAGGGAAGCGGCTATACAGCAAGCTTCAAAATTTTAACAGAAAATCAAGAAAGTCCGTATACAATTAACGGATTCTATATTAATTACGCCCCTTCAACTAGGAGATAGTGAATGTCTACAGGATATCAAGTAATAGGACCATATGTTAACGGAGACGTAATCTCCGCAACACTCTTTAACAATGATTTTGGTGCAATCGCTGCTGCTATGCATCAAACTACAGGTCACGACCATGATGGCACAACAGGCGGTGGTACCCCTATTGCTAAGATTGGAGACATAGATTTTAATAACAAAATTGAAATTGATGGTACAAATAATAAAATTAAAATGTTTATTGAAGTGGGCGGTAGCCCTACTGAAGTTTTAAATGTTTCTGAAAATGAGTTAAACTTAATATCTAGTTCTGCGCCACAACTAACTCTTATAAACACAGATAACATTGTAAATGGCGACCAACTTTTAGGTGCTATAAACTTTTACAACTCAGACCCCTCTAATGCCGGACCTCATAATGTAGTTACGATAGAAGCAAGAGCACACCATCAACAAGGATATGGCGGTGATTTATATTTTAAAATAAATGACGGCACTAATGCAGAACCTGAAACAGCTATGGAAATTAGCGCTCAGGGTTACGTTTTTATAGGAAATGATGATATTAATCTAGCTACTTCTAGTACGCAAGCCGGGGTTACAATGGGCTTTGGGCCTAGAATGTTACAAGTCAGTACCGCCAATGGTGCTCCTGCAGCTTTTAACAGAAATACTGGGTATGGTGAAATTGTTAAGCTTTACACCCAAGGAAATGAACTAGGAGTGCTTGAAGCTCATTTTAATGACCTTGTTATTTCAAATAGACGTAATGATGAGAGAGTGATATTAGAAGTTCGTGCGGCTGATGGAACAGCACATAGGATTGGCGTTGAACCTGATGATAATGTTGCAGCGTTTAAGCCGTTAAATGCAGATAGTGATGACTATTTTGATTTAGGCTCTACTACAGAACGCTTTAGAAATTTATATTTATCTAATGCGGGCTATTTTGAGACTGGTGTAAGTATAGGTTCTACTTCTACTCCTGCTTATGAGCTAGACGTTACTGGCTCTGCACAGATTACTGGCGGTGATTTAATTCTACGTAGTGACTCGTCAGATGCAGATACACAATATATTAGATTTGAGAATCATCCTAATTTCGTTAATAGAACTGCTTATATTCGTGCAGATTATTTTAGTGACGCAGCAGGTAACGGCACTGAGTTAGCCTTTGGTTCTAATAACCACGATACTGAAGCAGACACGGATAGTCTGGTGATTGATAGAGAGGGTAACGTAGGCATAGGTGCTAATCCTTATTACAAGCTTGATGTTGCAGGAGATTCAGTTTCTGCAAGATTAAAAAGTCAAACGGGTAATACTAATTTATATCTTCACACCCTTGCATCTGATGGCAGATGTAATCTATACTTTGGAGGTCCTTCACCTCATTCTACAAATAAATCCGGTGCCATCGAATATAACCACAGTACACATATAATGTCGTTTGATACGGATAGTACTGAGCGTATGTCTATAGATTCAACTGGCGATGTAACTATTAAAAATGACTTAATAGTTGAAGAATATATTCGTCCCGAAAAAGATATTGTTGCTTCGGGAAATAATGTTTTCAGAATAAAAAATAATAATGCTTCTACTAACCCTTCTGCTATTGAAATGTATAGTTATGTTAATGGATTAAACGATATTGTTATTCGCAGTGACCCTCTTCGTAGCGCAAGTGATACTGAAAAATTTAGAGTAGCTGGCGACCGTATAAATATGTCCAACATAAATTATGCTTCAATAGAGAATGGTCTTTATGTACGTTCAATAACTGCATCGGGTGGTTCAGGAAATGTTGATGATTATGATGAATATTCTTCAGTTATTCATGCTGCTTCAGGAACCGACAAAGGATATTCGTTTCAGGGTTCAGCCGACAGCGCTGAAAGAGGCTGTAGAGTAAAACTTGAACAGCTCGCTGACGCTACAACTGATGTAGTAATAGGTTCAATAGCCTTTTTAGGAAAACCCGTTGGCATCTCTAGCACTGTATATTCTAAGATTACATCAACTGTAACTGATGCAGCCGGAACTGAAGCAGAATTAAAACTAGATTCTAATACTTTATACGCAACAGGCAAAGTAGGTATTGGTACTAGTAGTCCTAGTGGTAAAATACATTCAGTTGCCGCAGACTCTCAAGTAGCTGTTATGGCAGGGGGCGATGTTAGCGACCCGCTATATCCTGCATTTGGTTTTGATGGGCAAATAGGCTCTAATGAGGGGCGTGGCTCAGGTATGTATTTACCCGCTGATGGCACTCTTGCGTTTTCTACAGCAGGTTCAGGACGTATGCTTATAGACTCATCAGGCAACGTAGGTATAGGGACTGATAGTCCTGACCAGAAGCTACAAGTAGATGGTAACATCAGGATAGGCGATACAGCAATAGGTATTGATGATGATGAAGATTACAACATAACGACTGGTGGACAGCTAACAATACACGCCAACGATTCTGGAGAGAATGTTGATTATATATCATTAAACCTTAGTTGTGGTAATTCTAGTGGTTCGCAAAACGAATATTCTCGTATTTCTTGTATTGTTAATGACGATGAGAAAATGCGCATAGACTCATCAGGAAACGTAGGTATAAACACCACTAACCCTGCACATCCTTTAGATGTCAAAGGTAATGTTAATGTCACATACGGAACTGACCCTATGTACACAACTAGTCCTCTTTTAACTAGTATTACCCTTAGTATTGCAGAGATTACAGACCTCAGCTACGCTTCTCAGAAAGCCAATGTTGGTTTAGCTCCTGTAGGGTCTTGGAATAACGCTCGAAGAGCCTTACAAATACTGTTTAACTTTAATGGTGATGGTAATGCTACATTTGGAGGTTGGACTGCCGATGATTCATTAGTAATAAGTTATTTTGTAGCTGACAACTATTCTGCTAACGATATCAGTACTTTTAATTCATCTCTTCCTGCAATAATTGATGGTACTTACACCGTACAAACTACTATTATTGATGACATTTTAGATGGCGACTATGACTACCTTGTAGATTATAAAGTAGGTATTAATGCTTCACCTGCTACAGAAGCCTTAGACGTTGGTGGAACTATTAAATCAAATAAAGTATTAACACCTTTAGTAGACGCAGATACCGTTGAAACACGAGACATCATAGTCTACGAAACTCAAGCCTCAGCAGTTAGTCCGCTTTTGACTGCTGATAGGACTCCTGAAGAACTTGCTGATTTAAGTGTGTATACGCTGTACGCAAGTACAAATACAAGTGCCCTTCCTGACTATCAAAAAGCTTTGCTAGACTTTTCCGGAAGTACTACCGTGTTCGGAGACATCCTATCGGCTGAAGACGTTCTTGCTGTAATGAACTTTATTACTCTGGATACTGCTAACAACTATACTACTGCCGAACAGGATGCCTATGAGACTTATAGAGATGCTACTCCTTATGTGTATCAATCTACTATAATTCAAGATATTAAAAGAGGCGATTATGATTACTTAATAGCTCCTGCTAAAGTAGGTATCAATACAGAAACTCCTGCATCAGCTTTAGATGTTATAGGCGATATTAGTGTAAGCGGCAACATTACTTCAGATTTAGGTTTGAATTTTACTCCGACACAAGGCATTGAAATGCGAGCCGGAGATTCTGACGGAATTGAAATGCACTGGTGGGCACAGACAACCGGAACCACAGTGGCCACAGATGGCGAACAAACCAAACGCTTCCACATCACTAATAGTGGTGTTCATGTTGGCGATGATGTAACTGGCACATATACTGCAGGTGATTTACAAAATAACCAAGACATAGACTTTGGATTCCTAGTGGGCCGTGAGTCTGATAACTTCGGAAGTAACAACGTAGGTATTGGTTTTGATTTAATGTTTGATACAAATTCTGCATCTAACTTTGCTCAAGGCAGTGTTATTGATTTACACGGAGCCGCTACAAACTGTGTAGCCTTTGGTGGTAATTTAAAAGTTGGTACGGAACTTGAATATAATACAGGGTCTGAAAATTCATTTATAGGCGGTGTATACGCAGCTACAGAAGGTGATAATACCTTTACATGGGCAGAAGGAGCTTTAGCCGGTTCTACAATTTATCGAGCACTTAACAACGGCAAGGGTTCTGTACTCTTTGGCAAACAAGGTCAAATTGATGCAGACTCTGAGTATAGCTTGCTTGGTGGTAAAATAGGGAATAACCCCAGTGCAGGTTGGATAGAGCCTTCGTTAACAAACAGTAGCTATGCTTTTTCATGGGGCTTTGGTAACGTAGTTGATGGCTCTAACGGAGCTGTCGTATGCGGAAGTTTCAATAGTGCAGACGGAGCCGCTGACTGTCTGGTTACGGGCAGCTACAACTCTACTTTAAGTGATAATTCTTTTGTTGCAGGACTAAATAATTCAGTAACTAATGTAGATACTGCGATTGCCATAGGTAAAAACAACACAGTAGAAGGTGACTTTTCTGTAGCTATGGGTCAAGATAACAACACGTTAGGCGTAGCCGGTGTGTGCTTAGGTCGAGGCCTTAAAACTCCACTGTTCTTAAACAACGGAAACTATCAGTGGGATAACTACTCAGCTGTAGTAGGTGCTTACAACGAACCAACAGAAAAATACTATACAGCATCTGACAACTCAACATGGGTAGAAGACCATAGATTCGTAGTAGGCACAGGTACAAGCGCATTTGCAAAAGACAACGGCTTTGTTGTCGCAGTACCCACAAGCGATTTCTCAGGAGTCATAATGCCTGCACTAGCGGCAAGCACTTCACACGCAAACGACACGGTAGCTAAAGCAGCAGGAGTTCCCGTAGGCGGCTTATACCACACAAATGGTGTAGTAAAAGTCGTACTATAAATTAACAGGAGATTAAAACAAATGGCAATTACAAAAACAACTAAAGTTAAAAGCGTACAAGTGTCAGTATTAGATGCTAGTAATTATTCAAAGAGTGTATTATGTTTAACGCTTGTAGACACGTATGATGACCCAGACGACAGTCAACTTCCTTTGACTAAAGCTCGTAGAGAAAACTTAAAGAATGGCACAGACCTTACTGCATATCCTCAGCTTGTTCAGGACATTGCGGCTACTGTTTGGAACTAATAAAAATAAAAGGGGACTAGTATGATGACTGAGGAAACCAAACAAGCTGTAGACGTATTTGCAGCATCAACAGGAGTGATGTCTTTGGCAGCTTGGTTGCCTCCGATAGCTAGTCTGTTTACTATTATATGGCTAGGCATTCGTATTTATGAGTCAGAAACAATTCAAAAAATTGTAAAGAGGAATGAACAATGAGTTGGAATGGAAGTAGATACAGAACAAATTCAGCAAGTCGAGTTAATCAAAGAAGAAGAGCGATTCCTAAAAAAGGAGGAACTCCTTTTCTTGACGTTTCAGGAAAAATTTTTGACAAACTAAAAGAAGAAAACGACAGAAGAAAAAGAAGAGCTGCTGAGAAAAAAGCAAGAGAAGCTGCTGCTGCAAAAAGAGCTGCTGAGAAAAAGGCTGCTGAAGAAAAAAGAGCTGCTGAGAAAAAAGCAGAGGAGAAAAAAAGAACGATAACTACTGATTCTACTCCCGGAGACATTGAGATAAAAAGCCCTAAAGGTGAAGCGCCTATTGATATAGATATAGATGCGCCTATGGCGAAAGTCGACAAAGTAAAAGTCGATATGATAGACGAAAAAAATAAAAACTACCTTACTGCTGATAAAGATATAGTAGAATTAGAAGATGCTAAAGATTTAACAGCTAAAACAGTTGTCGACCCTACAATGGCGCCTTTAAAAATTCAAGGAGTCGTTAAAGAAGTAGAAGTTCCTACTGATGTAGAAGCAGCAACGTATAAAGCCGATACACTGAAGTCTCAGCAACAGGTAGACGCAGCGACAGGAAAGGTATCAAAAGAAGCTATAGCTGAAGCAGAAGAAGCGACTTTATCTGAACGTGCAGAAGCTGTAGAAAGAGACACTGCAGCAGAAGAAGCCGCTAAAGCAGAGGTTCAAGACTTTGATATTTCTGATGGTTCGTATGTAAATAAAGTAACCGGAGAAAAAACAGAGGTTGCTCCTACGCCCGAAGCTGAAGCTAAACAGCGAGAAGCTATTTTAGGTGAACCTGCAGATGCAGGACAAGCAACTCAAATTATTGATACAGTAGGCTACACAGCAGCTCAGATGCGTACTTATAAGGGCAAAGCGGCTAAAGGCGGTGCAGCCGAAATGCTTGCTGAAGTAGGTCGAATACCTGAAGAGCTTACAGCTACTATAGTTGAAGACCCTATAAAAGTTGAAGCTATGATTGATAACGAGCCAGTAGAGGTTAAGGCTGCTGTTGCATCGCTACCTACTGAAGCACTAGTTTCTGCACAAATGGAGACTCTTCTTGCAGGTATGGAGGACGGGGAAACTCCTATGTGGGCTAGACCTGCCTTAGCTGCAGTCGAAAGAAAACTAGCAGCTCGTGGCATGTCACGTTCTACTGTAGGTCGAGACGCACTATTTAACTCTATCATTACTTCTGCTCTTCCAATGGCTCAGTCAAATGCAGAAGCTTTACAAAAGCGAGCAGCTCAAAATTTAGATAATCAACAACAAGCTAATTTACTTGAGGCTAATTTAGACTCTAACAGAAGACTTCAAAACTTAGCTAACAGGCAGACTGCTGCATCACAAACTGCTGCAAATGCTCAGCAGATGGCAACACTTCAAAGTCAGTTTGTACAAGATACCATGATTCAGTCTGCATCTCAAAAACAGCAGATGGAGCTTTTAAATGTTCAAAATAGACAGCAGTCCGCTGTAGAGAACATGAGAGCACAGCAGCAAACAAACATGACTAATCTGGGCAATGAGCAACAGATGGAAGCTTTAAACTTGCAGGTAGAGTTTGACACTGCAAGAGCAAACATGGATGCTACGAATGTAGAACGCCTCAATGAAATGAACAGAGCTGCTGAGTTTCTAGCTAAAAATGCTGAGCTAAAACAGCAGATGGATTTAGCTAATCTAGGTAACGACCAACAAATGCGCTTGGCTAATCTGTCGGCTTTAAATTCTGCAGCTTCAGACAATTTAAACGCAGAGCAACAAACAGAATTATCTAATCTTAATGCACGATTAGAAACTAACTTAGCTTCAGCACAAATTGCATCACAAATGAATGTTGCACAACTAAGTGCTGACCAACAGCGAGCAGTTGAAAATGCTAAAATGGTTGCTAGAGTAGACTTGAGTAGATTTGATGCCTCTCAACAGGTTGAGTTAGCTAATAGTAAATTTATGCAAACAATGGTTCAATCAGAGTTTACTGCTGAGCAGCAAGCAATGCTTCAAAATGCTACGGCAACGGCAAGCATGGACGTAGCTAACGCAGACCAACGAACTAAGTTAGCTATTTCAAACGCTCAAAGTTTTTTGCAGATGGACATGACTAATTTAAACAATCAACAACAAGCTAGTGTAATGAAAGCGCAGTTAAATCAACAAAGATTATTAAGCAATCAGTCTCAAGAAAATGCAGCTAAACAGTTTAACGCTCAATCAGAAACGCAAACTGCTCAATTTATGGCAAGCCTTGGTTCTGAAATAGAACGGTTTAATGTTAACGCTAAGGCCGCTAGAGAGCAATTTAATGCTACGGAAGCGAATAAACGTGCAGCCATTAAAGCAGGAAATACTTTACAAGTTGAAATGGCTAACGCTCAGTTGAAAGCCGATGTAGAAAAGTTTAACGGTCAGCAAGATTTTCAACGTGACCAGTGGAATGCAGCAAATGAACAGGCTATACAACAAGCTGACTTAGGTTGGCGTAGGCAGGCAAACTTAGCTAATACTGCAGCTCAAAACGCAGCAAATCAACAAAACGCTCAGGTTGCCTACAACATGACTTCTCAAGAGCAGACACAGTTGTGGCAAGAGCTGCGTGATAAAGCATCTTACATTAGATTAAATTATGAAAACAATGAGCAAATGAAATCACAGTTAGTTCAAGTAGCTTTAGGACATGAAAATATAGCAAAAGATGATAAAAAATTAAATGCTTTTTTAGATAGTATAAATAGTTACATGACATCTGACAAAAAGAAAAAATCATAAGGGGATTAATATGGGTTGGTTAGACGACAAAATACTAAAACCGATAAAAAAGGCAGTTAAAAGTGTTGCTAAAGGCGTTAAAAACGTAGTTAAAAAAATTGGAAGCACCATTAAATCTGCAGTTAAAAGTGTTGGTAAGTTCATGGGTAAGATTGGAATTGTTGGTCAGATTGCAATGTCCTTTATACTTCCGGGGATAGGTGGTGCACTGATGAAAACTCTAGGGGGTACAATAGGAAAGTTTGTAGGGACTATGGCAAGCAGTGCTAATCCTTTTATTAGCGGTGCAGGCAAAGTTCTTCAAGCTGCAGGTAACTTCGCAAAAGCAGGACACTCTGCATTTAAAACTGTAACTGAAGGCATTGGAAGTTTTGTAAAAGAGTTTACAGGAACAGCACTTAAAAAGATTCCGGGAATGGAAAAGCTTATGCCAAAACTTTCAAACTCTTCAGATAGTTTTTTTAGTGGTCCTGATAGTGCTTGGGGAAGAACACAAGCTAATGTAATGTCTAATGGAGCAGAAGTAGTTGAAAACTTTAATAAAGCTATTGGATATACCCCTAAAGCTCCTATTCCGACAACCACTCCTCCTAAACTTCTAGCGAAGAAACCAGTTGTTGATGCTACTACTCAAGCTCCCAAAGTTCCTGAAGTTAGCGTTGAAGTTCCAGATGAAATTTTAGAAGTTAAAGGTCTTGACGGTAAGCCACTTAAAGAAAGCATGTTGGGCGACTTAGGCAAAGCCCCTACAGTTTCAACTGACGGTAAAATTACCTCGTTGTTAGATTCTCAACAGGGTCTAGGTCAAAGCGCTGCGCCTTCAGTATTACAGCCTGATAATGTAATTACACAAGGAGCGCAATCTGTAGTAGGCGAAGGAGTAACAGCTAAAGCAGCAGAAGAGGTGGTTGAAGACGGTTTCTTTACTAGATTAGGTGAATCTACTAAAGACGCTATAAAGTCCATACCAGATAAAATTGTTGAGGCTCCCGGAAGATTTGTAGATGAAATAGACGACACTGTTCAATCATCACTTCAAACAAGAGCTATGCAAAAAATAGGCTTAGAGGAAGAACCAGTGTATAATATAACTGAAACTCAAAACGTATTTAGTCCTGCGCCAGTTCAAATGCTTTCTCCGGGAAGTTATAATTCTGCAGAAATTAATGATAGAGCATATCAAATGTCTATTAATCCTACAAACTTTAGTATGGGCAATCCTTGGGGAAGTCCGGCAAACACATATCAAAAAGAATTAGGGGCACGTTACTATGGATAGTCAAGTTTATAACGATGAGATGTCTAAAATGGACAGACCTATTCCGGGAATGTCTTTAACAAATGACCCTGAAAATCCTGCGCCTTATGAAAAACCTACTGAGTTTACAAATGTTCACGAGGCTTGTCAATATTTATGGTCACTCGTAACTGAAGATGAAACGTATGAAGGATTAATGACTGGATTATCAAAAGGCGTACCGTTGATGCCTATTGTTGAAACAATTCTTTTTGATGAGTTTCAACAAGGCAAGTGGAATCCTGATTTAATGCTGATGCTTATTGAACCTTTTTCTTATATGATAATTGCGTTAGCCGAGCGATTAGACATTGATGTAGATATTGATGGTGAAGAAGATGAAGTTGAAGTCTTTGGAGTTTCTGTAAAAGAAGAAAAGTTAAACAAACTTAGAGAAGCTGCAGGACCTGCTAAAAAAGCACCGGTAAGTTTTTTAACTCAAGAACAATTAGCTGAAATGAAGTCACTTCCAAGTATTCCAAGTTTATTAGAATCAAATCAAACGAGCCCTGAAACTCCTAATACACAGCCTGAAGAACAGATTACACAACAACCTAGCCTTATGGCTCCAACTGAAGGACAGTAAATATGAAAGCATCTGAATTTGGACAAAGCTTACTTGCTGACGTTCGTAAACGAAATGCAGATACACAAAGAAAAGCTGAGAAACGTGCTAAAAGAGACCAGTGGAAAAAACTAGGTATGAACTTAGCTATGAGTTTTGCTGAAGATGTTCTCCAGTCGAAGCATCAAAAACTTATGAGCAGCGAAACAATGATGGCTAATAAGCTTAAAGTAGATACAGTGTATGACGAAAGTAACAACTGGTCTAATACTCTTGCAAAAGCTAAGCAGTATGAAAAAGGAACTGAAGAAGATTATTTTGTTGACAATGAGTTAAGGTCTGCAGTACGTAATAAACTACATTCAATATACGAGCCGGGAACATATAATAAAATTGAGTTCGATACATTAGAAAATTCTATTGTTGAAGGATATGCTCCGCAGTTTCTAGAGTCTGTGAAAAAAAGAAACGAAGCATATAAAAAGTTTATTAGTGGTGGAGATAAAAAAGCTTACTATGATAATATTAAACAAATGTATGGTGACGGCTCTATAGGCTCTAGCATTACACAACTACTTAAAAAAGTTCCCGGTGTGAATGCACTTACAGGAGATGTTCGAGGTGATTTAGAGTCTATTAACGAAGACATTATGAATCGTACTGGTAAGTTAAAAGAATATCAAGATGCCTACAAAACAGTTAAAAATACTACATTAGCTACACACATTATTAACAATCTTCCTCCTGAAGGGGTTGGGCTTCCGGCTCCTAAGTTTGGCACTCCTTACTCTGAGGACACGACCACCATTATGGGAAAACAAAGAATAAGGGCAGTAGATGTTATTATAACTAACCCAGATGGGTCAACAGACTTACGACAGCATATATTAAGTTCTTATGGTGTGTCTTCTATGGGGTCTTCTCAGAATGACGCTTTAAATGATTTCGTTGCTAACGCTGCTCAGTTAACTGAAGCTGAATTTAAAGTAGGTTCGATGACGTTAGAGTCAATGTCCGATGAAGAAAATGCGGCTTTTGGAACAGCCAAGGATGCATACTTAACAAATAAGGGTACTAAATCTACAAATAAAGTAAAATATAATAGAGAAGATAAACAGATAAATGATAATGCAGCTCGAAATATTACAATGGCGGGAAGATACGCTGTGTTTCAGGGGTGGGGAACCGCCCAGCAGGGCAGAGCTGTAGGCTTACAAGTTTTAAAAGATGGACTAAATCAAGAAACTGCTGAACTTGATAATTTTGTATTGGGTAAGCAAGTCCCATATCGTACTGCACTTGCAATATATTCTACTAGAGCTGCTAAGGCAAAAAACGCTCCAGAGGCAAGTGCTATAGGTGAGGTCCTTAACGATAATACAGCGCTATATGAAGCTTATAGAGATATGAATGTTACACAAAGAGCAGACTTAGTGAAAAAGTTAGAAAGCGAAAATATTAATTATTTTGAAGGCTCAGTAGATAGTGAGCAATTTAAAAATACGTTTAATGGTATTAGAGTAGCAGTAGACGCAGGTAATAAGATTACTCCTAAACAGTTTGACGGCAGCGTGAACAATATGCTTGATTATATTGTTGCATCTTCAAGTAAAAGCGGGAAGCCAGAAGTTGAAAAAATTCAAAAAGAACAAGTACAAAGCACAACTAATTTGACCTTTAAAAAACCTCCGACATTAAAAGAAGCGGCAGTAGTGTTAGACAGAAAGCTTCTTCAAGACGAGCGCAATAAGCTTGCTAGACAAAATATTAGATATGATTTATTTATTAAGGCAGAAAAAGAATTAAACAGAGTTAAAAATTTAAATAGTGAAAACTTGACTGACCGACAATATAATGCTCTTTTAACCAAAGCAGAAAAGACATATGATAAGAAGTATCAACAATATAAATATTATTATGTAGATACTGATAGATTAACTCTATTGCCTAATTTTTAATTTAAAGGAATAATTAATGTCTGAATTACAGTTTACAAATGTAGAAAATTTTAGGAAACGATTAGCTGAAGGACAAACAGATTTACGTTTAGACTCGTCTGAAATTGATGAGTCTTCTTTTGTACCTTCTAATTACTCAGTCAGTAATTGGGAAAAAGATGGAGATGTAATAAGAAGCTATGAAATCGTAACTGATTACTTGTCCGAAGACCGAGGAATGGGTTCATACCTAATAGACCAAGCCACTACAGGTCAAGACACAGACCCTGCTGAATTTATGCGTGACCTGACTATGCGTTTAGGTGCTCCGCTATCTGTCGCTAATTCTTTAAAGGATGCCCCTGAAGAAGTTAAAGCTGCATTTAGAACCATGAAATCTAAATGGGATAAAGCTTCGCTAACGGGCGCAGGTGAAAAACTAGACGCTATAAAAGATTATGGCGCTGACGTTCTTTTTAATCCAGAAGTTATCGGCACTGCAGCAGGCGTACTGTCTGGTGTTTTGACAGGCGGCACTTCTACGGTAGCTACTTTAGGCGCTCGTAAAGCTGCACAAGTAGCAGCAAACAAAACGCTTATGGACGCAGTAAGAGCTACAGCGGCTTCTGCAACTAAAAATCCTTTAAAAGCTTCTGCACTTATAGGCTCTATACATGGGGGCTTTGGGTCACATCTTGCTCAAGAATTAGATATTTCAGCAGACATTAAAAGCGAAGAAGACTATAGTGTAGGCGAAAATATCTTTGGCACTGCAGCGGGTGCTGTACTTGGTCCTACATTTGTAAAAGGTTTTGGATTAATGGGTAAAGGCGGTAAGTTAGCTAGAGATTACTTTAGTGAAGGTACAAGACCTCCAAAGTCTATCCCATCTAAAGACGCTCCTAAAGCTTTTAACGAAGCTGTAGAGGCTGAAGACATTCCTGAATCAGGCGCTGAGTTATTAAAACAACTAACCTTAAAGCTAGAAGAAGACACTCCAAAAGGTTTAAAGGGTGTGTGGAAGCCTGTGCCTAAGCAGGGCGAGTTAGACTTTGGTGATGATATAAATAAAGCAATAGACAGCTTTGTTGAAGACTTGGGTGGCGGTGAAAAAACACGAAAAGAAATTCAACAGGCTATCCGTATAGCGGCTGATGGGAAAACGACAGGCGCTAAAAGAAATAAACTTATTCAAGGCTTGTACACTGTTGCCTCTGATATTAGTGGAAACTTTTATGGGAAGGCTGCCGGTGTTCTTTCACCTATTACTAGGATTTCCGGAACAGCTACTGAGCTACAAAAGAAACTAAGTTATGAGTTCGGTACTAGCTATAGAAATAAAGGTCAACTTGTAGAAAAAGATTTGTCAGAAGTACAACGTGAAATTACTGGCGGGTATAACGAAAGATTTAGAGCTATTGTAGACGGTTTATCTTTAAGTGAAATAGATACTAAACTAGCAGAAGATGTGAACAGTGCATTAAGTTTAAGCATGAGAAGTGTTAAACCTGTTAAACATGCAAATTTTGATGACAATACAAACGCTGCAATTACTCAAGCAGCAAAAGAAATTAAAAACCTGTACCAAGAAATGGGCGTTAAGCTAAATGATATTGGTGTAATTGATACCTTAGCTGATAACTATGTACCACGTATGTGGAAGCGTAGTTCTATTGAAAAGAACCCAAGTAAACTTATAGACTTGTTTGTTACTAAAGCAGGAATGTCTAAGCCTGAAGCACGTAGGACGGTAGACAACATGCTTGATATAAAGAATCAAGTAGATGAAGGTACTGGTGGAGGTTATTTCTTTTCTTCTAAACGTAAAATTGATACTATTGGCAATGATGCAGACTTTGAAGAGTTTTTAAATAATGATGTACTTGGCTCGTTACACGCCTACACTTATCAGGCAGGTAAGTCTTTATCTAAACATCGTGTACTAGGTATAAATAATTTTCAACAGTTTCAAAAATTTTATGTAAATAGAATCCGTGAAGAAGTAGAAGAAGCGGGCGAAACTTTTACACCTAAAATGAGCCGCAACATTGAAAAGCTTTATCGCTCTGCAACAGGTGAAGGTCAGGAAAGATTTGGTCGAACAGGACAAAATATTGTAGACGGCTATAGTTTTGCTAATCGTGTAGGGCTGCTAGGCTTAGCGACACTATCAAGTTTAACAGAGGTTATGCTTAACTTAGGCAAGGCGGGTGTACGTAATTCTGTAAAAGGTTTTGGCGATGCTATGAAACAATCGCACAAAACAATTACTAAAGACTTAGAAACTAAACTGCAAACAGAACACGGCTTAACTGCTAAGGAAGCTTTATCTGAAATGCGTAACTTTAGCATCCACGTAGACCAAGCATTAGCTCAAGTAGGGGATAGACTTGCAGGTGATGAGCTTGTAAGTGAAACTTTGCAGACTGCAAGTAACAAATTCTTTAGGCTAAACATGCTAGACCAGTGGACTAAATTTGTACAAAGCGTTTCGTTTTCTAGTGGTAAGCATCTTATTAACGATAACATTACAAAGCTTGCAAGTTATGGTTCACAGCCTTTAGATAAACTAGGGGAAGACCTTGCAGAAGAACTAGGCGAGTTAGGTATTGACTACGTAAAAGCTGTTGACTGGCATAAGGCAGGCTCTAAGACTGATGATGCGTTTTATAAATCAGATATTCTAGGTGGAGCTGCAAGATACACAAATTCTGTAGTATTACAGCCTACTGCGATGTCAGGTTTAAAGCCTATGCTTTACTCTAACCCTAAAACTGCAGTGTTGTTTCAACTCCTTAGCTACCCAGTAGCCTTTACTAATACTGTAATGAAAGGAGCTGCAAAGCAACTCATTAAAAATCCTAAGCGTAACGCAGGTAAAATTACAGCTGCTGCTACAATTATGACAGGCATGGCTCGTTGGACAAACTATGTGCGTACAGGCGGTGAAAACGAGAAAAACAAAGATACCGATGAGATTATTTATTCGGCTATTGCTCGTTGGGGCGGTAATGGTATCTTGGTAGACAGCCTACAACGTGCTAGAATGGCTGCTAAGTATAGTGGAAGTAATCTTGCTTATGCTACAATGCCCTTTGGTCCTGCAGCTTCAGATTCTTTAAGTTTAATACAGCAAGGAATTATACCTACTGTAGGAAACAAAGTGCCTTTTATTTCAGGTAGTTACTTTGGTAAGCAAGTTCTAGGCGAAAAAGAAGTTACTCATTATAGACGGCTGCTTAAAGAAAAACAAGAGGAAGTTTTTGGAGGTTTAATTCCAGAGTTTGAAGAGACCCCAAGAGCTGCCGGATTCTATACGGGTGGAGTAGTGTCTGCAGCTAGAGCAGCTTCTAAGCCTATTGCTAAATTATTTTCAGGTGTAGAAGCGGTTAAACCTCAAGTAGTATTTGCTAATAAAGTTGATAGGATAGTCAAAGAAACTGAAGATATTTTTAATCCTGAAACTATTAAAAATGCTTTTGATAATATGGATAACACTTTAGCAGAATTGCAGATGGAAGGTCTAATAGAACCTGACAACTATAACCTAGATGATTTTGCAGAAGCAGCTGTGGTTGCTGAGCTGCGTAAAAAGTTTAAGCCTTTAAGCGAGCTTGAATCTAATCCTGATTGGGTTAAAGCTATGCAAAGCGGAAACACAGAAGCTTCTAAAAACTGGGAAGTAGCTCAAAAATCTATGGGTTTTAATCAAGATGAAATTATAGCATTAAAAACTATTGAAGAACTTAAAGACGAAGTAGACCCCTACTCTTTTATTAGAGATATTGTTTCTACTAACATGCAAAAAATAAAAAACACGCATGATAAATTAAATATTAAGATTACTGAAGCAGATATTGATGCGGCAAGTAAAGCTAATTTTGATGAAGACAGTTTAAACGCAGCCCATCAGTTCTTGACTGCAATAATAGACAATCAAGAATCTATGGTTTCTTCAGAAGGAGCATCTAAAATAGCTAGAAATGCTATAGTTAAATTAGCTGCTGATGGAGAAATTAATTTTGGTAAATTTAAAGCGCCAAAACTTTCTACATCGCAGCAAGCTGAAGAAACTATAGACCCTGTAGTGCAAGAAGCAAACATAGCAAAATATGTAAAAAATTCTACTGTTAAAAATACGGTCTATAGAGCTATACAAACTTTTAAAGATAGTGAATTTAATGTAGCGTTTGCGTTCCCAAGAGAAATAGGTACGCACGTAGGGACTAAAGGCGTATCGCAAACTATTAAATTACGCAACATTCTTTTTGACTTATATGATGGGGAAACTGCCGGAAAGAAATACCTTAAATTTAAAAATAAAAAACCTGAGCAGATAGACTATGATAAAGAATTTAAAACTTTAGAAAAAAAAGCTAAAAACAAATATGGCGAAAACTATAAGTTTGAAGATACGACAGTTCAGCAAGGATATATTAGCGTTAAAAAACCTTTAGTCTACAAAGGAGAAACAGCTGAATCTAAGTGGGCTGCCGATGTAATATTATCTGGTGAAGAAGGATTTAAAGAGCTCCTTCAAAATATAGAAACCTCTGGTGTTAAAGTAACGCCAAAAATTAAAAGCAAATTAAATGCTTTAAGTAAAAGAGCTAAAAATATTCAAACAAGACCTGAAGAAAGTGTACTTGAAAAAATTAAAACAGACTTAATGAAGTACGAGCTAACTATTGATTTACGTACAGAGCTGCAAGGAATGGGCTTTGATTCTGTTAAATATGTAAATGAAATTGAGCATGGATTTAAAGGCGAGTCTGAGTATTCTTATATTTTATTCGAGCCTTCTCAGTTCAAGTTAAGCACAGCCACTAAGTTTGATGTTAATGACCCTAGACAGGCGTTTAATGCGGGAGGGATAGCAAAAATATTAGCTCCTAAATTATCTTCAGGGTTCTTTAGTGCAGCTCACAAGGCTGCGTTAAAGATTAAAGGCTCTAAACCTAAAGCAGGTCAGTCGTTTATTAACCAACTTAAAAAAGATAATGCCGTAACCGAAGAAGAACTGGAGTGGACAGGCGCTATTGAAAAGTTTGGTAACAATAAACCTGTAACTAAAGAAGAAGTCGTTAAGCACTTTGAAGATTCTGAGTTTGATTTTGAAGTCTATACAGGTCGGCACGTAGACAGAAAAGAGAATGTAGACGAATATGATTTACCAATAGACGACTTAGAGGATGAGTTTGAAAACCCAGACAAAGACTTTTGGAATTGGTTAGAAGATACTCATCCCAATGAAGTTGAACTGGCTGACGACTTAGCCGACTCTAAAGAGTGGACTAGTTGGTTTGATGGGAGATATGAGGAGTTTAAAAAAGACAAAGGCTCTGATTTTATTACTCAGCCTTTTCACAAACAGTTTTCTTTTGACGGAGAATCTACTGAAAACTATCGTGAATTAGTTATTGGACTTAAAGATAAATTTAAAAAACTTTCTAAGGATTATAAGAATGAAGCACACCACCCTACACTTAAAAATCAATTGCTTCATATAAGACTTGCAGATATTGAAGATGCTAACGATTTTAACAAAAAAACTTTGTTGATTGATGAGTTGCAGTCTGATAAGTCTACAGATGCTACAGGTCCTGAAGGTGTTGGATATGCTATGAAAGACGAAGACATAGAAGTTGGAAATAATACTCGTGATAAAGCTAGAGATTTAATGGACGAGTATAGCGACTTAACATCAGAAATGGAAGAACTTGAAGAGATATTAGAAGAAATGTCTCCTGATGAACTAGCTTCTCCTAGAGGCGAAAGAGTTCGCTCTGAGTATAATAGAGTGGAGGCAAGGAGAGAAGCATCCGGAGACGAATACACCGACTTGCAAACCGGTGAAGACATTATGATTGACTATAGAGTACCTAATCTCCCGTTAAAGGAGCAATCAAGATGGGCTTTAGTAGGTCTTAGAAAAGCAATGATTACTGCAGTGGAAGAAGGCTATGACCAAGTTGCACTAACTACAGGTCAGATTCAAAAAATTAGAAATAATAAAATTATAGATGCAGATAAGACTACAGTATCGCAAGCCCCTAATAAAGACCTTGGTGGATATGTTGTTCGTACTTTTGACTCAGAAGGCGGTGAGCACTCACAAGTATTTGCAGACCCAAAAGATGCAGAAAAATATTTAAAGAAAACCATAGGTAAAGAAAGTTATGATGAGTTAATGAAAAGCGAACCTAATGAAATGGGTGAGTATTCTTTAAATACTGAACATACTTTCCAGAGAGGCGGCAAAAGGTTTGAAGAGTTTTATGATAAGAGCCTGCCTAAACTTCTGAAACAACATTTTGGTAAAAAGTATAATACTGAAATTAAATATGAAGAATACAAACAAGGCGCAAAAACTGTTAAGCTTCCTACCATTAAAATAACGCCTCAGATGCGTGAAGATATACGAAAAGGTCTACCAATGTTTGCAGAGGGCGGTGAAGTTAAAAAGGAACACGCAACAAAACTTTCTTCTCCTGTTCAGGGAAGCACAATAGCGGCACTAACATCTAACTTAAAAGAGGAAAAGTAATTGAGCACATTTAAATATTTTAAACTGTCTGACTTTAACTGCCAAGAGACTGGCGAAAACAACATGAGCGAGGAGTTTATCCACAAGCTAGACGAGCTTCGAGCTGCTTGCGGGTTCCCGTTTTATATTACAAGCGGTTATCGCTCTGCAAAGCACAGCATAGAATCTAAAAAAGCAAAGCCCGGAACAGGAACTCATGCACGAGGTATTGCCGCTGACATTGCAGTTAATGGTGGCGCTCAGCGCATGGCTGTAGTTAAGAATGCTTTGGCTATGGGGTTCACAGGCGTAGGTGTGGCTCGTGGGTTTATCCACGTAGATATTCGTAAGACTACTCCTGTTATGTGGAAGTACTAATGTTTCGTGTTTTGTTTATGTTGTTTATGTCTGTGTCTGTGTTAGCAGATAACGCTCAGGAAGGCAGTTTGAATACTTTCCACGGTGAAAACTCAACTACCAACAGCAACAATAATACGCAAGATGATTCAGTTAGCAATACATACAACGGGGCGGGAAGCAGTAGCGAGATACCAGTAGGCTCTGCGATTACACCAAGCTATATGTCTAATGGTATGGACACTTGCTTAAAAGGAACAGGCGGCTCGTTGCAAACAGTAGGCGTAGGGTTTAGTAGCGGCACATACGACATCGACCCTAACTGTGATAGACGTAGAGATGCTAAGCTGTTGTCTGACTTAGGCATGAAAGTTGCAGCAGTATCAAGAATGTGTGAGTCTTTAGAAGTTTGGAAGGCTATGCTAACATCAGGTACACCCTGCCCTATACTGCAGAACTCTAGACTAGTAGCAGGAAAGAGAGCCTACTTAGCTCTTAAAATGCAGCCTGAGATTTATATCCCAGACTATAACCGCAAAACCAAAAAATGGTACGATACTATTTTAAACATTGGAGAAACTGTAAATGAAGAACAAGCTGAAGATATTATCTCTGTTAGCACTAAGTTCCGTAACAGCATCAAGTGAGCTAGATAATTTACTAGACACCTCTACTGCTATTGTAAATCAAATTGATACTGGGACTATGCTTGTTGGGGCTGCCACTGAGTACGCACATCATGGTGATGCACTAAGCGATGGGAGTTTATCCTCTACAGCGCATATCAGTACCGAGCAACTCGATGCTTACAACGCTGCTTTAAGTAGCTTTTCTACTAACTATCAGCCGTATGGAGACATCAAGGCTGTATTAGAAANNCAAGGCTATGGATGAACTAGAGTTAATGAGCAATGCTGTTGAAACATTTGCAGACGTTGTTATTGAAATGGTTCAAGTAGTAGAAGTAGCTGAAAGAGTTGAAGAAGCTACCACACCTGCACAAGAAGCAGAGGTATTAGAGTTTGTGTCTTCAAA
>ENA-UZXB01000546-UZXB01000546.1-metagenome-genome-assembly--contig:-Day-2-1m-contig-546_pt2 | contig 22926 bp, 19 predicted proteins | sample MGYA00260339_ERZ794899 | MGnify/ENA metagenome assembly ERZ794899 | reverse complement strand
CGCACATGGGGCCACAACAGCAGGTAGTACAACTTTGTGTCTGTTGTGGGGGTGAACAACATATCACCGGTACCGTCGCTGCAAAGACGTAAGCCCGCGCTTTTCACTTTCTCCAAAGGCAGGTTCACCATCATCGGTGTCGCAACACCCGAGCGAAGCACCAGCCTCTTATTGGTGAGGGTGTAAACGGTACTTCTGGCATATAGCCATGCAGCCCCAGTCAACAGACCAAGCGAGACCGCCGCTAAGGTCAACTGCCAAGTCACACCAGCCCAGATGTGACTACTGCTGGCTCCATCCATGAGTTTGTAAATAACATGAATACCAATCAGGGCGGCAAAGTAGAACGCAAGAGTTCTTACCTGAAACACGCGATTTGCCAGAGCTGTCCACTGAGGGGCGCCCTGCCAAACAATCGCTTCGCCTTCGGGCAACTCCTCAGGGAGCCCATTTATGGGCTCGTATTCATATTCCCTCACAGCCAAGGCTCCTTTCTCTCAGGTGTCGCATACAGCGTACCGCCACCGTAAAAAGCCGTGATCTTGTCTTCTTCTTGCAATGTGACTTGATCGGGGTTCGCCAGCTTGGGGACCTGAACAAACTGATCGCTGCGAATCGATTTAACCTGCACGGTGCCATCTTTCGACACACGCGCCATCGTCATCGGCAGCAGGCGAGTCCCCTCTCCGACATCGACTTCGGCGTAGCGGAACAGGGGCTCAGCTCGATCAACCCAAAGGTCAACGACCGTACCACCCTGCTTGCCATCACAGGCCATGACCGCACAACCTCTTGGATCGGGATCGCGGCTATTGACCTTGTGATCTGTATCGACTCTGAGCGGGACGATTCTCGGCTCACCATCGATGGTTAAATCGGGCTTTTCAGGGCGAGTAGCCCATGCTGCAGGCCCTACCCCATCGACCATCGGATCGCCTGTGGGCTCGACAGGAAAGCCCGTCGACGGCCCCGTTGGCTGGGCCTTTAACTCATAGCTCGCGGGCGCGGGACCCGGTAGCGTTCTACTACCCTGACCATTGGCTAACTCATAGGTTTTTGGAATGGGCATACCGCCCACTCCCTCGACTAAGGTATCCCCTTTTCCGTCAAGTTCGAGGGGCCAGCCCTCGCGCTTGCCCTCACGGTGCAAATGGAACACCAGTATGAAAAAGAAAATCCAAAAGGCGTATAACGCCACCTGTGCGACATCAATGTAACCGGTTATGGCTCCAGTACCCATTGTATTGCTCCTCTGTTGTGACTTGTTATCCGGGAAAATCTGCGAGGCGCAGATCCCGTGGTTGCTGTGACTGCTCACCGGGCTGACGCACTAGTGGTCCCAGTGCGATTAAAGCGGCAAACAGAACGAAAACTTCTATGTGATACACAACGGCATAAGCCGTTGTAGGCATATTAAGTGCGGTACCCATTAGGCCCATGCTGACCCAGCCCTCAACCACATCGCGAATAGCGCCACCGGCAAAAATGGCGACGCCTGTAGCCGTTACCTGCACCGCGCCCCAAACACCCAGTGTCAGGCCAGTAAGTTGATCTGTTCGATCCAAATTCATAATGGCGGTCAGGGTCCCTACGGCAAATAAACCGTTGCCGACACCGATGGCCAAAGTTCCAACCCTAAATAATGTTTCCGAAATCAGGGGTGCCGCAAACACGACCGCAGAAAACGCAAATACACCCACCATCGCGCCTACCGCTGAGATGCGGATAGGATCGACACCACGCGCTAGTAGTCGGGCCGCGACAAAAAATGCCAGCAACATGCCAATACCCAAAATAGCCGTCAGCTGCGTAGTTTCACTCACAGACATATTGAGAATTTGCGCGCCGTAGGGCTCCAACAAAATATCCTGCATGGTGAATCCCATGGTGCCTAAAGCCACCGCAACTAAAAGTCGTCGCGCTTTTGGCTGCCCATCGAACTGGCGCCAAACATCCATAAAACGCGGGCGCACTTGATCATGACGAGTAAGGTGAGGCTGCCTTGCTTCTTGCTTCCACAGCGCAACAAAGTTCAGCAACACGGTGAGAATTGCGACGCCTTGTAGCACCTGAATCAATCGAAGGTAGGTGAAGTCTACTAACAGTTGAGCAAACCCAAGGCTAGCAACAACTGTCCCGGCCAAAAGCATAACGTAGAGCAGAGCCACCACACGAGGACGAGACTCTTCGCTCGCCAGGTCGGTTGCTAAGGCGAGGCCAGCGGTTTGAGTAGTATGCATACCGGTGCCAACGAGAATGAATGCGAGCATAGCCGCTGCGGGACCGAGCATCGCCGGACCGTTATGAGGCTCAGTTAGCACTATTAGTGCAAAAGGCATGATGGCAAAACCACCAAACTGGATCAGCGTACCCATCCAGAGGTAGGGCACACGACGCCACCCCAAATAGGAGCGATGGAAATCAGAACGAAATCCAACCAGCGCTCGAGCTGGAGCGAGCAATAGTGGAATCGCAACCATTAGCGCAACTAACCAGGCCGGCTGCCCTAACTCAACCACCATGATGCGGTTGAGTGTGCCTGTGAGCATCACAGCCGCCATGCCCACAGAAACTTGAAATAGCGCCAAACGCAGCAGCCGACTCAAGGCCAAATTTTCGCTGACTGCATCCGCAAAAGGTAGCCAACGAGTGCCTACCCCCTGAATGAATTCACCGAAATTTTGGCGGGAGATCATCATCTACGCGTCAATTCCATGGCATGAGAAATGTAAAATCCTCGAGAAACCCGAAAGTCTCGCGACATTTGCCACTGGGCAAACTCAGGCTGGGAGCTTACCGCGCGTTGCAGCTGCGACACCGCCATGGGCGCTATAGCCGGGGATCGATTACCTCTAGGAAACCACTGACCCACACTATGCATAGCCGCCAGCAGCGGAGTTTTGGGGGCAAAGGTAAAAACAATACTGGTCGTTACCGTTTCGGCCATTGCCGCCAAAGTTCGCAGACCGTCTTCTGATTCGTAGTGAATTAACGAATCCATGGCAACGATGTGGTCAAAGGTCCCAAGGTTCAAATCACCCATATCCCCCACACGAAAATCAATACTGCCACGCAAAGCCGTGCTACCCACTCGCTCCCTAGCAAGAGCTATGAGCGTTGGCGATAAGTCTACCGCCACCACCTCTGCGCCTCTACGGCTGGCCTCCACCGAGAATGCACCCGTGCCGCAGCCAGCGTCTAAAATGCGCTTCCCGGCCAGATCATCAGGAAGCCAGCCTAGTAACTGTGCCCGCATGGTATCTCGACCCTCACGCACAGTCTGGCGGATGCGACTTACTGGGGCATCAGATGTCAACTTCGCCCAAGTATCAGCCGCAGTACGGTCAAAGTAATGCTCGATTTCCTGCCGGCGCTGTTCATAACTCACCACGTTTAATCCACCGTCCCTAATCAATCAAATCCAAGAAAATCAAATAGCTCGCGATCTTTCATAGGCGTTACCGGAAGTGCTTCGGTACCATTCCACAACCGCTCAGCCAAATTCATATACTCGCGCTGCACAAGGTCGAGGCCCTCTGCATCCCCCATCTCAAAGATCGTCGATTTCTTTAAACGGCTGCGCCTGATGACATCAAGATCTGGGAAGTGTGCAAGCCGCTTCATACCAGTCGCTTCATTAAACCGATCAATCTCATCGGTGGCTGAGCTTCGATTGGCAATAACACCACCTAGCCTCACGCCATAATTTTTTGCTTTTGCATTAATTGCTGTAGCAATACGGTTCATGGCAAAGATGGAATCAAAGTCATTTGCAGTCACGACTACGGCACGCTCTGCATGCTGAAGTGGTGAGGCAAAGCCGCCACACACAACATCTCCCAAGACGTCGAAAATAACCACGTCCGCATCGTCTAGCAGATGGTGCTGCTTAAGCAATTTGACCGTTTGCCCAACGACGTAGCCACCACAACCAGTGCCCGCAGGGGGACCTCCAGCCTCGACACATTGCACACCGTTATAGCCCTCGAAGACATAATCCTCTGGGCGCAGCTCCTCAGAGTGAAACTCTACTGACTCGAGGACATCGATAACGGTGGGCATAAGTGCCTTCGTCAAAGTGAATGTCGAATCATGCTTCGGGTCACAACCTATCTGAATGACACGCTTACCCAGCTTTGAAAACGCCGCGCTCAGATTGGAAGAGGTCGTGCTCTTGCCAATCCCACCTTTGCCGTAGACGGCAAATACTTTGGCTTTGTCTATTTGAATCTGCGGATCCAAGTGGACTTGAACACTGCCGTCACCATCAGGTGACTTGCCCCCAGCGTCGATAGCTTTTATGGGGATATGGTTATTACGTACATTCATGCGACCGCCTCAGGTGATATTCCTTCCATCCAATCTTCTAAATCCTCACCCGCTTCGCGCAATGCGCTTAGAGAAGCTTCGTCAGGATCCCAATATTGACGCTCATGCGCCTCGAGTAATCTGTTAGCAACGCGTGACGCGGCCTTAGGATTGAGCAGCGCGAGCCGTTGACGCATGTCGGCATCAAGAATGAAGGTCTCCGACAGCTGCTGATATACCCAGGGGGCAACTTGCCCGGTTGTGGCAGACCAACCCATGGTGTTTGTCACGTGGGTCTCGATTGCACGAACTCCCTCGTAACCATGGTCGAGCATTGATTCATACCATTTGGGGTTCAGTACCCGGGTGCGAGTCTCTAACGCCACCTGCTCAGCCAAAGTTCTAATCTTTTCATTGCCAGTGGTGTGATCAGCAATATAAACAGGGACGCTGTCACTTCCGGTTCGCCGAATAGCCCGACTGATACCGCCCAACGTGTCGAAGTAGTGATCGACCGTAGTAACACCGATTTCTACCGAATCTAGATTTTGGTACGCAAGATCTACCCGCGAAAGCATCTCTGTTAGCAGCTCAGTATTTTGAGACACGGCGCCATGACGGCCGTAGGCATGACCCTTTCGCGCCGTAAAGGTCTCGGCTAATTCGTCTTCATTCTCCCAGGCGCCGCTATCAATTAGCATATTGACGTTAGACCCATAAGTGCCCTCGGCGTTACTGAAGACTCGAAGCGCTGCGGTTTCGAGATCACAGTCATGCTCTGCCTGATAGGCCAATGCGTTAGCGCGAATTGCATTTTTCGTGATGGGCTCATCCGCCATCGCTGCGAGATAGGCCGCCTCGGCTAGCAGCCTTGTTTGTAACGGTAAAAGATCTCGGAAAATCCCTGAAAGCGTCATCACAACATCAATACGCGGACGGCCTAATGTCTCGAGATCAATAAGCTCAGCACCACAAACACGACCGTAGCTATCTAACCGCGGTTGGGCTCCCATCAATGCCAAAGCCTGAGCAATAGCAATGCCCTCAGACTTGAGGTTGTCCGTGCCCCACAAAACCAGCGCGATTGATGTTGGCACTTCGTCGCTGTCATGTTGGTGCCGTTCCAGCAGTTGCCGCGCTTGGCGATCGCCCTCTTTTACCGCGTACTGACTTGGCAAACGGAAAGGATCAAAGCCATGTAAATTTCGCCCGGTAGGAAGCATATCCGGGGAGCGTAGAAGGTCGCCACCACCTACGGGTGGAATGAATCGCCCATCTAGCGCCCTGAGAAGTGCAGGCATTTCAGTGTCTTGCCCCAAAGCAGTTTTAGCCGATACCAATAATTCAAGGTAAGCGACCCGCTCTGCTTCTGGGTGGGCGGCGAGCTCTGGAAACGCGGTGAGCTCTGCAAGGTCTGCATCATCAAGCAACCGGTTTAGAAGCGTTTCACTGGGTTTGAATTGCCCTTGCGCCGCTGCGATGGACTGCAGCAGAGACAACCGATCCTCCCGCGACATGACTTCACCAACGACATGCAATCCGTAAGGGATGAGCGAATCTTCAATCTCGTTAAGCTGGGCGCGCAAATCCTCGATCGCGGCTTCTACATCTTGGTCCCAGTTGACTAAATTTAGGTCGCAGGTCTCTGCCTGTTCTCGAATGAGTCTTATCAGTTCAGCGAGTGTGTCGGCATCTTGATCCCGATCCCGTCGGCGCCATCGATCAATGGAGTCCCCCAGAGTTTTCAACTCTTGATAAAGATCCGCATTGGCCACCGGGGGCGTTAAATAACTTACTAAGGTCGCCGCAGATCGGCGCTTAGCAATCAAACCCTCTGATGGGTTGTTCGAGGCATAGAGGTAAAAATTGGGCAGGGAGCCAATCAGGCGATCTGGCCAGCAATTAGCCGATAAACCCACCTGCTTACCCGGCATAAATTCCAATGCGCCATGGGTACCAAAGTGCAGCACAGCGTCGGCCTGCCAGGTTTCTCGCAAATACCTGTAAAAAGCCGCGAAAGCGTGGGTCGGCGCGTGCCCTCCTTCAAACAGGAGGCGCATTGGATCGCCTTCATAGCCCATGGGCGGCTGCACTGTCACTAGCACATTGCCAAATTCCTCACCCAGAACAAACAGAGATCGGCCGTCGGTCAATTGCTTACCCGGTGCCGGCCCCCACTGTGATTCAATCTCATCCAACCAAGGCTCGTTGCGGACATGATCATCAACACTTATCGTCGCGCAAACATTGGCATCGGTACCTCGCTGCGCCGCGTTACCGATTAAGATCCGGTCCCTAAGTGCGTCAACCGAATCGGGCAAGTCTACCTGGTAGCCATCTGCCTTTAGGGCTCTTAGCGTGTTGAAGAGCGACTCAAACACTGCCAAATGTGCCGCAGTTCCAGTGCCCCCGGAGTTCGGCGGAAAATTAAAGAGCACCACGGCGACTTTGCGGTCACGCTGCTCTCGCCGCCGCAATTTCACGAGACAACTGACACGGTCAGCCAACATGCCAATGCGTTCATCATGCGCCTGCATGGCATTGGGCATCTCTAAAGATTGGTCGCTGCGGCCACCGAAAACCATTGGACCTGTTGCACCATCAAGCTCTGGGATAGAAACCATCATGGTTGCTTCAATCGGCATGAGACCTAAAGCGGAATCCGACCACGTTTCAAGGCTCTGAAACTCAAGAGCCTGTACTGCCAAATAAGGCACATCGAGCGTCTTAAGCAACTCCTGCGCCGCATCGGTGTCGTTGTAGGCTGGGCCTCCGACCAGAGAGAACCCTGTTAACGAAACAACCGCATCAACGATTGGGGCTTCGTTCTCCATGAAAAATCGGTGCACGGCGGGACGAGCATCTAAGCCGCTTGCAAAAGCTGGGATAACGCGCAGACCGCGCTCCTCTAACGCCCTAATCACTGCGTCGTAATGGCTACTGTTCCCCGCCAAGGCGTAAGACCGCATGAGTAATAAGCCCACCGTTCCCACTGGGCTTTTACTGGATGGCACCTTCCGGGGTAACGCTGCTAGGTCACCACTGATTCCCGATTTAATTGTGGGGTGATAAACACCAACTTCCGGGTAATCAATGGGGGCACCGGGCTCGGGTAGCTTACGCAGCTCCTCTCTAGGGCCGGCAGCATAACGACGCACCACCAGCTGAATCATCCGCGAGAGATTCTCTTCGGATCCCGCTAACCAGTACTGCAAAATCAAAAAGTAAATGCGCAGGTCTTGAGCCGTGCCTGGAATAAAACGCAAAATTCGGGGCAACCGACGCAATACCGACAACTGCTGTGCACCCACATTTTTTGGCTTGCCACCCGTCGTACTTTTTCCGCGCAGTCGCTTTAATAACGACATTGCGCCACCCTGCTCACCGTCCATGGAGAATCGGCCCATTCGAGTGAGCTTCATCACCTCACCAGCAGACATGCAGCAGATCATTGCGTCGCAATGATCACGCCGTGCCGTCAAGGCATCAATAACCCCAGCGATATGGGGCTCCATGAACATCATTGTGGCAATAATAATATCGCCCTGAGCAATATCGGCCTTACAAGCCTCAAGCTTCTCTGGCCGCGCCTCCCAGTCAGCAGCGGCATGAATCGCTAACTGCAGGCCTGGCATAACGCCCTTTAACTTTATAAAAGCTGACTCTAGAGCCGCACTGACATGGTTATCCAGCGTGAGTAGCACCACGCGGATTGAGACGTCCATGCCCACTTCAGCGGCTGTAGTGTGCTTTCGCTTCATACAAGGTCTCAATGTCGATTGCGGTCAATCCGCGCTCTTCAGCGTAACGTTCCGTATTGCGCTTGGCCTTGCCACGCACAAAGAACGGAATTTTCTTGAGCTCTTTCTCGGCACCGTCTTCCCAATGCACTCCCACTATGGGAACAACATTATTATCTTCAACCGCCATCAGCGTGCCTTCGCCGTGGCTCAAATGTGAAGGCGCTGCATGATCATTGAATTCGAAATCATCTCGAAACATGTGTAGGAGGTGCTCTTCCAAACCCATAATTAATGGGTGCACCCAGGTATCAAATAAGACATTCGCGCCCTCAACCCCCATTTGGGGTGAGAACCTTGCAGGGTAGTCCTGCACATGGGCGGGGGTCGAAATAACAGCGCATCCTATGCCCAAGCGCTTGGCAATATGACGCTCCATCTGAGTGCCTAACACCAATTCAGGTCTGAGTTCGCTGACCGCCTGCTCGACAACCATGTGATCGTCGGTGATAAGCGCGTCAAGACCCAGCTCTTTAGCCATCGCACGAACTTCTCGTGCCATTTCACGAGAGTAAGTACCCAAGCCAACAACCTCAAAACCCATTTCTTGCTGTGCCACACGTGCACAAGTCATCGCATGCATGCCGTCACCAAAAACAAAGACTCGCTTACCAGTCAGATAAGTCGAATCAACGGAACGGCTATACCAAGGCAGCCGGCAATCAGCTACCGCTTCCGCGCTGATGTCGACTTGCAACACGCCTGCCAGCTCAGCGAGAAAATCCTGAGTGGCGCCAAAGCCGAGGGGCACAGTGCGAATAACAGGCTGCCCAAAATTCCGCTCGAGCCAGGTGCAGGTCGTTAGTGCAACCTCGGGGTATAAACAAACGTTAGCATCAGCTTCTGGTATGCGACTGATATCGTTGATGTCAGCATCCAAGGGCGCAACCACATTGACCCCGATACCCACAGACTGCAAAAGCCGCTGGATTTCTTGAATATCGTCGCGGCAACGAAAGCCTAACTTGGTGGGTCCCAATAAATTTACAGTGCGACGCCGATTACTTGAACCCTGATCCGCGGGTTTTTCTTCAGAGTTCCGCTGTGCAGACAGTACCGCACGAACAAGATGATAGAACGTCTCACTAGCGCCCCAATTTTCCTTCCGGGAATAGGCTGCCATTTCCAAAGGCACCACTGGCACTGGCAGACCCGCGGTTTCAGCGAGAGTGCCGGGCTGGTCTTGTAACAACTCAGCGGTGCAGGAATCAGCAACCAACAGGAGGCTAGGTTTGTGATGGTCATAAGCAGCTTGCAGAGTATTCAAGAATTTCTCAGCGGTGCTAGCACCGAGATCACGAGCCTGAAATGTTGTGTAGGTCACCGGCGGCCGCTTGCCGTCCCGCTCGATCATTGTGAACAACAAATCAGCGTAAGTGTCACCTTGAGGTGCATGGAGCACCAGGTGTACGCCACGCATAGAGGCCGCGACTCGTATGGCGCCGACATGTGGGGGGCCCTCATAGGTCCAAAGTGTCAGCTCCACGATCCCACCTCCAATGCCCTCTCTCGGCGCAATGGCCTTGCGAATAACTCCGCTAGATCCCCCGCCTGCTCAAAGCCCTGTATCGGCGTAAAAAGAAGCTCAATGGACCACTTTGTTCTGAGACCCTCGGCCTCGAGCGGGTTGGCTATACCGAGCCCGCAAACCGTTAAATCGGGCTTTGCAGCTCGCACGCGGTCAAGGGCTGGATCAAGGTCTTGCCCTTCAACCCAATCCACTCCAGAAGGCAGTAATGGCACCTCTTCCGCCATAACTCTTGCATCAAAATAAGGCGTTCCCACCTCCTTTGGCGTCATGCCGCACTCACGGGCCAAAAAGCGCGCCAAAGGAATTTCCAGCTGAGAGTCTGGCAGCATACTGAATGACTTCCCGGACAATTCAGTGCGGTATTTTCCCAACGCCGCCCTAGCTCGCTGCAGAGGGGGCTGCAATACCTCTGCTTGCTTTTCCTCAGCCACCCCATATGCGTTAGCCGCTGCGCGGAACCATGCTTCACTGCCCTCTGCCCCCAAGGGAAAGGGCGCTGGCAGCAGCGTCGCTCCACGAGACTCTAATGCCCGCAGCGTCTCACCCAAGAAGGGCTGTGCAAGCAACATTTTGGTGTTCTTGCCAACAGCTGGTAAATCCGTCGACTGACTGCCTGGGAAAAAATCGACCTGACCGATTCCCAACTGGGTAAATAAGCGTCGAAACTGATCCTCCACAATGTCAGGGACCGTTCCCACCACCAGCAACCGGTCCTCGGCTGTGGTGTCAGTGGGTAAGTCAGACGCCAAGCTGGCCAAACAGTTGTCTTCCCCCTGAGTGAAAGTCGTCTCGATACCAGAACCTGAAAACGAAACGAATCGAACCTGACCCTCGTACACCCGGCCCAAACGGCCTGCTGCGTTATCGAGGTCTAGTTTAATCACTTCCGAGGGGCAGGAGCCGACCAGAAAAATACTCTTCAGTTCAGGTCGACGAGCGAGCACCTGAGCCACAACTCTATCTAGTTCATCGTGACAATCTGCCATACCCGCCAGATCGCGATCTCCTAAAACAGCAGTCCCAAATCTCGGCTCAGCAAAAATCATGACGCCAGCGGCGGACTGAATTAGGTGTGCACAGGTCCTTGAGCCAACCACCAGAAAGAATGCATCCTGAATTTTTCGGTGCAGCCAAATTATTGAGGTCAAACCGCAAAAAACGGCACGCTGGCCCCGCTCCTGAACTGGCTGGAACCGTTCCGGTACAACCTCAGAATCAGAAACTGCAATCACCTCAGCAGTCATCTAGACACCTCTACAGCAAACTCTGAACCCAACTCAGCATCACCTCGCGTTGACCCTACCCTCGCAGCGCGTAGCTTCAACAAAAACTGAGCGGCATTGACGACATACACCGAGTAGGCCGCGATCGCCAGCCACATTTGCTCACGAGGCGCCTGCAAGTCGAACAACCAAGACACCACATAGGCAACGTGTAAAAAAATGACCAGCATGCTGACCACGTCTTCCCAAAAAAAAGCGGGGGCAAACAGGTAGCGTCCGAAAACAACCTTCTCCCAAATGGCTCCGGTGACCATAATGGTGAGTAGAAACAACGTTTTGATGAGTATTGAAATCACGGCCGCTGAATAGCCCGTGCCGTTCGCCAGAAAATTAATGACAAACACCAGACTCAGCGCGAAAGCAAGGAACTGCAGCGGCGCCAAAACCCCCTGAACCATCGTCCAAATGGTCGAATCTCTTCTTAAACGCTGCTCCGGGGTGTAAAGATCGGAGCCCCTCTTTGGGGGTTTTCTCGGTTCACCCACGATGACCTCCAGCGCGATGTGCGCTCCACGGGTACTTTTAACGAAGATTATCCCTCCCTCTTGCAAGGTGTCAACTTGTTATTACATGCATGGCAGGCTAAAAAAAATGACGTTTTGGGGGTTATAGGGGCTAAATAAGAGAAATATGTCCATTATGGGTGCGTTTTCTCGCCGGCTAGTGTAAACCTCGGTTCAATTTAGATGGGACCTAGCGCAAAATAGCGCAAAGACCATTCGACGAATGCCCACAAAGGATCAGGTGTTGCTTAAAGAACTCGACCCCGCCGCTGTCGCCTCAGTACTGGAAGCGGTAGCAGACGTACAATTACAGCTGGACGCAGAAGGCTTTTGCCTTGATGTCGCTGTCACCAATGCCGAGCTGACTGACCTCATGAGGATTCCTTGGCGTGGGCGTAGCTGGCATGAGCTCTGTATCGAAGAGCACGCCGAACGCGCAAAGAATGCATTAACTGCCGCCACTCGCACACCCAACACACCCAATCGGGTCGACCTCAACATTCGTGCGACTGAGACAAATGATGAGCTACCCATGAGTTTCAGGCTTATTCAACCTCGCGACGGCAAGGGCGTTATTGCCGTCGGCCGTGATCTGAGGGTTGTAAGCGATCTTCGGCAGCAGGTTCTCAACGCCCAGCACGCTATGGAGCAAGACTATTGGGCACTGCGCCAAATGGAAAATCGCTATCGCCGCCTGCTAGAGCTCACAAGCGACGGAATTCTCGTTGTTGATGAAGGTACTGGCAGGGTCTTAGAGGCTAACTCGCAGGCCAACGCGATGCTAAATACAGAAGGTCAGAGCATCATCGGGCGCCCGCTACCGCTTAACTCGGTCGAGATTCAGTCACTCTTAGATGCCGCGCGGGAAACAGGCGCTACCAGCTTGCGACGTATAGTGCTGCCCAATGTCCCCCACGGCAGCGATGTCTTGGTAAGTTTTCAACGTCAGGGACCTGAGTCTCGCTATTTGATCAGGCTCTCTAGCACCGGTGAAGACAGCAACTTGCAGGATATGCACCTAGCAGACACTTTCCAGCTGGCTCCCGACGCTATTGTTCAGGTCGATAGCGAAGGTCGCATCGAATACGTGAATTCTATCTTTCTCGAGTGGATCAGCGTACCCGCCCCGGATCAAGTCATGGGAAGGACTCTCGATACTTGGGTGGGGCGAACAACCGTCGACCTTTCCGTGATGCTCAGCAATCTTAAGCAAGGGCGCCCAATAAAGCTTTATGCCTCTGTGCTCAAGAATAGCGTGGGGACTACATCGGAGATCGAAATCTCTGCCGCAACAGTTCAACGGGGCGAAAACCCAAAGATTGTGTTCTTTATCAGAGACATAAGCCGGCGCCTAACGACAGATCATCCACTCACAGAGCGACTTCCGCGATCCATCGAACAAATTACCGAGCGCGTGGGTCGCCACCCCTTGAAAGAGCTGGTTCGCGAATCCACCGAAGTCATTGAAGCACTCTGTATTGAGGCTGCGCTAAAGCTCACTCGGGATAATCGCGCTTCAGCCGCCGAGATCTTGGGTCTGAGCCGACAAAGCCTCTACACCAAGTTACGGCGTTATGGCATCGGAGATTCAGCTTCTGACCCCGCGGAATGACTAGTTTTATTTACGCATAATGTGTAAATAACATTTGACGTTAGCTGAAGGGCCTGTTTACCCTCCAGTTATGCAAAGAGCTCCCTCTTTTGAATTTCGCACTCATCGCCCTCAGGCGATTGCCCTGCTTGAATTACTCAAACCCATCACTTGGTTCCCCCCCATGTGGGCGTTTCTTTGTGGGGCGGTGTCAAGCGGCTCGGGCTTGCTGGAAAATCCTGTGCTACTTATTGCCGGCATCTTGCTCGCGGGGCCAATGGTTTGTGGCGCCAGTCAAATCGTCAACGACTGGTTTGATCGCGAAGTAGACGCCATCAATGAACCCCAACGCGCGATACCCTCAGGCAGAGTACCGGGTAATTGGGGGCTGATTTTTGCAGTTGTATGGACCGCTTTAGCGGGCGCTTGGGGCGCCGCCCTTGGCTTTTGGGTGGGTATTGCAACACTGGTCGGTCTCACCCTCGCATGGATGTACAGTGCCCCACCCTTTAGATTAAAGCGCAATGGCTGGTGGGGCGCCGCTGCCGTCGGCCTAAGTTATGAAGGCTTGGCGTGGCTTACGGGGGCGGCAGTTTTTCTGGGAGGTATGCTCCCAGCTTGGCAGGTACTTGCAGTTGCAGGCCTGTACAGTTTAGGCGCACACGGCATTATGACCCTCAATGACTTCAAATCTGTCGCGGGCGACCGTGCGTTGGGTCTGCGCTCGCTGCCCGCAGTCTATGGGCTCCGCAAGGCGGCCATTATCGCCTGCTGGTTTATGGCGGTACCTCAATTTTTCGTGGTTGCCCTACTCGTCAACGAAGCCGCTCACTGGCAAGCAGCCGTAGTTGCGCTGCTGATTGCTGGGCAACTCATCGCCATGTCTAAGCTGGTTAAAAACCCTGAAGAGTTGGCGCCGTGGTACAACGGTACCGGTGTGATGGCCTATGTAAGCGGCATGATGGTCACTGCAACTGCACTCTCGGGTCTTGCGTCATGACAGGTCTGCAAAATCTCACCTGGCTGGGTATTGCGCGCCTTGGGCTTATTCAGACGTCACTGGGTGCCATCATCGTACTCACGACATCTACTTTAAATCGCGTGATGGTTGTGGAAATGGCCTTACCCGCCATGCTGCCCGGCTTTCTGGTCGCGGTGCATCACTTTGTTCAGCTTGCCCGTCCACGCATTGGCTATGGCTCGGACATCGGAGGGCGTCGCACACCCTGGATTTTAGGTGGCATGGCGCTCCTCGCCACTAGCGGTGTTATCGCAGCTTTTGGCACTGTACTAATGGCTAGCAGCGTCATCACCGGCTCAATAGTCTCGTTTATTGGCTTTTTTGGCATTGGTTTAGGCTCAGGAGCAACCGGTACCTCGCTGCTAGTGCTCTTGGCCAAGGTCGTTGCACCCGAGCGAAAACCCGCCGCTGCAACTCTGGTGTGGTTTATGATGATCGCGGGATTCGCCGTCACAGCAGGGGTTGCTGGCCATTTTCTAGATCCTTTTTCCCCCAGTCGCCTGCTAAGTGTAACTGCGACCGTGTCGGTACTCGCGATGACGGTTACCGTGCTGGCCATACGCAACGTTGAACCCACCTCCTACACCGTACAACCCGCAGCGGCTGCAGAAAAACCTGCGTTCAGCGAAGCGCTCAAGAAAATTTGGCAGGAGCGGCAGGCTCGCCAGTTCACTTTGTTTGTGTTTGTCTCAATGCTGGCGTACTCCTTTCAGGACCTGATACTTGAGCCTTACGCGGGGCTGGTTTTTGGCTTATCACCGGGGGCCTCAACTCAGCTAGCAGGCACTCAACATGCGGGGGTTCTGGTGGGCATGATCGCCGTTGCTGCGAGCGGCTCGCTGTTCAGTAAGCACGGCGTACGCCTGCTTCGCGCCTGGACCGTTGGCGGCTGTATTGCATCTGGGATGGTACTGCTGACACTCGCGAGCGGCGGACTCCACCCCGAGACCTGGCATCTCTCTGGCAACGTATTTCTCCTCGGGTTTGCCAACGGCGCATTCGCGGTGGCAGCGATTGCGACCATGATGACCTTAGCAAGCGCCGGACAATCGGGCCGTGAAGGTTTGCGTATGGGGCTCTGGGGAGCCGCGCAAGCTATCGCATTTGCCCTAGGCGGCTTTTTAGGCACCGTCGCTGTTGATGTGTGTCAAATTTGGATTGAAGTGCCTGCACATGCTTACGGACTGGTATTTAGCTTCGAGGCTCTCATGTTCCTCGTAGCTGCTTGGCTGGGCCTGGGTATTGGCAAAAACGAACAACAAAACGAACAACAAAACGAAGAAAAATCAGCTCCAAGCTTTGGAGAAATCGCCATGCAAGAAGTGATGGCGGGTCGCAACTAACGGGGGACTCGAATCGTGTCCAATACAGATTATGACGTGGTAATTATCGGCGGCGGTCCATCGGGTGCAAGCGCCGCCGAGCACCTAGCAAAACAAAACTACCGGGTGCTATTGCTTGAACGCGCTTTTCGAATCAAGCCTTGTGGCGGTGCCATTCCACCCTGCTTGATCGATGAATTTGAAATTCCCGAAGAGCTATTAGTCGCCAGAATCCGGTCAGCTCGAATGATATCGCCCACAGAAAAAAAGGTGGATATGCCGGTCGGTGAAACCTTTGTTGGCATGGTTGATCGCGATGTCTTTGACCCTTGGCTGCGAGAGCGCGCCGTTTCAGCCGGAGCGGAACTGCGTATCGGTGCCTTCAAGGCGCTGCACTATGATGAAGAAGGTGTTTTGCATATCGACTTTCAAAGCAAAGAAGCCGGTCTCGAGAACATCAGTGTGACTAGCCGCAGCGTGATCGGTGCTGATGGTGCGCGGTCAAACGTGGCTCGACAGGCGATTCCCTGTAGCAAGAACGCACGGTGGGTGCTGGCTTACCACGAAATCGTGGAGGCCCCAGCTGCCAATGATGAGCTTTACGACGGTGATCGCTGCGATGTTTGGTATCAGGGCGAATTATCACCCGACTTTTATGCTTGGGTATTCCCCCATGGAAGGCATGCCAGCATTGGTGTCGGCAGTGAGACTGATGGCTTCTCTGCGCGAAATGCGGTGGCAACTCTCAGAGCCAAAACAGGGTTAGACAGCTGTCAAACAGTTCGCCGAGAAGGTGCCCCTATACCCATGAAGCCCCTAAAAAGGTGGGACGATGGCAGAGGCGTGTTGCTCTCTGGCGATGCCGCTGGAGTCGTTGCGCCGGCATCCGGTGAAGGGATTTATTACGCCATGCTTTGTGGCAAGCTTGCCGCACAAACCATGGATGAGTTTTTACAGGTGGGCGATGCCCGAATCCTTGGCAAGGCACGCCGCCAGTTTATGAAGCTGCACGGAAAAACGTTCTGGGCACTGGGTCTACTGCAACGTATTTGGTACCGATCGGACAAACGTCGTGAGAAGTTTGTGAGCATGTGTCAGGACAAAGATGTCCAAGAGCTAACTTGGCAGGCCTACACCCAAAAACAGCTGGTCAAGCGACGCAAAACTGCGCACCTACGGGTTGCCCTAAAAGATATTGGAAACCTAATAGGTCTTACGCGAGCTTCCTAGGCGATGGCAGCTTTGCTCGTATCGTGGATGGAGTCTTCGTTGATATCCGGAAGGCTTCTCGACGCCATCCTCTGCCTGATCGTCATTGAGGGCATCGTCATCATCGTTGCCCATCGTTACAACTCGGCTTGTCCTAGCCCCCGAACGCTAATTCCCAATCTCGTGTCTGGGGCCGCTCTGATGCTAGGCATTCGCCTCGCCTTATCACAGGCCGAGTGGTACTGGTTAACGCTGTGTTTAAGCGTCTCACTGCTCGCCCATCTAACTGATCTCGTCCTGCGATACCACCCACCAGGACGCACCTCCAGTCAGAGTTAGGGGCGTCTTATTACCCTCAAGACAGGCTAACGACATCAATATCAAGGTCTCTGGCCGTTGTAGAGGCCCAGTCAGGATCATCGTTTGCATTGAGCACCAAGAGACCTTCGAATTAAACTCGGCCGCCAAAACGATTAGGCGCTGATCACCTCTTAGCTACGGCCAATGACATCGTCGGTGTCGACTGAGACGTTGCCGCTTTTTACTGGCAATGGCTCAAGCTCAGCCACACGCAATCAGCAAGGGGGCCACTGAAGACTTCGTTGGTGTAGCGTTGCTCGCCTGAGATTTTGCATGTTGCAAAAAAAATGATCTGCGGGCCTTGCAGTGAAGGCACTGACCCCAGGTTCTAACCACAAATATTGTGCGAGCCCGCATGAAACGCTCAGGTTCCATGACCATTTTCTGGACGATTAATCGCTCTCGACACCCCCTTTAGACTACTTATACTGAGGCACCCTTTTTATCGGCTCACATTGGATTATTGCCTATGCATGACAACATCATTGACGCCATCGGCATGCTCGGCACAATCATGGTCATACTGGCCTATTACCTGCTGCAGCTCGAACGAATCGACCCTAAAAGCCTTGGCTACAACGTCATGAATTTGGTGGGCGCGGTTTTTCTTTTTGTCAGTCTATGCTTCAACTTTAATCTTGCCAGCGTGGTGATTGAGGTGTTCTGGATAGGGGCTTCAATAATCGGCCTATGGAAATACTGGCGCCGAAACGTTGCGAGCGCGACTCAGTAGGCTCTATCGCCGCACAAGCCGCACATAGCGTTTAGTGGGATGCGCCCAAAATCACATTACAATTTTAATTTTTGGTGACTTTACGCCGCCGACAAATTCAATTGCAGTCGGTTGCCAGCAGAAATTCGTCAAAGAAAGCCGCGAGCTCGGCATGGGCAGTGAGCGGTAGAATTGTGGCAATGTGCTGGTCCGGGCGCACCACCACCATGCAGCCTCGGGAACGGTCTATGCCGCGCAGATCGAACACATCATTGTTCTTCTCACCGTAGAACACCTTCTCATAGTCCCTAAGGCCATATTTTCCTCCGGGAGGCCACAGAAAGTCGGGGATGTTCTCAATGGCAAGATCTTGTTGCTGGAAGACACCGTACACATCGATCACTGAATCGATATCGGCATCTTGAGCAGTGTATCGAACTACGGGCGATGCGGGATCGTTCGCCAAAAACTCGATGAGCTGGCCGGAATCGGAAGCCGCGTCACAGGGATTATGGGTACTGCCGAAGATAAAGATGCGCCAACGGCCATCCGCCTTTACCAAATGTCCCAAGTGTTGCTGACGGCCATCGGCCACGCGAAGGGCAATGGCAGAGTGGAACCGCTGGCCAATATTAAAGCCGGCTGCCAGCTCCTGATTTTCTTGTCCTGTGCAGATGTACGACGGGTAATAGCCGATGGCGGTTCCGGCGATGAAGCCGTTTTGCCGAGCCATGAATGCCTCGATATCGGTGGTATCGGTTTTGCGTTGGTCCGCCGAGAGTTGTTTCGCCGATGGCTGGGTAGCGACCAGTCTCGACAGTTGCCGGTCGGCATCGATAAGCTGTTCGGCGACCTTGCGCCGTTCGGGCGCATAGGTCTGCAACAGCTTGGGATGGCTCTTGCCTTGCAGTACCGACGCCATCTTCCAGCCTAAATTAAAAGTGTCTGGAAGGGAGGTATTCAAACCCCAGCCACCTTTGGGGCTGTGGGTATGGCAGGCGTCACCGGCAAGAAAAGCGCGGGGAATCTGATTTTCCGGAGCATCCAGTGACCGGTCATCGAAACGCTCGGCCACCCGCTGACCCACCTCGTAAATCGACCACCAAGCGACCTCTTTAACGTCCACGGTATATGGGTGGTAAATCTGCTGCATCTTGGCAATGAGGTCATTCTCAGTAAGCTTGATGCTGGCAGCGCGCTCGCCCCGCTCCAGAAGGTCGAGTTCCACATACATTCTGACTAGGTAGCCGCCTTCACGGGGGATGAGCATCACCGCACCGTGATCTTTGGACTGGATGAAACTTTTGACCCGGATATCTGGGAAATCGGTCACTACCAGTACGTCCATGACGCCCCAAGCTTTGTTCGCCGAATCACCCTTGAGCTCGATACCAAGGCCCCGTCGCACGATGCTCCTAGCCCCGTCTGTGCCCACCACGAAGCGTGCCTTGATAATTTCCTGCTTACCTTGCTCCTCCGTGTCGCTGCGCTCGAAGGTTGCAGTGATGGGGTAGGCATCAAGGTCCTGAGTGAGGTTGGAATCAACATCGAGCTTCATCAGTTTTCGGCAGTAGTGAGGCTCAAGCCCGGTGACCGAGTGCTTCATACCCTCAAGCAACAGTTCGTGCAGTCGTGCCTGATTGACTATACCGTGGGTGAATTCCGACAGACCGATTCGGGCATCGAAGATCTTGTGGCTGCGCTTGATGTTCTCAGTATTATCGCTGTCGGGCTCCCAAAAACTATTCTGGCGCAGCTGGTAGGTTTCTTTAACCACCATTTCACTGCTATTGAACGCCTCCATGATTTCCATGGTTCGACAGGAAATACCATCGGCGCGCCCAAACAGCAACGGCCCTGGCTCGAAATCAACGATACAGGTGGAAATATCGCAGAACTCGGCCATCTGCCGTGCCATGGTCAGCCCTGCGGGACCGCAACCAACAATAAGTACATCGACCTCGGTGGGCAGATCAGTTGTTGGCGGATTGGGATAGGGCTTTCGAACCTCGTCGGGGATTTGGTAATTGCCGGGGTTGAAGCCATTCCGGTGGTACTGCATAGGACACTACTCTCCGCTATCCGCACTATTTGTTATTCAAGAACGCCAAGGATGTGCTGGCTGTTTTTAACCCGACGGACCGGCAAGATCACTGGGTTGATCGCTGCTCCACCTGGCGGCCTGATGCAGACGCCGCTGGGCGGCTTTTAGCCCGTGAGCCCGCACCGCTGTGGTTGCCAGGCTCTGCCCTGACGATGTTGCCTCTGGAGGGTCCGCCTAGCCATCAGCTCGATTTTGTCTAGGATGCTTTTGAAAAGCCTCTGCTTGCCAATTTTGCGTTCCTAGCAACCGCTCAAAATTAGGTAACAGGTTAACTATAATCCGTTCATCTCAACGGTGCCAGCCTTTAGTGAGCCAAGCACCCATTCGGTAATGCCGAACTAGCGGCTACGGATTCAATTTCGAGCGCCCTGCTACCTTTCTTGCCGACTTTCACTAACGAATCCGCGTAAGCAACACCCACTTGACCAGGTCAATCCCGGGATAAAACGGCAGTTGAACCTCCAAGCCCGAGAGTGCCAAAGGGGTTTTTCTGACCATCGAATTTATAACCATCAATGCGGTGGAGATATTTACACGGAAACGGGTTTGTCCATGAAGATTAGACCTGATCAAAATCAAGGGTGGTACCAGCCACGCAACATTGGCATTTAAGAGCTGCCATCGTTAGGTAGCGTCTACATGGCCCAAGCTCCAATGCGTGTGCAGAATTGCTTTCACGAATTCAGGCAAAAGTGGTCTCTGATCATACACAGACCCCGCAAGCAGCCCCGTTACGATCCCCTGAAAGGGTATCCGCGCATGAATAGCTGTGCGACCGGAGGCATTTCGCATCAGGTCTCTAGCTACCGATCAATCAGCTTAGCCTTGAGGCCACTCTAGCGCCCTTGCTGAACAAACCACTCACTATGGCAAGGCCGCTACACCGACAACCGCGATGATGGTACGTCCGACAGCAATACGCTTGCCTACCAAGCGGGCGCCATACAAACTTGGTCGGGGAGCGTGTTTGGCTTCGTTGGCAAACAGTACAGCCGCGCAAAGGTGAGGCCTGACTGGGCCAGAACACCCAATCTGAGACACTTGTTAATAAGACCGCCTTTGGCCCGCAAGCCCTCGGCTTTTTCACTGAGGAATAGCAGGCGCTCCATACCACGTCGAAACCTAGGATCGTCGGTGTTCAACGTCATAGGGAATACTTGTTGAGAAATTTCGCTCGTTATATCAAATACCTGATAGTCGAACGCGGTGGGGTCCATACCAAACGCCTGATACAACTTTGGGCGAGAATGATCGCGCACATACATTGTTGAATAAACGGCCAGTAGGAAAAAGCGTATCCACAGCTTGTTATGACCTCGCAGTAGCTTCGGATCAGAGCGCATCAACAAGGCGAAGGCCTCACCGTGGGCGTACTCATCATTACACCAACGTTCAAACCAATTAAAAATGGGGTGAAACTGATTTTGTGGGTTGCGCTGCAAATGCCGATAAATCGTTATGTAACGCGCATACCCAATTTTTTCTGAGAGGTATGTAGCGTAATAAATGAACTTAGGACGGAAGTAATGGTATTCCTTGGTTTGCTTCAAAACACTAAGGTCTACAGCGACACCGAGCTGCTTGAGTGCTCGGTTTATAAAGCCAGCATGCCGCGACTCGTCCCTAGCCATATATCGCATTAGTTTGGAAACATCTGGGTTGTCTACATTCTTCTCGATCTCTTGATACAAGACACAGCCAGAATATTCAGACGTAATTGAGCTGACTAAGAAATCAAGAAAGTCTCGCTTGAGATCCATGTCCACATCGAGAGATTCCGGATCAAACTCGATACTTTGCTTAAAGTGCGCGCGATTTTTGTCTTCCTCAAAATTCGCCATCATCACGTCCCACTCTCGCCGGACCGACGAAACATCTAACGTATTCATGGCTTTGTAATCGGTCCGATAGAATTTCGGCGCCAATAGTCGGTTCTCCAACGCCTGTTGCGTCGATTCGTTTACTGCGGTTGTAGTTGCCATGTGCGCTCCTTTGGCCCCCCGAGGCCACGATGGCGTGAGAAAAGCTGCCTCCCACATTATATGTCACTTTTTTGTTACAAAAAGGCTTGTCTAGTTTAGTTTACTTGCGTAGTGTCTTCAAGGGGGAAATTGCGGCCTTTAATCGGGTCAGGGGAAGACAGTTGACCAACGGTTAATCCCAGGCCGGGGTCAAATCCAATTTTTGTGGAGGCTTCACCCATGTGCAGCGACAGCATAAACATCCGTCCGGAAAATGAAGTCTCAGGCAGCTCTGATGACGAGCTCATTCACCTCGCCTACGTCAGCACACAGACTCGCGACATGAAGGCCGCCGACCTCATTGGCCTGCTCACCGAAGTCCGAGGGCTGAACGAAAGCCGCAATATCTCAGGATTACTGTTGCACAAAAACCAATCATTTTTTCAGGTGATTGAGGGGTCCCGCGCCAGAGTCCAGGAAACCTTCAACAGCATTATGACGGATCAACGGCACGAGGGTGTCGAGGTGCTTTTTGACGAGCCCCTAGAGTCGAGGGAGTTCAGTAACTGGCAAATGGGATTTCTAGACCTAGATGGCATCGACGTATCGATGCTCAGAGGCTACTCCAATTTTTTCGACAGTGACGAGGAGCCCAGAGCGTTTTTGAAGGCACTGAGCCGCGGCGAACGACTCGCCCTACTCTTCCGCGACTTAGGCTGATACCGCTTTACGCCTGCCCAATCGAGGGCGCCAAATCCCCAGCACCACGTTGGCTAAAGCAACACTCCCCAGCACAATAATCGAGTAACTAATGGTGTCAAAGCTAGTTGCCATTACAGACGCCTCAAGGTCGCCGTTTAAAAACTGCCGCGTCAGCTTTGCTTCCCGCTGTATAGGACCCTGCACGGCGAGCAGTGTGCCTTCAAACATCACGATACCCGTCGCCAATTTCAGCCAGGCCCAACCCGCGCTGTGAAACGCCGTGACCGCACCAATAGAAAGGAGGCCAGAAACCAGGGTTAATGCCAGAGACGGCAACAAAACCCAGCGAGCCAATCGATCGATAAGCTCAGTAAGCGCTGCGTAGCCATGAATATCTTGTAAGGGGTCTGGCAGCAGTGCCAGGACAATGATCAAAGTGATTAAAGTCCCCAACAGGCCAACGCCGCCTAGAGTGTGGCAAAATTTAAGGGCTTTACGCACAGGCTCCGTCCTCTTTTC
>ENA-UZXB01002254-UZXB01002254.1-metagenome-genome-assembly--contig:-Day-2-1m-contig-2254_pt1 | contig 23119 bp, 23 predicted proteins | sample MGYA00260339_ERZ794899 | MGnify/ENA metagenome assembly ERZ794899 | reverse complement strand
ATAATTGGAGCAGGAGTTTTAAGTGCATTAGGTCTTGATTTTGTTTCAGCTATTGGTGGAGCTGCATCTTCCTTAGGGAATGTAGGGCCTGCGTTAGGAACATTAGGTCCAATTAGCAATTTTGACAGCTTACCTGAAATTGGTAAATATTGGTGTGCTTTTTTAATGTTAGTAGGTAGATTAGAACTATTTACTGTATTGATATTTTTTACTCCATATTTTTGGAAAAGCTAATCCGTCAATAAAGCTTTTTTGATTCTATTTACAGCATTTATAATGTTTTCGTTTGAGGCAGCATAAGATATTCTAATATTATTTGGAGATCCAAATGCCTCACCTGTTACTGTTGCTACGTGAGCTTCTTCAAGTAAGTATATAGCAAAGTCAGATGCATTATTTATTTTTTTGTCCTTAATAGTTGTTCCAAAAAATGATGAAATATCGGGAAAAACATAAAATGCACCTTTAGGTTCATTTAATTTAAATCCTTTAATATCTTTAAGTAGATTGATTATCAATTCTCTTCTTAATTTAAACTCATCTACCATGTACTTAATTTTATTCACGGGTGATTCAAGAGCAGATATACAAGCGCGTTGAGCTATACAGTTTGTTCCACTTGTAATTTGTCCTTGCATTTTAGTACAGGCTTTTGCTATCCAATTAGGAGCGCCAATGTAGCCAATTCTCCATCCTGTCATAGCAAAAGCTTTTGCTAGTCCGTTTACTGTAATTGTTCTGTTAAACATTGATGGTATTTTTGCAAAACTAAAATGTGGAATACCATAATTTATATGTTCATAAATTTCATCAGAAAGAATGAATATTCCAGGATATTTATCTAAAACTTTAGCAAGAGCTTTATACTCCAGTTCTGTATATACTGAACCACTCGGATTATTTGGTGAATTTATTATTACCAATTTAGTTTTTTTAGTAATTGCATTTTCTAGCTGCGAAGGAGTAATTTTAAAATCATTAGAAATATCTGATCTGATTTCAATTGGATTTCCTTCCGCTAGTGTAACAATTGCGGAATAACTTACCCAATATGGGGCTACAAGTAACACATCATCACCAGGGTTTACTAATACTTGAACAGTGTTTGCTATTGATTGTTTAGCTCCCGTTGAAACAACAATTTGATCGAGTTGATAATCTAAGTCATTATCTCTTTTAAATTTTTTACAAATTGACTTTTTTAAATCAACGTATCCGTCAACTGGAGTATATGAATTATAATTTTCTTCAATTGCTTTAATAGCAGCATCTTTTATAAAATCAGGTGTGTTAAAATCAGGTTCACCAAGACTTAGTCCAATAATATCAATACCATTTTCTTTTAATTCTCTTGCTTTTGCAGCCATTGCAAGTGTTGCTGAAACAGGTAAATTATTAATTCTTTTAGAAAGTTTATTAGTCATTTTGAATTTAAATTAAGCGTTTTGAGGTTTTAAGCCCATAGTTTTAAGAAATCGAAAATGTGCTCTTATTGCATCAAAAAAAGTATTAAATTCATTATAAGGAAGATTAAATTCAATTGAGGTTTTTTTAACAATTTTAGCAATTTGATCATAATGTACGTGTGAAATATTTGGAAAAATATGATGCTCTACCTGGTGATTTAAACCACCAGTAAACCAATTAACCAATTTATTATTTGCTGCAAAATTAACAGTTGTATTTAGTTGATGAATTGCCCAGCTATTTTTTATGTTTCCATTCAAATCAGGAAGTGGCATTTCAGCTTCATCCATAATATGAGCTAATTGAAACACTAAACTCAATATTAGACCTGCAGTGTAATGCATTACAATAAATGATATTAAAACTTTCCACCATAACACATTAAAAACTAAAATTGGAATAAATATCCAGAACAAAAAATATAATACTTTAGATACAATTAATTTAGTCCAGTTTACAAATGGATTTGGGAATCTTCCATGTGATAATTTTTTTTTCATATACCTTTTCATTTGAAAAAAATCTGTGGTAATTGACCAATTTAATGTCAATAAACCATAAAGTAAAACAGAATAATAATGTTGAAATTTATGAAACCATCTCCATTTAGAGTGTTTTGAAAATCTTATAATTCGTCCTGCTTCTAAATCTTCATCATGACCATGAATATTTGTGTAAGTATGATGTAAAACATTATGTTGGACTTGCCAGTTATATCTATTTCCAGCTAACAAATAAATGCTTCCACCCATTAATCTGTTTATCCATTTTTTATTGGAAAAAGAACCATGATTACCATCATGCATTACGTTCATTCCAATACCCGCTAAGCCAATACCCATTACTATTGATAATAGAACTTGAATCCAACTTGGGATTGAAATTAAAGAAATTAGAATGTAAGGAGTTAAAAGGAGGCTAAACATTGTAATTGTTTTGACCCAAATTTTCCAGTTACCATTTTTTGAAATATTTTTTTCTTTAAAATATTTATTAACCCTTTTATTTAAAGTTTTAAAAAACTCTTTAGAATCATTTCTAGAGAATTTTATTGCATTTATTTTTTTTATCATGATTAAATAAAGTATACTAATAAAGATATTTATTTTGCTAAAAATATTGATGTAATTTTGAATAAATTAATAAAAGTTTTGAACATCATTAAATCTAATTTTTCAGACCTAACGAATCATCAAATTCAACAGTTCAACAGTCTAACTAAGCTTTACGAATATTGGAATAATAAAATAAATGTTATATCAAGAAAAGATATTTCAGAATTAAATATTAGACATGTTTTACATTCTTTAAGTATATCTAAAGTGATAAAATTTTTACCAAAAACAAAAATTCTTGATGTTGGTACTGGAGGAGGATTCCCAGGTATACCTTTGGCAATTATGTTTCCAGAAGTTTCGTTTCATCTTACTGATTCAATTGGAAAGAAAATTAAAGTAGTCCAGGCTATTGCCAATGATCTTGGTCTTACAAATGTTATAGCTGAAAAAATCAGATCAGAAAATGTTAATCAACAGTACGATTTTATTATTAGTAGAGCTGTAACTAACATGTCAAGTTTTGTTAAATTAGTTGATGGTAAATTTTTAACCAAAAATATGCATCAATTAAAAAATGGAATTTTATATTTAAAAGGTGGTGACTTAACAAAGGAGCTAGATAGTTTTAAATCTGCCAGAATATATTCAATCAATAGTTATTTTAGCAATACTTTTTTTGAAACCAAAAAAATAGTTTATTTACCTATGCCATATAAGGATAAGGATACTCAGTAGGTGGATTAAAATTTTCTTTAATTAATCTAGGAGAAACCCATCTTAAAAGATTTAATTTTGAACCAGCTTTATCGTTTGTCCCAGAAGCCCTTGATCCACCAAAAGGCTGTTGACCTACTACAGCACCTGAGGGTTTGTCATTAATATAAAAATTTCCTGCACTATATCTAAGCGTTTTTAATGCATAATCTATAGTATCTCTATCATTTGAAATAAAGGCTCCAGTAAGAGCATACATTGATGTCTTGTCTACCAACGACAGTGTATCTTTCCAATTACTATCCTCGTAAACAAAAATTGTTACAACAGGTCCAAATATTTCTTTTTCCATGGTAATGAAATTTGGATTCGTAGTTAAGATTATTGTTGGAGAAATAAAATATCCTTTAGACTTGTCATAATTTCCGCCAATAATAATTTCAGCTTCATTAGACTTCTTAGCCGTTTCAATATAATGAACTATTTTATCAAAAGAATTTTCGTGAATTACTGCAGTCATAAAATGTTCAAAATCTATAGGAGATCCCATAGTAATAGTACTGATTTGTTTTTCTAAATTCTGAATAATTTCTTTTGATTTTGATTTAGGAATATAAACTCTTGACGCTGCTGAACATTTTTGACCTTGATATTCAAATCCACCTCGAACAATAGCTGTTGAAACTATTTTTGAATCGGCAGATGGATGCGAAAAAATAAAATCTTTACCACCAGTTTCACCAACAATTCTAGGATAATCTCTGTAAATGTTGATATTAGAGCCAACTTTGGACCAAAGAGATTTAAAAACGTCTGTAGATCCAGTGAAATGAATTCCAGAAAGGTTTGTGTTTTTCAAAGCTATATCAGTGATCATTACAGGATCACCTGTAACAAGGTTTATAACTCCTTTAGGCAAACCAGCTTCATTAAATACATCCATAATCACTTTTGCACTATATACTTGATGATCACTAGGTTTCCATAAAACAACATTGCCCATTAGAGCAGCGCTAGCACAAAGATTTCCTCCAATAGCAGTAAAGTTAAATGGGGTTATAGCGTAAACAAATCCTTCTAAAGGTCTGTATTCTAATTTGTTTGAAACTTCACCAACAGTAATGGGCTGTTCTTGATAAATTTCGTTCATGTAAACTATGTTAAGTTTAAGAAAATCTACAAGTTCACATGCAGCATCTATTTCTGCTTGAAATATAGTTTTTGACTGACCAATCATAGTGGCAGCATTTATTTTTGCTCTATATGGTCCTGCTATAAGTTCTGCAGCTTTTAAAAATATTGATGCTCTTTCTTGCCATGAAGTTTCTGTCCATTTATTTTTAACACTTAATGAATTATTTATTGCATCGTGAACATGTTGTTCATTACAAACAGAAAAATTTCCAACTACTTTTCTATGATCGTGTGGTGGGTTTATGTTTTTTCTTTGCTCAGTATAAATTTCATCTTCACCAATATATAATGGTATCTTTATATTTTGACTATACATTGAATTATAGAGGTTTTGAACTTCAATTCTTTCGTCAGAATTTTTCAAGTAATCTTTAATATCTTCGTTTTTTAACTGCGGAACTTTGAACATAGAATTTTTATTTTATATTAAAATTATTAATTAAGCGCTTGAGGAGAGTTTAATTTAAATGTTGGAATATACGCTCTAAATTTTTTTCCTGTATTAATATCTATCATATTGTAAAACCCTCTCATTGCACCAACCGTTGATGTTATTAAACAGCCTGATGAATAAATGTGAGTGTCTCCAGGCTTAATAATTGGTTTTTCTCCAACCACACCCTCACCATCTATAATGATATCACTATTTAAGGAATCAAAAATTCTCCAATGTCTAGATTTAAGCTGGACAGAATTTTTACTTTGATTTTTTATTGATATTGTATAGCTAAAAGAATAATTCAAAATATAGTTTTTGAAATATGATCCGTCAAACAAAACTTTGACCGAAATTTTAATTCCTCTAGTAACGTGATTAATCATTGAGCTAAGTTATTAATTAAAATAAGAATTTTATTAGCTTTTTTAATTTTTAATATTAACGCTAGATGTCTCGCTAATTGAAATTAGTTTGTAATATTTTTCGGTTAATTTTTTCTGGTATATTAACGCATTGTAGATATTTTGTGTTTCCCAAAAATTTCCAGAATATTTTTTTACTTTATTATCTGGTCCTACTGATAAATATTTGTAATTGTAAAAACCTTGTTTGAATTTGAATTCTCCATTATATATATTGTTATTTAATTTAAGTTCATGCTTATCTGTTATTTTATAATCATTAAATTCTCCAATTATAAAAACTCTATTTTTTTTATTTATCCTGTCTGGTTTTAGACTAAATTTCACTAAGCTATAATCGTTTTCAATTTCTGGATTATTGAAATTGTTATTTATTGTAAATGATCCATTTATATCAGGATTGTATTGATAAATACTATTAGTTCTATCAGTGTCAGTTCTTAAATATGTTTTATAAAAATCGTTAAGTTCGGTTTTGTAAATCTTGATATTAGTTGAGTTTATTTTTGAATTATCAAAGTTTAAAAATTCATTTCCTCCCTCAAATGAGATATCTTTAAAAATCAGAGTATTGCTCAAAGAATAATTAGGTTTTTTAATTACTTTAAAATTGTTCAAATTGTTATTTTTAATAATAACTAATTTCAAATCGGATGAATTTCCAATGAATTTATTACAATTATCACAGCTTACAGAAATGTCAATATTTTGGTGACTATCAAATTTTTCTAAATCTGTAGATTTTTTAATTTTAATATTCGTTGAAATCATTTTATTTAAAACAGAAAATTTTTTTTCGAATAAAAAATCTCCGTTTTCGTTGTGAATACTAATCGAATAATTTCCTGAAATCTTCAATTTAAGATCTTCGTTAGGAACAGAAATTTGATAATTTGTATAATCTATGAGTGTATTGTAAGAGTTTTTAAATGTCTCAATTAAATTATCATCGTATCCATCAATATATTCTGATTTTAATATTTTTGAAGGTTTCCATTCAAAATCATAATGATTTATTTTATAATAATAACTTGACTTTTTAGTATTTAGATCATCAAATGAAAAAAATATCTTATCATTTAAATTAAAAACAGGATAATTTAAATTTGATCCTTTTATTTTTGCACTAAATATGTTTTCAGGATATGCATGATACTGACTTAGGTTTTTTGAAAATATCATTAAAAAAAACAATATTGTAACTGATAACTTATCCATTTTTTATAATATATTTTAAAGTTAAATTTTTTTGTGAATTCAACTTCTTTTTTTAATTTTATTTAGAATGAATATAAATAAAAATTTTAACTTAAATCAACTTTTAGAAATAGCTTTTAATTAATAAATTTGCGCACTATTTATAGCGAAAAATTATGTCAAATGACATCCGAATTAAGAATGGTCTATCCATCAATTTAAAAGGAGCTCCTGAAAACATCGTAAAAAAAGCTCCTTTCCCAAAATCTGTTTCTATTAATCCGTCAAATTTTCATCTTATAACTCCTAAAATGGTTGTTAAAGTTGGTGACAGTGTTCAAATGGGGGATCCTGTTTTTTACTCCAAAACAAATCCTGAAATTAAATTCTGTTCACCTGTTTCTGGAACTATTTCTGAAATAGTTAGAGGTGCTAAAAGAAAAATTTTAGAAATTTTAATTAATAGTGATGATAATAAAAATATTAAAAAACATAAAATTTTAAAATTAGATTCATGTTCAAGAAATGATGTAGTAGAACTTTTATTAAGTTCTGGTTGCTGGCCATTTATTAAACAAAGACCTTATGATATAATATCTAATCCAAATGATACGCCTAAATCTATTTTTATTTCAGCCGTTAGCTCCGCACCAATTGCTGCAGACATTGAAATTATTTTAAGTGATCAAAAAGAAGATTTTAAAGCAGGATTAAATGTATTAAATAAATTAACTGACGGAGATTTAAATATATGTATTGAAAAAAATCATAACTCTTTCATTAAAGAAATTGAAAATATTTCTGTTCATAATGTTTCAGGATTACATCCTGCTGGAAATGTTGGTGTTCAGATTCATCATATCGACCCTGTTAATAGTGGTGAAAAAGTTTGGATCATCGGAGCTGAAGATGTAGCGATAATTGGTAAATTGTTCTTAACAGGCATCTATGAGCCAACGAGAACACTTGCTGTTTCTGGCCCACCTGTAAAGTACCCTCAATATTATAAAACAATAGTTGGTTCTAAATTATCACATATTATTGCTGATGCTGGTATTAATTCTGATGATAATTTAAGATTTATAAATGGAGACGTTCTGACTGGATACTCCGTTGATAAAGATAATTATTTAGGCTTTTACAATAATACTTTATCTGTTTTAAGAGAAGGAAATCATTACAGAATGTTTGGTTGGATACCTTTTATTAATAATAAAGTTCCAAGTATATATAAAACCTCTTTTTCGTGGTTATTTCCAAATAAGAAATACGATCTCGACACTAATTTAAATGGTGAGGAAAGAGCTTTTGTTGTTACTGGTGAAATGGAAGATGTTTTCCCAATGGATATTTTTCCAATGCAATTATTGAAAGAATGTATGGCTGGTAACATAGAAAAAATGGAAAATTTGGGAATTTATGAAGTTGCGCCAGAAGATTTTGCATTAATTGATTATTCTTCCTCCTCTAAAATTGAAGCTCAAAAAATAATTAGAGAGGGTTTAGATTTAATGGTTTCAGAAGTTGGATAAAATAAATAGTGATATATAAATGAATATTAGAAAAATTTTAGATACTGTAAGAAAACCCTTTGCTAAGGGAGAAAAATTTGAAAAGTATGCACCTGCTGTAAATGCTTTTGATACTTTTCTGTTTGTTCCTAACCATACAACAAAACATGGAGCGCATATTAGAGATGCAGTTGATTTAAAAAGAACAATGATTACAGTTATTATAGCTCTTTTACCAGCCTTATTATATGGATTATATAATACAGGTTTTCAATATTATTCTCAGTTGGGTTCTGATTTCACAACTCTTGACGCAGTGATTCATGGATCTATTAAAATAGTTCCAATGATTGCTGTTTCTTACATTGTTGGACTTGCAATTGAATTTGCATTTGCAATATTTAGAGGACATGAAGTAAATGAAGGTTACTTAGTAACTGGTCTTCTAGTCCCTATGATTATGCCAATTGATATTCCTTTATGGATGGTTGGACTTTCTGTTGCCTTTGCTGTTTTAATTGGTAAGGAAGCATTTGGTGGTACAGGAATGAATATTTTAAACCCTGCTCTTACAGCTAGAGCTTTTGCTTTTTTTGCATATCCTACTTATATGTCTGGAAATAAAGTATGGGTTTCAGAGGCTTCAAATGTTGACGGAGTTTCTGGAGAAACTATATTAGGAATGTTAGCTTCTGGTGAAAGTTCAATCCCATACGACGTTTCTCAAATGTTCTATGGAGCTATCCCCGGGTCAATTGCTGAAACTTCTACTCTAATGGTTTTAATAGGTGCATTTATTTTAATTTTTACAGGTGTTGGTAGCTGGAGAATTATGTTAGGAAGTATTTTAGGTGCTGCTTTAACGGGACTTTTATTCAATTTGTGGGGAGCTAATGAATTGATGAATTTTAGTTGGTTCAACCACTTAATTGTTGGTGGGTTTGCTTTTGGTGTAGTATTTATGGCCACTGATCCAGTTTCTGCGGCTCAAACAACTAAAGGAAAGTGGATTTATGGTATTCTTGTTGGGTTGTTTTGTATTTTGATACGAGTTTTTAATCCGGCTTACCCTGAAGGAGTTATGTTAGCAATATTACTTATGAACGTATTTGCTCCTACTATAGATCATTATGTCATTGAATCTAACATTAAAAAAAGATTAAACAGAAAATTAAAATCTAATTTAAACGTAGCATAACATGAACAGAGACTCAAACGTATACACTTTTACATTTGCTACTTTAATGGTTTTTGTTGTAGCATCAGTTTTAGCTTACACTTCTTTTTCTTTAAAAGATTTACAAAATGAAAATGTAAGAAAAGAAAAAATGCAAAATATTCTCTCAACAGTTGGAATAAAGACTGATAGGGATGGAGCTGAAAAACTTTTTGATCAATATATTAAAGAACAATTAGCTGTTCAAAGCGATGGTTCGATAGATAGTTCAGTTAATGTGTTTAAAGATGTTAAACTTGCACTAGAACTAAAGAAATCTCCTGATACACAAGATTTTCCATTATATGTAGCTGAAATTGATTCTGAGAAATTTTACATAATTCCAATTAGAGGAAATGGTCTTTGGAATGCGATTTTTGGATATATTTCTTTAAAGGAAGATTTAAATACTATTAAAGGAGTAGTTTTTGATCATGTTGGAGAAACTGCGGGTCTAGGTGCTGAAATCACTCAAGATTGGTTTATTGAAAGATTTACTGATGAAAAGCTATTTGATGCTAACAGTAAACTTATGGGCATAACTGTTTCAAAAACTAATAATGATCCTTCAAATCTTGATAAAACCGACCATGAAGTTGATGCAATTTCTGGAGCTACAATAACTGGTGATGGGGTTACTGATATGATTAAAGAAAGGATAACACATTATGTGCCTTATTTTGAGTTTATAAAGTCATCTAATAGCATTGCTGTTGTATCAAATAACAACTTAAATCTAAATTAATATGTCTAAAAATAAAGTTTTACTTACTGATCCTTTAGATGACAATAATCCAATAACTGTCCAAGTTCTAGGAATATGTTCAGCTTTAGCTATTACAGTTCAGCTTAAAGCAGCTATTGTAATGAGTTTGTCTGTTATTGCAGTAATGGCAGCTAGTAATGTAATTATTTCAATTTTAAGGGATTTAATTCCAAATAGAATAAGAATTATAGTTCAACTTGTAGTTGTAGCTTCTATGGTTGTATTGGTTGATCAAGTTTTAAGAGCGTATGCATACGATGTTAGTAAAGAATTATCAATTTTTATTGGACTTATCATTACCAATTGTATTGTTATGGGTAGATTAGAAGCTTTTGCACTTGGGAACGGAGTATGGAGATCATTTTTGGATGGAGTAGGAAATGCATTTGGATATGCGTGGATCTTGATGCTAGTTGCCTTTTTTAGAGAACTTTTAGGATCAGGTAAATTATTAGGTATCCAAGCTATTCCTGATTTCATTTACGAAATGGGTTATGTAGACAATGGTCTTATGTTATTGTCTCCAATGGCTCTGATTACTGTTGGTCTAATTATATGGGTACAAAGATCTAGAAATAGAAAACTTATTGAACAAGGATAAAAAATTATACAATGGATTACGCAAATTTATTTATTAAAAGTATTTTCATAGAAAACATGGTTTTTGCATACTTCCTAGGGATGTGTTCCTATTTGGCTGTTTCTAAAACTGTCAAAACATCTATTGGAATGGGCTTCGCAGTAATTTTTGTTTTAACTATCACTGTTCCTTTAAATTTTTTAATTGATCAATATCTTTTACAAGCTGGAGCATTAAAATGGATTGGACCTGAATATGCAGAACTTGATTTAAGTTTTTTAAGTTTTATTATGTTCATAGCTGTAATCGCTTCTATGGTTCAGTTAGTAGAAATGATTGTTGAGAAATTTTCTCCAGCTTTATATGGAGCTCTTGGAATATTTTTACCATTAATTGCTGTTAATTGTGCTATTCTTGGAGGATCACTTTTTATGCAGATTAAAGATTTTTCAGGTATTACAGAATCAGCCATTTACGGTCTTGGGTCAGGTATTGGTTGGCTTCTAGCTATAGTTGCTATTGCAGCTATTCGTGAAAAAATAGCATACTCAAATGTTCCAGCTCCTTTAAAAGGATTGGGGATAACATTCATTATAACTGGACTAATGGCCATTGGTTTTATGAGCTTTATGGGAATTAAACTTTAATTTTTTTTATGACAATTTCAACTTATATTTTATTTAGTATTGTAATTTTTTTAGGAATTATCTTTCTTTTGGTGGGAATGTTACTTGGTGTTAAGGCCAAATTAGTTCCATCTGGACCTGTTAAATTATTAGTTAACGGAGAAAATGAAGTTGAGGTAAATTCTGGAGACACACTTCTTTCTACTTTAAGCAATAATAAAATATTTTTACCTTCAGCTTGTGGAGGAGGTGGTACTTGTGTTCAATGTAAGTGCATTATTAGTGAGGGTGGGGGTGAAATACTACCAACTGAAGCACCTCATTTTTCGAGAAAAGAAATTGCTGAAGGATGGAGATTAGGATGTCAAGTTAAAGTTAAACAAGACATGATTATTCAAGTGCCTGAAGAAGTTTTTGGTATAAAAAAATGGGAGGGAACAGTCGTTAGAAATTGGAATGTGGCCTCATTTATTAAAGAATTTGTTGTGGAAATACCCGAAGATATGGGTTATAAAGCAGGTGGTTACATTCAAATCGAAATCCCAGAATGCGATATAGATTTTAAAGACATGAATATTGAGTCTCACCCTGAGGAACACCCAGGTGATCCAAATAAGTTTCAGTTAGAATGGGATAAGTTTAAGCTTTGGGATTTAAAAATGAAAAACACTGAATTAGTCGAACGTGCTTATTCTATGGCTTCTTATCCAGCTGAAGGAAAAGAAATAATGTTAAATGTAAGGATTGCTACACCGCCATGGGATAGAGCGACTAATAATTGGATGGATGTAAATCCAGGTGTTGCTTCATCTTATATTTTTTCCAAAAAACCTGGTGATAAAGTAACAATTTCTGGTCCTTTTGGAGAGTTTTTTATAAATGATTCTGAAGCTGAAATGTTGTACGTAGGTGGTGGTGCAGGAATGGCTCCAATGAGATCACATTTATATCATTTGTTTAGAACACTTAAAACTGGAAGAAAGGTCAGCTTTTGGTACGGGGGAAGATCAAAAAGAGAACTTTTTTATGTTGATCATTTTAAGGCCCTTGAAAAAGACTTTCCTAATTTCAAATTTTATTTAGCTCTCTCTGAACCAACAGATGAAGACGACTGGAAAGTTAAAGATGGTTTAGATGGAGAAGGTGATGGATTTACTGGATTTGTTCATCAAACCGTTATAGACAATTATTTGAATCATCACGAAAACCCTGAAGACATTGAAGTATATTTTTGTGGTCCACCTTTAATGAATCAAGCTATAGAAAAAATGGCTGATGATTTTGGAGTTCCGCCGGAAAATGTCAGATTTGACGACTTTGGAGGATAATTTATTGCCAGTTCCATTAGGTAAAGAAGAGCTTCATAGATTGGCAATGAATATCATTGGCAAAGATCTAGAGAAAGATAATTATGAATTTTTATCCATTAATAGTTCTTTGGAAAAAAACCCTCAGTTTGTATGTACTAAAAACAAACAACTATATTTTATAATAGTTAAAGCTATTCTTTATCCTGAAAATCCTAAAACATTTGAGGTTAAAAATCTTAATAAAATTTTAGAGCATTGCAACAAATTTGACGCTAAATTATTGTGTGCAAAAGTAGGACTAGCAAACTCTGATGATTATGAATTACCTTTATTTAAGAATTCAAGCTATATTGTAAATTATGATGGTATCGAGAAGATTAATTAGTTATTTATTCTTTATCAGTTTATTAATCAGTTGTACGAAGAGGTATAATACTTACTCTTACTCAGGTTATGCATTAGGAACCAAGTTTACTATTATATATAATTCCGTTAAGCCCTTTGAGAATTTGGAATCTATAACTGATTCTATTTTTTTTGATTTAAATAAATCACTTTCAACTTATATTTCAAGTTCTGATATATCTAAAATTAATAATGGATATGATTTAGTTGAGGTTGACGACAATTTTATGAAAGTATTTAACAAGTCAAAATCAATTTGGAAGCATACCATGGGCTATTTTGACCCAACAGCAGGTATTCTAGCAAATGCTTATGGATTGGGACCAAATACAGTTCCTAAATACTCTGTGAATGTAGATAGTATAATGAATTATATTGGATTTGATAAAGTACTACTAAATAATAGAATAGTTAAACTAAACAAAGGAATGTATCTCGATTTTAATGCAATTGCTAAAGGCTATTGTGTTGATTTATTATCTAAAGTTTTAAAAGAAAATAATATTAAAAATCATTTAATTGAAATAGGAGGTGAGATGTATGCTAGTGGTACAAACAATATAACTAATACCAGCTGGAAGGTTGGAATTTCTGATCCATTAAAACCAGATTATACTAAGCAAAAACTCTTTTTAAAAAATAGTGCGCTTGCTAGCTCAGGTAATTATAGGAAATTTTTGATTGATCCAGAAACAGGTGATAAAATAGTTCATACTATCAATCCTAATACTGGTAGTGCTGATGAAACTAATATTCTAGCATCGTCTGTGATAGCTGAAAACTGTATGACTGCAGATGCTTATGCAACAGCGTTTATGGCTATGCCTCTCGAAAAATCTATGGATATAATTAATACTGATGACTCTTTGGATGGAATGATTATTTATTTTGATTCAAACAATGAAATTCAAACCTATTACAGTCAAGGTTTTAAAAAATTAATTTTTGATTAATTTCTTACACAAAGGAATAATCTCATTTTCTGTTATTCCATATTTCTTAATATCCTTTTTATTGTAATTTAATGCATATTTAATCTGCTCAACTTCAAATCCAACTTTTTTGAGCCTTTCAAAATAGTCCATCCCATATAATCTTACGTGGTCATATTGTCCAAATTTTTCAATTCTTTCTTTCTGGCTTGTGATTGAATTATCCTCTAATGTATTTTTTGAATTTTGATTTAATGGAACTTGAAGAATAGCTTTACCACCAATATTTAAAACTCTAAATATTTCACTCATAGCTTTTTGATCATCTTCAATATGTTCAAGGACATGATTACATAATATAAAATCAAAGGAATTTTCGTTAAATGGCATATTACAAACGTCCCCTTTTATTGAAGCAAGTGGAGAATTTAAATCATATGTTGTATAATTTATATTTTTTTGTTTTTTAAAAATATTATAGAAAGATTGTTCAGGTGCTATGTGTAATACTTTTATTTTTTCTTTAAAAAAAATAGTTTCATTTTTTAAAAATAACCATAACAATCTATGTCTTTCAAGAGATAAAGTTCCAGGGCTAAGTGCATTTTCTCTTTGTATAACATACCCATAAGGGAGGAATTTTCTATACGATTTACCATTTATTGGGTCTACAAACTTTGTTCCTCTAAAATAAATATCTAAAATTGGACCAAAAAAGTTACTAAGCCATATCAAATAAGGCCTTGGGACAATATTTATTAAAAATTTAACTAGTTGTTTCAATCTATTTATTTAAAAGGCACTTCTTCATCACTTTCAATTCCTAATGCTTGATAAACATAATCAAAGGTTGATAATAGCTTTGGCTTTCCATCAATAATAGCAACATTATGTTCGAAATGAGCACTAGGTTTTTTATCTCTTGTTAGAATTGTCCAACCGTCATTTAATTGATTGATTTTTGATGTTCCTAGATTAATCATAGGCTCAATCGCAACTACCATTCCGTTTTGAAATTTTTTACCAGACCCTCTTTTTCCATAATTAGGCATTTCAGGTTTTTCGTGCATTTCTTTTCCAAGACCATGGCCAACCAATTCTCTGACAACTCCATATCCATTGGATTCATTGTAGTTTTGAATGGCATAGCCAACGTCACCAACTCTGTTTCCAACTTTAAATTGATTAATTCCAACATAAAGAGATTCTTTTGTGGTTTGTAATAATTTTTCAACTTCTGGATCAATTTCACCAACACCAAAAGTATATGCGTGATCTCCGTAGTATCCGTTTTTTAAGACACCGCAGTCAATTGAAAGTATATCACCTTCTTTAACGATATCATTGTTAGGAATTCCGTGAACAACTTGAGAATTTGGACTTATACAAAGTGTATTAGGAAAATCATATAAACCTAAAAAACCAGGTTCAGCTTTATGATCTCTAATAAATGTCTCAGCTAAATTGTCAAGAAATAAAGTATTTATTCCAGGCTTGATTTCTTTAGCAAGCATGCCTAGGGTTTTAGATACTAGTTGAGCACTTTCACGAATTAACTCTATTTCTTCCAGGCTTTTAATTAAACTCATTTTAAAAATCGTATGGATTTTGATAATTGTTTGTAGTTAAAATCTCTAATATATCTTTCTCAATTGTTTCTAACGGAAATTCAACTATTCTATTTATTTCATTACCTCTCTTTTTAAATATAAAAGTTGGAACATTTATTATATTTTGATTAAGTTCAAGGCTATCTGGTGTGGTTTTTTCTAATGTCATTCCAATTAATTTTATTGAATCTTCATTAAAATTGAGTTGATCAATTAATTTATAAAAAACAGGTATTTCTTTTCTGCTATCGGAACACCACGTTCCCATGAAAACAGTTATTTCTAGATCCTTAAATAGCGGTTTTAGTTTATTTACAGTTTCTTGATCAAGATTGTAATCTGAATAATTTTGATTGAACCATTCTGCATGTGGGGAATTTGAAAGTTCTTCTCTATTAAATAATCCAATTATATCAGTGTATTCTTCAGATTCAGTAATTTCTGTAGTCTTTGAATTACTAAACCTAATCATATCTTGAAAAATCCATAAAATCGGAGAAACAATTATTATAGCGAGTATTATTTTTGATTTTTTTTTCATTCTTAAATGATTAAAGATTTACAGGTCATTTTATCAGGAATTTCTACATTCATAATATCAAGAATTGTGGGTGCAATGTCACCAAGAATTCCATTTTGAATTTTTTTAATATCGTTGTCAATTAAAATTAATGGAACCATGTTAGTTGTGTGTGCTGTATTGGGTGAACCGTCTTTATTTATCATTATATCTGAATTTCCATGGTCAGCAATTACTAAAATTGAATAGTCTTTGTCTTTTGCTTTTTCAATTATACGCTTTGTACAAATATCTACTGTTTCACACGCTTTTATAGCTGCAGACATTACACCAGTATGTCCAACCATGTCTGGATTAGCAAAATTTAAACAAATAAAATCAACTTCTCCTTTTTCAATTTCTGGAATAATAGCATCAGTTATTTCATAAGCACTCATCTCAGGTTTTAAATCATAGGTAGCGACTTTTGGAGATTGACAGAGTATTCTCTTTTCACCTTTATAAGCTTCTTCTCTTCCACCATTGAAAAAAAATGTAACGTGTGGATATTTTTCAGTTTCTGCAATTCTAATTTGACTTTTTTTATTTTTTGAAAGAATTTCACCTAAAGTATCATTCAAGTTATCTTTTTCATATATTTTTTTAATTCCTTTAAAGGATTCATTGTAGTTGGTCATAGTTATAAACTCTAAGTCAAGTTTTGACATACCGTTTTCCAAGAAATCATTTTGAGATAAAACCTGAGTAAGTTGTCTACCTCTATCTGTCCTAAAATTAAAAAATATAACAAAATCACCATTTTCAATAATAGCTTTTGGGTTGTTATTTTTATCAACGGCAACTATTGGCTCAATAAATTCGTCGCTAATGTTATTCTCATAAGATTCGTTTATAGATTTTGATATATTCGAAGTTTTAATACCCTTTCCGCTTACCAAAAGATCATAACATTTTTTTGTTCTTTCCCATCTTTTGTCTCTATCCATTGCATAATATCTTCCAATTACACTTGCTAAAGTGGCTCCATTAGATTGAGTATGTTTTTCAATTCTTTCTATAAAACCTTTGCCTGATTTTGGATCTACATCTCTTCCGTCAGTAAAAGCATGAACAAAAACTTTTTCTAGATTCATCTCACCAGTTAATTTTAAAATAGCCTCCAAGTGATTGATGTGAGAGTGTACTCCACCGTCAGAAACTAAACCAATTAAGTGTAATTTCTTTTTATTTTCTTGAACTTTTTTTAATGGATTTTTTAAATTTTTTAATTCTTTAAATTTATTTTGATCGATATCTAAATTAATTTTAGCGAAATCTTGATAGACTATTCTTCCAGCTCCAAGATTCATGTGACCTACCTCACTATTTCCCATTTGACCCTCAGGAAGTCCAACTCCAGCACCATAAGTAATTAACTTTGAATTAGCATGTTTGTCGTATAAAGAATCAATGTATGGTGTCTGTGCCTTGTCAATAGCTGAAACAGATGGTTCTTTAGCAATACCCCAACCATCTAAAATCATTAAAAGAACTTTCTTGTTATTTGTCAAAGGATAGTGATTAATATTACATTACAAATATAATTATAATCTTAGGATCGTTTATTTTAAATCAGGATTAATATCCATTATAAATTCTGAAATATATTTATCAATAAATTTTTTGTCAAAATATTGATGACCATTTAGATTCTTGTTTTTGAAAAGTTTTTCTAAATCAGAACTAATTAACAGTTTTAAATATTTTTTGGAGCTTGGTTTGTAACTGTAATGCCATGGTTCGTATTCAAATCCCTTTCTTTTTGGATCATTGTTGTAGGTAAGGTAAAAGCCATATTTTTCTGAATTATTTGAAAGCCATTTTTTTAAGTCATAAAAAACTCCTCCCTTCTCATATTTTTCCGACATTAAAACATTTTTTTCATCTGGATATTTACCATCAATGATGTCTATATCTGTTCCCCAATGGTGTCGAGATGTTCCAGGGATAGTAGAAAAACGAATAATTTCATTAATAGCATCCGATGGATTTAATGAATATTCATTGATAAATTTGTTATATTTTTTATTCCAAATAAAATTTTGTCTTTCAAAAGATCTATGAGCTGAAACAATTTTCAAAATAATACCGTCTTTTTTTGCGGCTTTCTCCATTTTTTTAAAAGCAAAAAATGTCTGAGATTCTAGTTTTAAACTGTCTCCAACTAGATCATTATGTTTAATTCCGTTAACAAAGTCTAAATTCATAATTTTTTGAGAGTAATTTTTATTACAAATTAAAAAAAATAGAAGAAATAAAAATTTAATATCCTTTTTCATTTAATTTTTTATAAATGACATAATGTTTTCCAATACCATCAATATTAAAACTTTTTTTGGTTTTTGTGTAACCATTTTTTAAATAAAATTTCAATGCTTTGGATCTTGCATTCATCCATACACAGTCAATATTATTTTTAACGCAATAGGACTCGACTTTGTTAAGTAATAATGAACCAATTTTATTTTTTTGATAATTTTTATAAACTGCCATTCCTCTAAGTTGAATACTTATTAATGATTTAATATTATTAGTGTTGTTTTTAATTAGAGAAACCCCTCCTATAATTGATTTATTTTTAATTACAGCAAAATGAACTGAATCTTTATTTTCGTCTCCATCAAATTTACAGTATTTAAAACCTTTGTTATTTCTTAAGACTTTGTTTCTAAGAGGATATAAATCTGTGTTTTCAACTTTTTTTAAAATAAAACTCATGTAAGTTAAAATTAATAATATATTTAGTTGTTATTATTATAATTTAACAATTCATTAATTTTTATATTTGTAATAACGCGGGAGTAGCTCAGTTGGTAGAGCGTCAGCCTTCCAAGCTGAATGTCGCCGGTTCGAACCCGGTCTCCCGCTCAATTTTATTTTGAATGAGATACTTTTTAATATTATTTTTTATTTCAAACTTTGTTTATTCTCAATCAGAGAACAGAACCTGGATCAGAGGAAAAGTGTTGTATAAAAATAGCAATGTGATATCTGCTAACGTAGTAAATAATACAAGTAGACAAGCTACAATAACAGATGGTGAAGGAGAATTTGAAATGTTAGTTAAGCTAAATGACCGACTTGTTTTTTCGTCTGTTCAATATCAAATAAGATCAGTTGTCATAAATAAAGAAATACTTCAAAAAAGTCGTTTAGTTATAGATGTGAATGAAAAGGTAACTGTATTAGACGAAGTAGTTGTTGGTCCGGAAAATACTGAAAAGTTTTTAGATCTAAAGGAGGAAGAATTTAAAAGAACTTATTACAATTTTGATAAATCATCTAAAATTGAAAACCAAATTTTAAAAGCAGGAACATTCAATAATGGATTAAATTTTATAAATCTTTATAAAATGATAGCTAAATCAACTTCCAAAAGTGGAGAAATAGATAGTCAATTAAGTAATGTTAATTATAAACCAAGTGATTTAATAAGAGAGGTCTACGATGATGCTTTTTTTGTAAAAAATCTTGGGCTAAAAAAACAAAATATCTCTGAATTTTTATTGTTCTGTGATGATAAATTTCCTTCAAAATTTTTATTTAAAAAAAGCAATGAATTTCAGCTGTTAGATTTTCTAATTAAACAAAGTGATAAATTTAAAAAGGTACTCGATAGAAGTTAGTTTTATAGTTTGTTTTTTTTTAGGATTAATTTCTTGTTTTTCACAAACTAAACAAAACTTTAAAGTTTTAAAAGGTGAAATTGTAAATGATTCCATAAACATTAGTGGAATTCATATTATAAATAAGACAAGTGGTTCTAAAACAATAACTGATATTAACGGAATCTTTGAAATTGGAATTAAACTACAAGACACTATTGTAATATCTTCAGTTCAAATTAAACCAAGAGTTATTATAATGGAAGCAGAAATATTGGACCAATCATATTTAAAAGTTTATGTTGATCAATTTATCAATCAATTAAATAATGTAGTAGTTAGGTCTCATAACTTGTCAGGAAATATACTAGACGATATGGCAAATTCTAATGTAAAGGTTCCAATAAATTTTGATGATGTTGGTATTCCTGGTTTTAAAGGAATTAGAGAAGAAAAAATTGAAAAAATTGTACCTTTTATTGGTTTACCAGTGATGGCAATTAATATTGAAGCTTTATATAAAAATTTAAGTGGATACTATAAAAGGTTAAAAAAAAGAAGAGTTTGGGATAAGCAAAACATAACTACATTAGATGTTATAGAGTTTTATGGTGTTAGTTTTTTTACAAGATCCTATAATCTAACGCAAGATGAAGTTTATGAATTTGTTATCGGAGCTATTGAAAATAGTTCAATCCAAAATGATTTTAGATTATCTAATCATGGATTAGTTTTAGAAGCATTTGATATATTTTATGAAAGTAGAAATGAATAAATTAAAATTGCTTTTAATAGTTTTTTGTTTGGGGTTTTCTTCTCATAAATACTATGTGAGTACATCCCTTTTTAATTTCACAGACGCTAATTCTCTTCAAATTACTGTAAGATTATTCAAAGATGATTTTAAAGATGCTCTCAAAAAAAAATATTCTATAAATCATGTATTAACTGACCAGGTACTTATCGACTCTACCTATCATAATAATATTAATAATTATTTTAATACTTTTCTCACTGTTTCATTTGATGATGTTAAAAATAAATTAAACTATTTAGGTTTAGAAAATAAAAATGACATGTTTGTGTTTTATTTAGAAATTGAAAATCTTCCTAGTTTTAATATTATTAGTTTAGACAATAAACTTTTGTTTGATCTTTATAGTAAACAACAAAATATTGTTCATGTAAAAAAGGATGGTATAAAAAAGAGTTTTATTTCAAGATTTAATAATTCTGTTCTGTCATTAAATATCTAAACAATTTTATTAATTTTAAATTTCAAAAAAATAATTATGAATTATAAAAATATACTATTACTAGTTTTTGGGTTTTTTGTCTCATCTGTTGGTTTTTCTCAGGATGCAAAAGAAAGAAATCAGGAGAATATTAATGTAAATAAGTTTAGACAACTTTATCAAGAATTTTCTTCTCCTAATATGTTTAGAACAGCATCCGGAGCACCAGGCCCAGCATATTATCAGCAACAAGCTGATTACAAAATGGATATTGAGTTAGATGACGAAAATAAAAGAATTTATGGTTCCGAAACAATAACATATACTAATAATTCACCTGATAATTTAGAATATTTATGGGTTCAATTAGATCAAAACATAAGAAAAAAAGATTCTCCATCTCTTCTAATTGATGGAGGTGGTGTTTCTCCCGCATATCTTCCATCTGGTTTTACAAAAGAATTTTTAACTGATTCATTTGATGGAGGATTTAATATCGATTACGTTGTTGATGAAAACAAGAAACCATTGGAACATTTTGTGAATCAAACCATGATGAGAGTTGATTTGCCTAACATCTTAAAAAGTGGTGAAAGTTTTTCTTTTTCAATTAAGTGGTGGTATAATATTCAAGATCATGTTAATCAGGACGGAAGATCTGGTTATGAGTCGTTTGATAAGGATGGTAATAGAGTGTATATTATAGCTCAATTTTTCCCAAGAATGGCTGTCTATAACGAAGTTGAAGGCTGGCAAAATTATCAATTTTGGGGAGACGGTGAGTTTGCATTACCATTTGGAAATTATGATGTAAAAATAACTGTCCCTTCTGATCACATTTTAGATGCAACTGGTGAACTTCAAAATAGAAAAAATGTATTTTCTAAGGAAATGATTAAACGTTACAATAAAGCTAAAAAAACATATGATAAGCCTGTAATGATTGTTACTCAGGCTGAGGCAGAAGAAGTCGAAAAAGGGTTTTCAAAAAAGAAAAAAACATGGCATTTTCAAGCTGAAAATGTTAGAGATTTTGCTTTTGCAACTTCAAGAAAGTTTATTTGGGATATGATGGCAGTTAAAATTGGAGATAAAGATGTGATGGCTGTTTCTATGTATCCAAAGGAAGGCAATCCTTTGTGGGAAGATTATTCAACTGTTGTTGTAGCTGAAACGTTAAAAACTTATTCAGATTACACATTTGATTATCCTTACCATAAAGCCATTTCTGTTCACGCAAAACAAATTGGAATGGAATACCCCATGATATGTTTTAATTTTGGAAGACCTAATATAGATGGATCTTATTCTGATGATGTGAAATTTGGAATGATTGGTGTGATAATTCATGAGGTTGGACATAACTGGTTTCCAATGATTGTCAATAATGATGAAAGACAATGGGCTTGGATGGACGAAGGAATTAATACATATGTTCAATACATTACTGAGCAAAAATTAGGTAAAGATATCCCGGATATTATTTATCCATTAAAAGAATATCCCTCTAGAAGAGGAAAAGCCAAAGATATTGCTAATTATATGAGTGTAGATCAAAATTCGTTAGCACCTATAATGTCAAATCCTGAAAATGTATACAGCTTAGGTCCTAATGCTTATGGTAAGCCTGCCACGGCTCTTAATATTTTAAGAGAAACAGTTATGGGTAAAGAATTATTTGATCATGCTTTTAAGACATATTCAAAGCGTTGGATGTTTAAACATCCAAGTCCTGAAGATTTTTTTAGAACTATGGAGGATGCATCTGCTGTTGATTTAGATTGGTTTTGGAGAGGATGGTTTTATACAACTGATTATGTTGATATTGGAATTAAGGAAGTGAACCAGTATTTTGTTTCTAACGAACCAAGTGTTGCAGTGAAAAAAATAATGGAAGAACGAGGAATCACAAAATTAAGACCACTAGTATTTTTGGAAAATTTTGATAACGACACTAATAGCGTAAAGGATAATGATCCTTTAGAAAATTCTAAACTCCTTAATAATTATCTTAATGAAAATGAACTTTCTAATAAAGAAGTTCCAAAATTCTTTTATGAGGTTGTTTTTGAAAAACCAGGAGGTTTAGTTATGCCGATTATTGTTGATTTTGAATATGAAGACGGAACAACAAAAAGAATTACTTACCCTGCTCAAGTTTGGAGAAAAAATGATAATGAAGTAAAAAAATTAATTACTTCAAATAAAAAAATTATAAATATTAATTTAGATCCAGATTTAGAAACAGCTGATATTGATACATCAAATAATTC